>Ga0164311_10000140_pt1 | contig 27213 bp, 31 predicted proteins | sample GuaBasSedimGuay2_FD_121796 | JGI IMG/M metagenome (GOLD analysis project Ga0164311, IMG submission 121796) | Subseafloor sediment microbial communities from Guaymas Basin, Gulf of California, Mexico - Guay2, Core 4569-9, 9-12 cm | ecosystem: Environmental > Aquatic > Marine > Hydrothermal vents... | reverse complement strand
CCATCGCCTGAGAGAGCTGTTAGGGCTATGTACGCGTTAGTAAGGTATGGCATGTACCTTAACAAGCGGAGTGTCTTGAGCGAGTATCTGAAATCCTGGAAGCCTTGTGAAACTGCTATGTTTAGATAGGTTTATGTGGATATTTGTCTATTTGGTTTATGTGATGGGGCAGAAACATTAGGTTGTAGCTTTCTGTGTTGTGGTGTGTCTTTCTATGCCTCTTAATGCTATTAGGTGTGCTGGTACAGTATTTCCCATAAACTTATAAATCAGCAGACTTAACAAATCTATTGGTGACTGCTGGGTTCCCGAGGAGAGCCTGAAGCCTCCCCTAGGCAGCCCAGCAGAGACCATAATGAACCTATCCGTAGCAGATACAGAATGACATAGTTAGCTATATGAAGCTACGGATTAGGGAAACGGTTAAAGAGTAGAAAAATTTTATTAAGACTAGTGTTAGTCTAGAAGATGCTTCTAGACTGGGAGGGAATTGAATGACCGACGTGGCCCGAGAACTTAGAGTTGCACTAAATACAGGCAAAGTTATTATCGGCAGCAAAAGAACTATTAAAACGCTGATACATGGTAAGGCTAAGATGGCTATAATCGCGGCAAACTGCCCCAAAGACATAAGAAGAGATATAGAGTATTTCGCTAAGCTGTCAAAAACTCCTGTTTATGTATTTCCCGGATCAAGCTGGGACTTAGGAGCTGTATGTCAAAAACCCTTTATGGTCGCTTCCTTAGCGGTAATAGACCCAGGAGAGAGTAGCATATTGGACCTAGTAGAGGGGAGGGAGGAGGAGTGATATGCCGGATATAAAGTTAACAGATAGGGAAATGCGGTACATAGCTCTCTTTGAAAGCGTAACGAATACGGTTGTTATGGACTGTATAGTTGATGATGAACGCAGTAGGATAATTTTTCTAATAAAGCCTGGACAGGCAGGACTCGCTGTGGGTAAGAATGGAATTAATATAAAGAGACTTAGGGAAATATTGAACAAGGATATTGAGGTCGTAGAATACGCCGATAACCCTGAACAATTGCTTAGGAACTGCCTTTACCCTGCAAAAGTTAAGGCTGTAAAGATAACCAAGACAGCTGATAATAAGAAGATAGCGGTAGTATTAGTTCCGCCGTCTGATAAGGGACTAGCGATAGGCAAGGAAGGACGCAACGTAACGAGAGCTAGGGTTATAGCTAAACGCTACTTTGACATAGAGAAGATAATAATTGTCTAACTGCACATTATCACGCTACAAAGCCCTTTATGCGTATACTAAGCCTAGAGAACGTTCTTGAAGCTTGTACTCAAAGAGGGATAAAGCTTAAAAACATCTTTCTAAAGCATTAAGGGTGGTGAATGTATGCCGGGGTCCAAATCTCCTCAAGGGCTCTTCGCAGCCAGAAAGCTTAGGCTAAAGAGAAAGAAGTTCCAAATGAGCGACATATATTACAAGCGTAGAGTCTTAGGTATCGCTAAGAAAGCTGACCCTCTTGAAGGTGCTCCCATGGCACGGGGCATAGTAATAGAGAAAGTTGGTATCGAGAGTAGACAGCCTAACAGCGCTGTACGAAAGTGCGTAAGAGTGCAGCTTATTAAGAACGGTAAGCAAGTAACAGCTTTCCTACCGGGCGACGGAGCATTGAAGTTCGTCGACGAGCACGATGAAGTTATAATAGAACGTATTGGAGGTCCTGAGGGGCGAGCATACGGAGACCTTCCGGGAGTCAGATTTAAAGTTATCAAAGTTAACGGAGTTTCTTTAAAGGCTCTTCTAGAGGGAAAGAAGCAGAAGCCAGTGCGCTAGTTACAAATTCTCGCGTCGCTTAAGTGATATTGTAAAGTAAATTTATATATCCTCATATCGTTTCAACAGAGGTGTCTGTCTCATGAAGGTAATTCTCGAGCCGCAAGTAAAAATTCTCAAGGAGGATCAGAGCAAGCTTAATCTCCTAATTGAAAACATTACACCCGCATTAGCGAATTCTCTGAGGAGAACAGTTCTCGCGGAAGTACCGGTAATGGCTATAGATGACATTGTCATACTTGAAAATAGTTCGGTGCTTTACGATGAGATCCTGGCTCACAGGATAGGTTTAGTGCCCTTAGTCAACGATTACGATGAGATCCGGGCAGCATTAGAAGAGGATCCCTTAGCGCTAAGGGAGAAGGAGGTAGCTTTTGTTCTCGATGTGGTTGCAGAAGATGAGGAGAAAACTGTATACTCAAGCGACTTGAAGCCTAAAGCATTAGAGGAGGAGGTGAAAGTTAGTAAAGTGATCCGACCAGCATCTGGAAAGATTCCATTAGTCAAACTGGCGAGAGGTCAGCGTATAGTACTGGAAGCATATGCACATTACGGTTTAGGAAAACAGCACGCGAAATGGCAGCCAGTAAGTGTTGCCGCTTTCAAATACCTGCCTGTAATAAGCATTGATAGGGAGAAGTGTATTCTTTGCGGGCAGTGCGTAGAGGAGTGTCCCAGAAAAGTCTTCGAGATGAAGGAAGAGGGGGTCAGCGTTTCAAACCCCTACGTTTGCTCACTATGTATGAGCTGTGTAAAGATATGTCCCACGGCGGCAATCAAGGTAAGGGGTAGGGAAGATGCTTTCATATTTAAAATTGAGAGTATAGGTGTTCTTCCTCCCCGCGATGCTTTCATCCTTTCTATTCTCGTCCTAAAGTACAAAGTCAGGAATTTTAAGAAAATATTGGAACGAGTAGTTGTAGGTCAGGAGACAGCTAGTTAAATTAATAAAGATCTCCCGCTCAATCGGATAAGGTGTCCGTGCATGAGGAGAACCGGTCCAACAAACATTCACCTACGATTGCTAGTGGCATATCTTAGGAAGCAGGCTCGAGCCCACGGAGCTCCCATATGGCGTTACGTAGCGGAGCTATTGCTCAAACCAAGGAGGCAGAGAATAGCTGTAAATATAAGCAAGATAAACAGGTATACTAACCCTAATGAGACTGTAGTAGTTCCTGGAAAAGTCCTGGGAAGCGGAAAGCTCGAGCATCCCGTAACAGTGGCGGCCTGGTCTTTTTCAAAGAAGGCCTTAGAGAAAATAGTTAAAGCCGGAGGAAAGGCAATTTATATTCACGAGTTTATTGAACAAAATCCAAGAGGGTCCAATGTAAAAATCTTAAGGTAGTGATGTGTCTTGAGCACCGGAAAATCGGAGAAAATAGTTATTGATGCAACAGGACTCATAGCAGGGCGATTAGCAAGCCATGTAGCAAAAATGCTCTTGAGAGGGGAGGAGGTGATAATAGTTAACGCTGAGAAAGCTATCGTCACAGGCTCGCCTCTTAGTGTAATTAGTCGGTTCAAGAAGAGGTTGGAGTGGAGAACGTACTATAACCCAGAGAAGAGGGGTGTTAAGAGGCCAAGAAGACCCGACAGGATGCTTAAGCGAATGGTGAGGGGTATGCTTCCTCGTAAAAAGGCTAGAGGAAGAGAGGCTCTTAGGCGGTTAAAGGTATATATTGGGGTTCCCGAAGAGTTTAAAGATGCCCGAAAAGTAGTATTGAATGAAGCGAAACCCCGAAAAGTTAACGAAAAATACGTCACTTTAGAGCATATAGCCAAACAGATAGGGGGTGCCTTATGAAGGTCGTGCTAGCATCCGCTAAGAGGAAAACGGCGGTAGCGCGTGTAGTAGTTAGGGAAGGCAGGGGACGTGTGAGGATAAACGGCATACCGTTAGAAATATATCAGCCAGAATTAGCTCGATGGAAGATCATGGAACCTTTACTTTTAGCTGGAAAAGACATCGTAAGTAAGGTAGATGTATACGTAAACGTTCGCGGTGGCGGAATAATGGGGCAGGCATCTGCTGCACGCACAGCCATAGCTAGGGCGTTAGTGGAATGGACGGGAAATGAGAAGTTGCGTGAGCTGTATTCTAAATATGATAGATACTTGCTTGTCGAAGACCCTCGAAGAACGGAGCCTAAAAAGCCTCGAGGAAGATCAGCAAGAGCAAAAAGGCAGAAAAGCTACAGATAGCGACGCTTATATATGCGTTCCTCCTGTGGTTTTTCATACTTTAAGATTTCATCTATTAATTCCACGTGAGAGAGAAACATTCTCCTACAACAATACCGCTTAATTCCTAGGCTATCAAGAACTTTTCCGGGCTCTTCTCCCTTACTTACTCTCTTAATGTACTCCTCCCATTTATCTCCTATGACTGCTCCACATGTAAAGCAACGTACAGGAAATATCGTCGCTGATACCCTATACCTTTTTAATAGGGTTATTATTAAGTTTAACTTTAAAGTTCTCTTGCGTAGAGGAAGGTTTTTATAAAAGACCGGAAATTGCCTTGAGGGGGTTGGGTTTGACTGAGGAAAGAGAGGGAGAGTGGCAGGAGCAGGCAGAAACTGAACTATTAGTGCCACTTGAGAAGTACTTAGCAGCTGGTGTAAGAATAGGGACGCATATTAAGAATAAATTTATGGAGCAGTTCATATACAGTGTCAGACCTGATGGTCTCTTCTTACTCGATGTTAGAAAGATAGATGAAAGAATACGAATTGCGGCTAAATTTATAGCCCAGTATGATCCTAAAGATGTCGTAGCGGTTTCTGCTAGAGTATACGGTCAGAGACCCGTATCTAAGTTCGCAGAGTATACGGGCGTAATAGCAATAACTGGAAGATTCCTTCCCGGAATTTTCACTAATCCAGTATTAGACAACTATATTGAGGCTAAACTTTTGATAGCAACGGATCCTCGCTCTGATGCTCAGGCCATCCGAGAGGCGGCAATCAAGGGAATACCCGTAATAGCTCTCTGCGACACCGATAATGTATGTAGCTACGTCGATCTAGTGATCCCCGTAAACAATAAAGGGAAGAAGTCTCTCGCGTTAGTATACTGGCTTCTCGCACGACAGGTTCTAAGAGAAAGGGGAGAACTAAAACCTGACGAGGATCTGCCTGAAGGAGTTGAAGCCTTTGAGGCGAAAGCTATAATGATATAGCAGGCGACTTTGAAGTCCCTAATTTTATTATACTTAACTTTTGATAGTAGTGAACTGCATACATGCCACTTAACTACTTTGAACGCCTCGGACAATATTTCTGTCCGTTAATGTTCTCATCTCAATCTCTAAAACGCTCGTGAGCTGAACCTTTACTTCTATTTTAGAAGTGAAGAAAGTAGTTAAATAAAGGATGTTATTTATAGCTTGTGAGGTTGTTTTATGATTAGGGTACGTAATCCCGCTGTAGCTGGATATTTTTACGAGCGGGATAGAGAGGCGCTTATAAACCAGCTAAAGTGGTGTTTCACCCATAGCCTGGGTCCTGGAGAGATTCCCAAAGTTGATTATAAGGGGGAGCGAGGAATTTTAGGGTTGGTTTCACCCCATGCCGGATATATCTACTCAGGCCCTGTTGCAGCGCATGGATTCTATGCGCTCGCACAGAACGGTAAACCCGATATAGTGGTACTTGTGGGACCCAACCACCATGGAGTAGGCGCACCGGTCTCCATATATCCTGAGGGTATGTGGAAAACTCCTCTTGGAGAATTAGAGGTTGACGGCAAAATAGTTGAGGAATTGTCTGAAAGCCTGAGAGGCCTTGCGGAGGTCGAAGAAGAACCCCACTTATTTGAGCATTCTCTAGAAGTGCAACTACCGTTTCTACAATTTCTCTTCCAAAAGGACTTTAGAATAGTTTCTATACTGATGCTTGCGCAAAATATTTTTGCAAGTAAGGAGCTGGGCGATGCGCTTAGTGAGATTCTGCACGGGAAGAACTTCATAATTATAGCTAGTAGCGATTTTACACATTATGAGCCTCAAGAACGTGCGGAAAGGCAGGATATGCAGGCTATAAAAGCGATTTTGACGCTTGAGCCGCGTTTTCTTTACGATACTATAATGAAGTATGATATCACAATGTGCGGATATGGTCCAGTAATGGTATTAATGCAAGTGGCAAAAAACCTAGGAGGTATCAAGGCAAAGCTGTTAAAGTACGCTACGTCTGGAGACATCACTGGTGATAGGAGTTCAGTAGTGGGATATGCAAGCATACTCTTTGAAAAGGAGTTGAAACATTAGTTTCTGTATTATGGTGTGTGTTTTTATACTTCTTAGGGTTATGGTGTATGCTAATTTTGTGTGAGGATGAAAACTTATATAGTTTTACGAAACGGGAGAACGGTAACTGTGACGTAATTTAATAGTTTATCCGCAGAGGTCGCCGAAATCTATAATTATTCAGAGAAGCTCTACTTCTGTAGTCGGGCTCAAGATGCAACTGATCGTAATGACACACTCCGCGTTGTTTTGTCCTTTCAGTAGAGTAATGGAACGGTAATATTACGGGACTTCTCTCTTCAATGCCTGCACCTATAATGATTTCGCGTGCTCATGGACTATGTCTGGATGAGAATCCTGCGCAAGTTTTATAATACTTCTAGCCATGAAGTGCTAGACTAGTGGGAACATGAAAGCTGATGATTCTCTCGAAAATAGAAAGCTCGAGCACATACAGATATGCTCTAGGGAGAATGTTGAACCTAAGGATCTCACTGCATGGTTTGAGGATATTTACCTGTTACATGACTCTCTTCCTGAGAGTAACCTAAGCGACATAGATACGACAACAAGCTTTCTGGATCACGAGTTTAAAGCTCCGATAATGGTTGCAGGAATGACAGGTGGTCACGTTCAGACAAAGGAGATTAACGTAGCAATAGCAGAAGTTGTTGAGGAGTTAGGCATAGGAATGGGTGTGGGAAGTCAGAGAGCAGCATTGAAGAGCCGCGAAGCCGAAGAGACTTTCAGCGTAGTAAGGAAAAAAGCACCAACGGCTTTTATTGTAGGTAATATAGGAGCGAGTCAGTTAGTGCTAGGAGAGATTGATCTAGAGACAATAGAGCGGCTTTTAGAAATGATCGATGCAAACGCCCTCGCCATACACTTGAATCCATTGCATGAAAGCGTGCAACTTGAGGGAGAGCCTGTATACGCAGGTCTTTTAGAAAAAATTAGAGAAATAGTCGAGAGCATAAAAATACCTGTGATTTTAAAGGAAACAGGTTGTGGCTTTTCAAAGGAGGCGGCTCTAAAGGCTATTACAACGGGTATTTCTGCAATTGACGTAGGGGGTGCTGGAGGAACATCTTTCGCACTTGTAGAGTATTATAGAGCCTTAAGGAAGGGGGAGTTCTATAAGGCAAGGATATCGGAAACTTTCTCCCATTGGGGCATTCCGACAGCTGTCTCTATATGTGAAGTACGTAGCGTGACATCCCTACCGTTAATAGCTACAGGAGGTATTCGAACAGGTATTCACGCAGCTAAGGCCATTGCTTTAGGAGCAAATCTTGTAGGAATAGCGCTACCTGTTTTAAGGGCGTATGTTAAAGGAGGAGTGGAGAGTATAAAGGAATACCTCAGGTCAGTGATCGACGAGCTTAAAATAGCTATGTTCTTGGTAGGAGCCAGAAGGGTTAAGGACCTTACACAAGTTCCTTTAGTTCTATCCCCTAGATTTCTAGCGTGGCTTCAGCAAAGGTCTATCGATTTAGAAAAAGCAAGAAAGAATATTTCGTTCTAGACTCTGCGCCCTCTCCTACCGCCAGGTTTCCTTATAGTGTCAGTTGGCAGTGGTGTTACGTCTTCTATTCGATCAACCATTAAACCGGCTCTTACCAGAGCCCTGATAGCTGGGGCAGCGCCTGGACCCGGGTTTTTTGGCCCGTAACCTCCTGGGGCACGAACTTTTACATGTACTCTCACAATGCCCTTTGCCAGAGCTTCTTTTGCTGCTTTCATAGCTGCTTGCATAGCCGCCCAGGGGCTGGGCTTATCCCTGTCGGCTCTCACGACCATTCCGCCGCTGGCTTTTGCTATGGTCTCGGCGCCTGTGAGATCTGTAATGAGTATTAGAGTATTGTTATAGCTGGCGTATATGTGGGCGATACCCCATCTTCCCTTCTTTTGCGCGGAACTCATGTCTGTTCAGCACCCCCCGTACCGACTTTTATTTCTTGTTTTGCGTAAGGAGAGCTAGTGTAGAACCCTATCTTATCCTCTTCCTCCCTCGTTACAAAGTACCCAGGACTCCTTACTCTCCTTCCATTAACAGCTATATGTCCATGCGTTATAAGCTGCCTTGCGTGGTATATTGACGTAGCTAATCCCTTCTCGAAGACTATTGTTTGGAGCCTTCTTCTAAGGACGTGCTCCACAGTCAAGCTTAAAATGTCGTCGACTGTAGCCTCTTTCGAAGGTAGAAGACCGAGTCTATGCAAGCGTTCAACGAGGATTCTCTCCTGTACCTTTCTCTCGTTGGATGGAAGTGCTAGTAGGCTACGTGCTCGCGCCCTGATCTTCCTTAGAAATGTTTTAGCGATCCATAACTCTCGCTTGTTCCTTAATCCAAATCTACCAATTAATTCTAACTCTTGCATTAAGACCTCTTTTACCCAGGGACGTGTAGGACCCTCCCACTTTTTTCTAGGTTTCTTAGGATCTCCCATACTTAATTCCCCCTATTTCCTGCGCTTAGTTACTCCAACCGTTATGCCTGTTCTTCCAGTGGTGCGGGTTCTCTGGCCGCGAACCTTGAGTCCAAGCATATGTCTAATGCCTTTCCAGCATTTAATTTTCTTCATTAACTCTATATCCCACTTAACTCGGAGTATAAGCTCTGACCCTACCAAGTGTAGGTTTTCGCCCGTTTGAGGATCTCTGGGTCTGTTTAGGAACCAGTATGGAAAGTTGAAATCATGTAGGCGTCTTATGGCCTCATCAAGTCTTTTTATATCGGCTTCTGAAAGGCTTCCTATCTTTTGGAACGGATCTATGCCTAGTCTACGTGATATTGCTATGGCTGTGTTAACTCCTATACCCTTAATTCTTGCTAGCGCATAGGCTATGCGTTTGTCTCCTGGTAGGTCTTTATCTCCTATTCTTACAATATACTTGAACTCCTCGCTCATAGTACCCTTTACGCTATTTTCCCCCTTGTTTATAAATTTTAACTTTACACAAAATTTAAAAGTGTGAGCAGGGAAGAGCAGGGGGGAGCTAAGTTGCCGGTTTTCGATGTAGGTAGGATATGCGTTAAAACAAGAGGTAGGGAAGCCGGTAGAAAGTGCGTTATAGTGGACATAATTAACGAGAACTTCGTCGTAGTGACGGGTCCCAAGGAAATTACTGGTGTTAAGCGTAGAAGAGCCAATATAAAGCACCTAGTACCTACGCCAATGAAAATAAACATATCAAAAGGAGCCAGTGACGAGGAGGTTAAAAAAGCATTGGAAGAAGCGAAGTTAATAGATGAAATGAGACAGCCTATACGAGTTGAGCCTAAGATAATCTAGTCAGGAACAACTTTTTGAACTAGTCTAAGTATGTACTAATATGTACTAAAAATGCTTCAAAATGGGTATAAAGTTAAGGTCATAGCAGAATAAAGCCGCGTAAAGGAAAAGAGTGGAAGCAACCGAAAAGTGAATGAGCGGGTCGAAACAAATGTGAGAAGGGGGTAAAGAGTCATTTGAGAGATCCCTTTCTAAGAAAGCGAGAGGTTTTGATCAAGGCTGAAGAAGAGACAAATCCTGAGTATGGAGTGCCTCCTGAAAAGCGAAGCATTGAGGATCTGATTAAGAAGGGTATTGTAAATCTTGACAAACCCCCGGGACCTACGAGCCACGAAGTAGTTGCATGGATTAAGAAGATATTCGGTTTGAATCGTGCAGGGCATGGAGGAACCTTAGATCCCAAAGTAACTGGTGTTCTTCCAATAGCTTTGGAGAAAGCCACTAAGGTTATGCCAGCGTTGATCAATGCGGGCAAGGAATATGTTTGTCTAATGAGGCTTCATGGAAGCGTACCTGAGGATAGACTGATAAGCACAATAAATGAATTCATTGGACCAATATACCAGAGACCCCCTTTAAGGTCTTCGGTTAAACGCGTGGTTAGAGTGCGGAGGATATACTACATTAGAATACTTGAAATGGATGGTAAGGACATATTGATGCTGGTAGGTTGCGAGAGGGGGACATACATAAGAAAGCTTTGCCATGATATGGGGGAAGTTTTGGGAGTAGGAGCACATATGCAAGAGTTAAGGCGGACAAGAGTTGGACCATTTAGGGAGGATGAATCCCTAATAACGCTACAAGATCTAGTGGACGCCTACTATATGTGGAAGGAGGATGGTAATGAGAAATGTATAAGGAAATTCATCATGCCGGTCGAGAGGGCAGTCGAGCATCTCCCCAAAATAGTTATTAGAGATAGTGCCGTCGATGCGATATGTCATGGTGCAGCCTTGGCAACGCCAGGAATCCTACGGCTTGACAGTGGAATTCGCAAAGGAGATATAGTAGCGATTTTTACTCAAAAGGGAGAACTAGTAGCGCTTGCAAAGGCTCTAGTTCGTAGCGAACAGATTATAACTATGGATAAGGGCTTAGCCGCCAAGCCGCTAAGAGTTATAATGGAACCGGGAGTCTATCCTCCTCTCTGGAAGAAGAAGGACTAGACATTAGTTCAAACCCTCACTTAACATCCTTATCTAAATAATTCTTCTCGTGCAGGATTGCAAGTCGAAATTCAATAACTGTAAAGTAACATGTTCCTTTAGGTAAAACTAAAGTTGCTCTAAAGCGCCGGGGGTGGGATTCGAACCCACGCGCCCCAGAGGGGCACAGGCTGTCCGTCGTTAGCCAGCTCCAGGCCTGCCCCTTGGTCCGCTCGGGCACCCCGGCCTCAGAACGTAATAGACTTAAGGAGGGATTTAAGCGTATCGCTGTGGTCGAGAAGTCCCTATTGGGAGCTTGAAAGCTTAAATATACGGACCCGTATTACAAATGCTAGCTCTCAGCGGTGAAAAGTATGGTGCTTATAGAAGTCAGGTGGCACGGTAGGGGTGGTCAAGGAGTGGTCACGGCCAGCGATATACTAGCGAAGGCCGCGATACTGGAGGATAAGTATGCGTGGCATGCACCAATGTTCGGGCCTGAACGTACAGGAGCCCCAGTTGTTGCTTGTACGAGAATAAGCGATGAGCCCATAGAAATACACTCAGGAGTTTATAGCCCAGATATAGTTGTCGTTATAGACCCTGCGCAAGTAATCGAAGTAGAGTGGTATACTGAGGGGCTTAAGAAAGGTGGTGTGCTGGTTTTAAATTCAAAGAGTGTACCTAAAGTGCTGACTGAGAGAGCCTTGGAAAAAGGATATAAAATGTTTTACGTGGACGCATATACCATAGCAATTGACGTCTTCAGAAGAGCTTTCTATAATACGCCTATGTTAGGGGCCTTGGTTAAGGCCACGAAACTCGTCAACCTCGAATCAGTTTTAAAAGTCGTGGACATAAGATTTAGTGGCGAGATAGCAGAAAAGAATAAGGAGGCTATTAAGCGAGCATATGAGGAGGTGAAATCGTATGAGTGAAAAGGAATTTCCTGAAAAAATGCCTGAAAGCGCTTTCACAGGCACAGCCACCTGGAAGGAGATACCGATAGGTGGAGTGATCCCAGAGCCCACAAGCCTTAGATACAAAACTGGAAACTGGCGTGCCTTCCGACCAATATACAACAAGGATAAGTGCGTAAAATGCCTACTTTGTTGGGTTTACTGTCCTGAACCATCCATTAGGAGACTTGAGGACAATAGTATTGAAATAGACTACGATTTTTGTAAGGGTTGTGGTATATGCGCAGAGGTTTGTCCCGTTAAGGCTATTGAGATGGTGAAGGAGGGTTGATAGTTTATGGCTAAAGCTGTAAGACTTAGGGGAAATATTGTTGGAATGAACGGCAATGAGGCAGTAGCCTATGCAGTAAAGCAGGCTAACGTAGATGTAATAGCTGCTTACCCCATAACGCCACAAACCATAATAGTGGAGAGGTTGAGCGAATATGTAAATAATGGAGAGCTTGATGCCGCGCTAATACCCGTTGAAAGCGAGCACTCAGCGCTATCGGCCGTTGTAGGTGCTGCATTAACGGGTGCTAGGGTCTTTACGGCAACAGCGAGCCAAGGCTTAGAGCTTATGCACGAAATACTTCATATAGCTTCCTCTATGAGGGCTCCAATAGTTATGGCTATTGTGAATAGAGCTCTGAGTGCGCCTATAAACATACACTGTGATCACTCAGATATAATGAATGCTCGTGACACAGGTTGGATACACCTTTTCGCTGAAAACGTCCAGGACGCCTACGATTTGGCACTTCAAGCTTTCAAAATAGCCGAAGATCTCGATGTCCTCTTGCCTGTAACGGTGAATCTTGACGGATTCATACTCTCTCATAGTGTGGAACGTTTAGAAGTACTTGACGACGAGATAGTTTCAGATTTCCTACCGCCGCGTAAATCCGTATACACGCTAGACTATAAGAAGCCAGTAGCACACGGACCCCTTGCGCTCACAGACTTTTATATAGAGTTTAAACGTCAGCAGGAAGAGGCAATGGAGAGAGCTAAGCGAAAGATAGAGGAAGTGGCGAAAGAGTATGGAGAGATCTCTGGTCGATACGTACCAAAGCTTAGGACGTTTGGTCTCGAGGATGCGGAGGTAGTTGTTCTAGTTTTAGGCTCAACCACAGGTACTATGCGTTACGTAGCCAAAAAGCTGAGAGAGGAAGGCAAGAAAGTTGGAGTTATCGGAGTACATGTCTTTAGACCTTTCCCCGCTGAGGAGATAATAAAGGCCTTAGAGAACGTTAAAGTAGCGGTAATCATGGACCGTGCTGTGTGCTACGGTGGAGTGGGCGGGCCTCTATTCATGGAGGTTGTTAGCAGCATATACGGCACTGGAGTAAATCCCCTCGTAACCAATGTAATATACGGCTTAGGAGGTAGGGATCTAACACCCAGTGAGGCGAGGAAGGTGTTTGAACTCGGTTTAGATATTTTGCAGAAGGGTCGTGTTGAGAAGAAGAAGGTATGGATTGGGGTAAGGGAGTAGGAGGTGAATATTATGGCGTTTGTGAAAACTATTAAAGATATACCTCTTGAGGAATACAGGCTTCCTGGACACAGACTTTGTGCCGGATGTGGACCGGCAATAGTTACTCGGCTTGCTTTAAAAGCCATTAGAGGGCCCACAGTAATAGTGAACGCTACAGGATGTGTTGAGGTTGCAACTACAATTTACCCATATAATAGCTGGAAAGTTCCATGGGTTCACGTGGCTTTTGAAAATGCTGCAGCAGTTGCCAGTGGCATTGTAGAGGCCTTTAAAATATTGGAGAAAAAGTATGGCAGGAAGGAAAGGTATGATGTCATAGTATTTGGTGGTGACGGCGGAACATTTGATATAGGCTTACAAGCGCTTTCAGGAGCCCTTGAGCGAGGACACGATTTTGTATACATATGTTATGATAATGAAGCTTATATGAACACGGGTATTCAGAGGTCTGGTGCAACGCCTCGAGGAGCAGCTACAACCACCAGTCCTGCTGGAAGAGTTATTCCAGGAAAGCTTGAGAAGAAGAAGGACTTAATAGGAATAGCTGTAGCACATGGAATACCATATGCCGCAACGGCATCCATAGCTTATCCGACCGATCTTATAAATAAGGTTAGAAAGGCGATCGAAGTGGATGGTCCAGCCGTTCTCCACATACTTGCACCTTGTACTCTAGGCTGGAGATACGATCCCAAGCTCACGATTAAGATAGCAAGGCTTGCCACAGAGACGCTAATTTTCCCTATATATGAGGTTGAGAACGGAAGGTATAAAATAAACATAAAGCCAGCCAAGGTTGTTCCGGTAGAGGAATACTTGAAGCTTCAGGGAAGATTTAAACACCTACTATTACCCGAGAATCGATGGCTTTTAGAGAAACTGAAGAGGGATATAGAGGAGTCCTGGCAAAGGCTACTGATGTTAGAGAAAGCAACAAGCGCTCAGCAATAACATAAATGTTTTTAATTTTTTAGTTTTAAGAGATTTAACCTAAATATTTCTTCCTTTCTTGACGATCGAAATTAGTGGAAGAATTAAAAACCAGGATTCTTTTAAAGTATCTGTGAAAACTATGAGCGCACGTGAAGAAAAGCCCTTTATAGGTATAATCGGAGGATCTGGTCTCTACGATCCAGCAATTGTAGAGTCAGCTATGGAAGTGAAAATCCATACACCCTATGGACATCCCTCAGATAATATCTTTCTAGGCTACCTAAAGGGAGTAAGGATAGCTTTCTTACCTCGACATGGAAGGGGGCACAGGTACCCTCCACACAAAATAAACTATAGAGCAAACATCTGGGCTCTACGAGAAGTAGGCGTTGAACGAATAATTGCAGTATCGGCAGTAGGCAGTCTTCGAGAGGACTATAAACCAGGTGACTTTGTGCTACCAGATCAGTTCGTTGATATGACAAAGAGTCGTGAATATACATTCTACGACGGCCCGAAGGTAGCGCATATTCAAATTGGTCTTGATCCCTTCTGTCCTGAGCTTAGGGACATTATCTCTAAGGAGGCGAAGGAATTAGGCATAACGTTACACGAGAAGGGGAGCTATATTTGTATTGAAGGCCCTCGCTTCTCCACAAAAGCTGAATCTAGGATCTGGAAGGATGTTTTTAAGTGCGACATAATAGGGATGACACTGGTTCCTGAGATAAATCTTGCAAGGGAGTTAGGAATGTGCTATGCGCTAATAGCCATGGTCACCGACTACGATATATGGGCGGAAAGAATAGTGACCGCAGAGGAAGTTGTTAAAGTAATGTCAGAGAACGTAGAAAAGGCTAAGAAATTGCTCTATTCAGTTATACCGAAAGTACCTCGGCAACGTAAGTGTAAATGTCTTGATACTCTTAAAACCGCATTCCTATAATTTTCATTTTCTCAATTTAACAAATCTTTTATTTCACCGTGATACTGTTTTTAGGGAAGGCGGTAGACGTGGATTTTAAAGTGAAGGACCTAAAACTCGCGGAAGAGGGTTTCAAGAAAATAAGATGGGCAGAGCAGTACATGCCTGTACTAAGGCTAATACGAGAGGAGTTTTCAGAAAGTCTACCACTGAAGGGTATCAGAATAAGCGCCTCGCTTCACGTAACTAAGGAGACAGCAGTTCTTGTCAGGACTCTAAGAGCCGGAGGGGCGGAGGTATTATTAGTTCCCTCAAATCCCCTTTCAACGCAGGATGACGTGGCAGCTGCGCTGGCACAAGAGGGAGTGAAGGTCTTTGCATGGCGTGGCATGAGCACGCAAGATTACTATTGGGCAATAGCGCAAGCCATAAACTTCAAGCCTCACATAACTATGGACGATGGAGCTGACATAGTATCTACATTGCACAAGTTGTATCTTAACTCAGGAGGAGAAGAAGTCGAGGTAGTTCGCGAAAGTCTTGATGTGAACGTAGCAGAAGTAGTGAACAACGCTATTGGAGGGACTGAGGAAACCACCACAGGGGTTATTAGAATAAGAATGATGGAGAAGGAGAAAGTACTACAATACCCCGTGATAGCCGTAAATGATTCTCTAACAAAGTACCTGTTTGATAACAGGTATGGAACTGGTCAAAGCACCCTTGACGGAATTATACGGGCAACTAACGTATTGATAGCGGGAAAACGCGTGGTAGTGGCGGGATATGGCTGGTGTGGAAGAGGTATAGCCATGCGCGCTAGAGGGTTAGGAGCACATGTAATTATAACTGAGGTGGATCCGATAAAGGCTCTTGAAGCCACATATGATGGCTTCAGGGTAATGCCTATGAAAGAGGCGGCAAAAATAGGAGATGTATTTATAACAGCTACTGGAAATAAGAACGTTATTCGTGGCGAGCACATACTTTTAATGAAGGATGGAGTAATTCTTGCAAACGCTGGGCACTTCAACGTTGAGATAGATCTTGAAGCATTAAGGACCTTATCCAAAGAGAGAAGACTGGTAAGAACCAATGTGGAGGAGTACGTACTGAAGAACGGTAAGAGAGTTTACTTATTGGCTGAGGGAAGGCTTGTGAACCTAGTAGCTGCTGAGGGGCATCCAAGCGAGGTGATGGACATGAGTTTTTCCAACCAAGCTATGGCCGTGAAATTCCTCGTAGAGAAAGGCGTGGAACTGGCTCCCAGGGTCTATAGCCTACCACGGGATATAGATAATTATATTGCCAAGCTTAAACTTAAGAGCCTTGGAGTGGGGATAGACGAATTAACAGAGGAGCAGAAAGAATATTTGGCAACATGGAGGTTGGGAACTTAGCTCTTATTACTAGCAGTAATTCTTGAATAACGTTTAATAGCGTAGGCTAATATGAGTAAGAGGGGGTTACTTTGCCTAAGAAGGAGAGATGGCTAGTTTGTTCAGCATGGCCCTACATTAACGCGATTCCACATTTAGGGAACATGATAGGGTCAGTGCTATCTGCCGATGTTTACGCGCGCTATCTTAGAATGAGGGGGCATGAAGTAGTTTTCGTGAGTGGGTCAGATGAGCATGGAACGCCTATTGAAATAGAAGCCATCAAGAGGAAAATTAATCCAAAGGAGCTTACTGACAAGAACCATGAAATAGTGAAGAGCCTATTCGAGAGATGGGAGATATCGTTCGATAACTACACTCGAACTGAAAATGAGGTCCATAAGAATTTCGTAAAGGACTTTTACCTCAAAGTTTACGAGAACAAGTACGTCTTCAATAAAGAAGTCGAAATGCCTTATTGTCCCAGAGATGAAATATTTCTACCAGATAGATTTATCATAGGCACGTGCCCTTACTGTGGCTACGAAAACGCTCGAGGAGACCAGTGCGAGCACTGTGGAAGGCTGTTAAACCCAACGTTACTTGTAGGTGCTCGTTGTGCAATATGTGGAGCGAAACCTCAAATTAGAAAGACTTTACACTGGTTTTTCGACCTTCCAAAGCTAGCAGATGAGATAAAGAAGTATATTGAGAATAATAAGAACTTGCCTGAAAATGCTCGAAACATGAGCCTTGCCATGATTAAGGAGGGATTAGAGCCTCGTTCTCTTACTAGGGATAATAAATGGGGGATTCCAGCACCCTTCCCCGGAGCTGAAGGTAAGACGATATATGTATGGATGGAAGCGGTCTTAGGGTATATATCTGCCACAATAGAGTACTTTAAGAAGAAAGGGCGTGAAGAGGATTGGAAGCAATATTGGTTTTCAAGGGAAACGAAAAGCGTGTATTTCATAGGTAAGGACAACATTCCTTTTCACACAATAATATTCCCGGCACTATTGTTAGCCTCAAAGGAGCCTTATGTTCTTCCGTGGAGTGTTGCTTCCACTGAGTATCTCCTCTTTGAAGGTGACAAGTTTTCTAAGAGTAGAAGATGGGGCATATGGATCGATGAAGCACTTGAGCTGCTTCCAGCAGACTATTGGCGATTTGCATTAATTCTGTATCGTCCTGAAGTTCGTGATATAAACTTCAGTTGGAAAGGGCTTCAAGAGTCCATAAATGTATACTTAAACGATATTATTGGGAATTTCATTCACCGTACGCTTACGCTGATTTGGAGGTTCTTTGAAGGTCAAGTACCGAGCGTTGAGAATCCTGATAAGTATGATGAACAGCTATTAAATTCAATAAAGAAGACGAAACGAAAGGCTGGAGAACTTATAGAAAAGTTCAGGTTCCGGGAGGCGTTAATGCAGATCATAGAGCTTGCGAAGATGGGTAATAAGTATCTAAACGATAAACAACCCTGGGCGCTTGTAAAAACTGATAAAGCGAAGGCTGGTACAGTACTAGGGGTTGCTTACAGAATAATTTATGCCTTAGCGATATTATTAGCTCCTTTCATACCTCAAAGCGCTCAGAGGATTTGGGAGCTCATTGGACAGGAGGGGGAGGTATCTAAGGCGTTATGGGAAATTGCTGGGGAAGCGGTATCACATCCAATCGGGATCAAGAAGCCTACACCTGTGTTCTTTAAAATAAGTGACCGTGATCTTAAGAACCTCATTGAAAGATTGGAGGAGATACGGGAGAAGGGATTGGTGCCAAGTGCACATATGTGACGTTACACGAACAGTTATTTTCGCCCTATTTTCGATTTAGGATAGTAGTCATGTTTTAAAGAACACTCCACGTAGGTCTATTGGTGTTGCCCTTACTATTCTTACCTTTACTATCTGACCTAGAGATGCTCTTCCTTCAACTATTACAGGCTTAAAGTTCAAGAGTCTTCCTTTAACTTGTTCTTTAACCTCCATAACTATCATATTCTCCACCTTGCCTATATGCCTCTTGTTACGCTCTAAGGCTATTTTCTCAGCCAATTTAGAGATTATCTGGGACCTAGCTTTTTTCACAGGTTCCAGTACCTGTTTTCTCACAAACCCATCCGAAAATGGTCTAAGAGTATATCTAGCCACATGAACTTTATCCGGCCTTATCTTCTCCAATTCTCTTACGGTGTTCTGGAATTCTCTCTCCCCTTCACCGGGAAAACCCACTATTATATCGGTTGCCAGGAATAGATTTGGGAATTTTTCTCTAAAAGCATGAACTATCTCGTTGTATTCCTCTACAGTGTACTTCCTATTCATATACTCAAGAACCTTGTTGTCACCGGACTGTAAAGGTAGATGCAGGTATTTCATGACTCGATGATCCGCGTACAGCTCTACGAGTTCGTCGACGAAATCCCGAACTAGGCTAGGCTCCATCATGCCAAGCCTTAGTAAGAAATCTCCTTCAATGCGACTAAGTATTTCGCTCAGCAATTTCACCAGGTTTGTGCCTAAGTCCTTACCATAGGCGGCTACATCTTGTGCTGTTAGAACGATAAGCCTCGCTCCTCGGGAGACAGCCTTGGATATGTTATCAATTATAAGTTGTGGAGGGTAGCTTGTTAAATAGCGTCTAATGAACGGTTCAATACAGAAGGTGCAAGCGCCCTGACATCCTACAGCTATCGGAACTACATGTACTATACCGTCGCGTTGTGGGTTATACTGAGGAAGTAGCTGGCAGGTTCTTCTCTTGAAGGGGGATATATCCAACACAGTCCTTCCCTGAAGAACTTCGAGGAAGCGGTCTAAAGCATTAGGTCCAAGTATGCTTGCACTTGGAGAAATTCTATGAATTGTAGCTCCTCGCACTGGCGTTAAACACCCAGCTACAACTAGATGAAAGCCGTATTTTTTCCTCAATTCCTCTAGCTCTGTAAGCCTCCTCAGCATTCTTCTTTCAGTATCCCCTCTGACAGCGCATGTATTTATGACCACTATATTAGCCTGACATGGGCTTTTTACCAGCTTGTGTCCGTGCTGTAAAACCAGTGTCTCAATTACCTTACTGTCCGCCTTATTAAGCCAACAGCCGTAAGTTTCTATGTAGACTCTCACCGCTAAACCCAGTCGTTAAATATTTAATATTCGGCTCATTAAGTTGTCGCAGACTTCAAGACGAGTGGGGGTACTAAAGCTATGAAAAAGCTCTTGCTCTTGATAGCGTTTATCTTACTCGCTCAGTTAATTGTACAACTGCCTCAAGTTGCTACGCAGGAGATGGCAGTAGTAACTGTAAATATAGCGGTTAAGCGGGGTTATGTGGTCGTCAAGGAGGATATCACCTTAACTGATGAGTGCTCGCGGATCACTTTCAAGTCGACGGAGGATGTCGTTTACTGTTACGCTAACTCGAGCGGGAGGATGCTTAAGGTTCTCAGACAAGACGACAAAATATTAATAGAGGGAGAAGCCTTTCGAAAGTTCTCCTTAATCTTTGTATTAATGTCTGAGGATCTTAAGGCACTAAGAGAAGGATATCTCAGAGCCCGCTTGGAAGTTCCGATCGTGCCTCAAGAGGCCAGCGCATTAGTTAAAGTACGATTTCTCTCGGAAATAGGGCTGGTGGAGGGTCTCAATCTAGATCCTAAGATACAGCTCCTACTTAAGGACTCAGAGGGGTATAGTGTAAAAAGCGTAGTCCTAGATGCAGGTACAGTCCTTAAGCTCAACTTTACTATAAAGGTTCAAAGATGGGATCCTTGGCCTATAGCAAAAATATTTAGGAGAACTATAGAAGTAATATCTCCTAAAGAGGCTACTTATATAGACGAGCTTCTAGTAGAGAATTACGGGATATTTTCCATTCAGGAGATCAAGTACCTGCTTCCCCAGAACACGTCTGTTATAGGAGTATTTGGTGGTGTTGTGAAGTACTCTGAAGGCAGACATCCAGGCTGTTATGAGGTGGAAAGAGCTTCAGATAATAAAACGTTGCTGAGAATATATTTACTCGCATACGTTAATCAAGGTTCTAGAGCCTACATAAAAATAGTTTACAGAGTTCCCTTGAAGGAGAGTGATGGCTACTCCTTCCTTCCTGCATTATTTAACCCGGGCATTCCCATACGTAACTCATCAGTAAGGATAATCGCTTGGAGTCCCGCACAACTATTAACGGAGGTTTACAGAGACTTGGCTAGAGTAAAGGAACAGGGCGAAAAGATATCCTTCGAACTAATATCTTGCATACCATCGGTAAGAGACTTAATATCTGAGGAGGATACCCTAATAAAGGTTAGGGTGGGAGTGAACCTATTAGGCATATACAGACCCTATATATTTTCAGGAATATTCCTCTTCATTGTATTTGCTGCATTCTTCCTATATTATAGGAGGCTTGAAACAGTGACTGTCAAAAAAGCTAAAATGATGGTAGTGGAGCGAGCTAAGCTGGAACCAATTATAACGCTATCGGAAAGGTTTTTAGAGTATTTGGAATCGAAGGCCAGTATTCTTAGACGAGTGGAGAGAGGTAAAGTGAGAAGAGCACAATATAGGTGGACTATCAAAAGCATAAACCAGTCCATTAGGAACGTGGAGAGCGAGCTTTCAAGGACCGTAAGCACATTAAAGGAGCAACAGGCCATTAAAGTTCTCTCAGCTTTAAGGGCTGTAAGGGAGGTCCTGGAATCCCTAGAACGTGAGATAAGGAGCCTATATATAGCTCGAGTAGTAAGACGTGAGGCAAGGGAGAAAATAGGAGAGCTTTGGGACAAATATGAGGAGTTGATAGCTAAGGCTTATGAAGAAGTTTCAACACTTAAAGAGCTTATCGAGGAGTAGAATGCCGGAAAGTAAATAACATCACATAACAGAAATTTATTATGGATGATGATAAGGCCGATAGTGAGATCAGTGAACTAACGAACCCGGCCTGACAAACTTTCAGAAAGCATGGTGAGAGTTAAGAGGAGAGGGATGATGAAGGTTTCTGGTGCGGAGCTATGAAGACGGCTTGATGGCTGACTAGGAAGGATGTAGGCTAAACTTTTATCCCTAAACAACAGATATTTTGCGATCACTATGTCGATCATAAGGCGGATTGAGGCATTTGAACTTAAACTGAGGCTTAGAGAGCCCTTTAGAATTGCGATGGGCGTAAGTGAGTATAGTCATAACATCGTTGTACGTATAGTGGATAAGGAGGGTAACGTGGGCTGGGGTGAAGGTTCTCCTTCGCTAAGGGTTAATAGGGAGACCGTGGAAAGCAACCTATCAGCTATTGAGAGTGTGGCTCCAAAATTATTGGGAGTGGATGTTTTCGGTATCGAGAGAGTCAGAGAGATACTCTCACGTGTAGAGGGAAATCCCTCCACAAAAACAGCTGTGGAAACGGCAGTGTTCGATTTGATTGGCAAAAATACGGGTAGGCCTGTGTTCAAGCTGCTTGGAGGGTATAGAGATTATGTTATTACGGACATTACCCTTGGAATAAAGTCGCCGGAGGATATGGCAAGAGATGCTGTAAGAGCAGTTAAACGCGGTTTTCGAATATTGAAAGTGAAACTAGGAACATCGCCTGATGAGGATATTGAGAGAGTAAGGCTCATTAGGGAAGCAGTAGGTGACGATATTATCATTCGTGTTGATGCGAATCAGGGCTGGAAATTCGACGATGCTATAAGAGTTCTGAATAAAATAGCAGATTATAATGTTGAGCTCTGCGAACAGCCGCTTCCAGCAGGCGAATTAGAAGCCCTAGCTGAGCTTCGAAGGCTTTCGCCTATACCTATAATGGTTGACGAGAGTGTTCACGGGATGTTGGAAGCTTTAAAGGTAATTGAAAGGGAGGCAGCAGATTACATTAACATAAAGCTAATGAAAACAGGGGGAATTATAGAGGCTATGCACTTAGCGTACCTTGCGGAGAGCGTAGGAATAAAGTGTATGATAGGATGCATGGGAGAATCGCTTCTCGGGATAACTATGGGAGTCCATTTCGCTCAAGCCCTGAAAAACATAGAGTTTGTTGATCTTGATGCAGACTTGCTCTTGGCAGAGTCCCTTGTAGAGAAAGGGGGTGCAAGTATCGAAAAAGGTGGCATTAGAAGAGCTCCAAGTATGCCAGGGCTTGGGATCGAAGCGCTGGCTGAGAATAAATTAAGGCTAAGGCTTCGTAAGGAATAGGGGGATTACATGCGAGACTTTATGGAGCTTGAATCCAAGGAAGATTTTCTGAAAGTTCTTCTCAAGACAGACCTGGTTTTAAGAATAGACCCGTTTCTCATAATAAACTACTATGGCATCTTCATGTACATCGATTTAAGAAGACTTGATGAGAGTGAGGTAAGAGGGCTTCTTCACGCCATTAAGGATAAAGTAGTGAATGTTAGACGGCATTTAAGGGTTCAGAATATATCGGAATTACTCGAGAGTAACATTTAAATCTCCTCAAGGGGGCATAATCAGAGAGGTTATTAAACTAAATGAGATACTTGCTTTCAGAGACTTGGAACACGCAAGGCATCATAAGGCTCACGTTGAGGAACAAGATATTTAAGGCACTCATTGAAGCGATTCCCGCAATTTCTCAAGAAGAGGCGGTCTTCATGGCAAACATAGCGTTTGAGGACTACATAAATTACCTTAAATATAGGCATAATCTCTTAGCTTCTGAAGAAAGCCAAAGTTCCCTTGAAGAATTACTGCGACTTGCCTGTACTTGGACTAGAGAGCATGAGAAGAGCCTTAAGGAATGGCTTAAAGTATGGCTTCAAAAGTGGCGGGAAAGAGTTAGAATAGTTTTCTCAGATAAGGACATGGCTAACCATGCTGTAGGGGATCCCAAAGTGGATGTTAAAGACATTAAGGAAATTTTGGGCAGGGTAAAGTATGTCAAGGAACTACGGGACTACATTATCGGTTCCCTTATCGAGCATAAGGAGTATTGTATGACGAGTTTTCTCGCAACTGAAATAATTAAGAACGTAGTCCTCCTTATAAAACGGGGGCTGGGAAGCACTGATCGTGCAATTGATTTTATGAGTAGAAATCCTCTCTTCGTTCTAGAGCACTCCTTTAAGCTAGTTAATCGAATAGTCAGGAAAAGAGACGTAATAATAACGATAAAAGTAGATAAGAGTTTCCTAGAGGACTTATGGGTATCTCGTTCCTAAACTCCGATTTCTCGTACAAGTTCCTTTTCCACCCAGAAGGGGAAATCTTCTGACTAATAGTCAAATGGTCAAGATAGTGAGTTACAGGCTTTTCCGTAATTATCATCAATTATCGATAATACCTAAAACATTAGTCTGTAGCTTTCCTAGCTTTAGGTGTTGTGTGCACAGGTTTACTGGCAATGGTCTTCACGTCAGAGAATATAGGAATAGAAAACTTTATGGAGAAGTTAGTATAGTGTGTAATTCAAATTTAAAATCCTACACGCTTACACTTTTGAGAAGGCATTTTTATACCTATTTCTCGGTTTTATTGATGGGTGCTACTTTCAGGTGTCCTACTAATGCTTGAAGAAGTACGCTAATCTAGAGGTACTATGTGTACTCTTAGATCTGAGTTTACTATTAGTAGGGCCTTATTTGGTATCGGGTTCCATAAGGAGTCATTGCTCATTTTCTCCGATGCTACTGCTACTAATTCATGATCCTTGATCAGCTTAGATCGCATCAATTGCCGCACCAACTGGGGAGATTCATGAATCCACGGATTGTGGGCGTAATAGAGCGTGAAATAATCTGGCTTTTCTTCAGCGTACCTTAATGCGTAGAGATTCGTTCCCTCACTCGCTAAGAAATTTAACGAACTAAACTTTATGCCATTATGAATCAATTTACTAACTGCTTCTCGGATGCCTATAACTACGTCTCCGCATTCCTCGATCTCTTGGACCACTAAGTGAAAGAATGCTTCGGAGTCCGTAGCACCCTCAATTGCTTCTTTATGTTCACACTTGAGCATCTTAATGATGAAATCTCGGTTGTATATTGTTCCATTGTGTGCAAAAACCCAGTTATTGTATATGAAGGGATGTGTGTTTTCGATCTTATTAGAGCCTGCGCTGGCTTTTCTCACATGGGCTATAATTATACGTCCGCGAACGCAATTGATTATGAGTTCACGAGCTACTTGAGACTTGTAAAGAGGCATTATCTCCTTGTAGAGGTGCCACTTACCATTATGCCACGCTATGCCCCATCCATCGCAATGGACTTTAGATAGTTTCTCGAGACTATTCTTAGGGGCAGCATAAAAACCGAAGTAAGTGCTCGTGGGCCTATTGGCCACTAGTCCGAGGAGCCGACACATAGTCCTTCCCTTAATCTAATTTAGAGACACGCCCTCTAATTCTTCCCAATCTGAAGGTGTTTTCAGTATGCAGGTGTACTTATAAATGGTTATTCACCTGATTAGCTAAGGTATCTTCTATAGACAATATTTATAAGTGAGAGCGGTTAAAAAGGTCGAGGATGATTTTGCCGAGTGCCTAGCCGATTAGGCGATGACGATCCATTCATGGGCTGATGTTTTTCGATGATACTGCGTATGATTATCTTATTTTCAAAGAGACTATCTGGCTGGAGATATTTTGTTTTATGGCTTATAATTATTTTTCTTCTGTGTTTTCCTTTTATTTTCATGTGTTTTTCTTATGAGTATTGATAGAGTTCTGATATTTATAGGTGTTGTTTCTCTACTTGGATTGGTTTTGGTTGCTTTTAGGCCTTGGGAGCTTTTAGCCGAGTATAGGGTTAGGTATTTGCGCCAGGTAGCCGTCGAGGTTGCTGAGGCAATAGATTCTAGAAGTAGCGTTAGGCTTAGGAAGGATTTTACTTTAGCTAATGTTACAGCCGTCTTGACTATTTCAAAGCCTCGTGAAATGCCCTTAACCCTCCGGATAGCCTACTTCAAGCTAGGAGCCGATACAAAAGAAACGATTCCTAGCTACCTCTTAGCTCCATTTTCTGCGTCCGAGAAGTGTCTTCGCTTTTCTTGTAGCATACCAACTATTTGTGTTTGGATATGTACGATAAGTACATACTAAAAGTACACAATTGTTTTAAAGGTTTTTGGAGGTTCATACTTGAGGTGAAAACACTTGAAGAAGTATGTTGCCTTGGGATTAATCATAGCAGTGCTATTAAGCACGATGTCTCTATGGCTTCAGCCCTACGGCGGAACAGACTTCGACTTTAACGCTGGCGTAGAGGTCTTAGCGAAACCCAACGTGAAGCTCAAGTTTAAGGTCAAGCTGTTCGAGGGAACTATAACAGCCATAACCGATACTGCTATCACAGTTGAGGCCGAGGAGTTCAGCGGAAACCTGATAGCCATAGGAAAATGGATATACGTCTACGAGGGCGTAATCGGGATCGCTGAGTGGGCTAGAGTCAAGAACTACGTTGAGGAGGGAAGAGCGTTAATAGCTATGGCTTCGATAACCAAGGGTAACAAGACCCTCGACGTCTTGTTAGGCTTGAAGCAGGAGAACCTAGTACTGGTCAGACCAATCTTAATCAGGTACTATACTGAAAAACACTATCACACCAAAGCCTACATTGGGATCTACGGCAAGATTGTTTCGAAGGGCGGGAACTTCCTCCTAATAGAGAATAAGGGAATTAGAGGACTGGTAGTCGTGGACGCTGAGAGCACTTGGTATAAGGCTGGCTACGGGCTAGTAACTTGGAAAGACGTGGCAGACGAGTTCAAGGTCGGAGACCTGATAAGAATCTTCTGCCACAACGTTCTAATACTTAAAGAAGAATTTGCAGAACGCTTTGGCTTCAACGCAGTAATATGGGGCTACAGTGGAGCCATAATAGACCTAACATCAGGAACCGCAATATCCAGATACATTGAGAAAGGAGAGTAGTAGCTCAATACTCTACCCATTACTACTGGATACTACCAAGTATAACCAAGTAGTAAAAAGCATTGTATAAGCATATTGAATATACAACGATATTTTTCTTCCATACCTCTTACTATCTTTTCAGCCTATTTCTGCCTCTTTACGAGCCCTTCACCTTGTACTGCGAGGGCTGGCGGCGGCAAGATGGGTTTCTACCGTAGGCTTACCTGGTTTGAGCCCTCGCCTGTACTAGTGACGTCCCCAGCGATGAAGGCGACTACGACGGTTCACCCTTAGGAGGACAGGTCCTGAGCGTTAGGGAGTACCTGAGGATACAGGGCTTCCTCGACGACTAGGTCAACGTCCTCCCTGCACCTAAGGCGTACAGGCTGTTCGGCGAGGCTGTCCCCATACCGCTCGCACGCGCCATCGCAAGAGCTCTAAAAGGTGTCATAAGTGGCTATTCCGGAAAAGAGTAATAGGGTGGGAAAGGAGGAACTGGAAGCCATATCCCTGGCGGGTAGATAAGCCAGCGATGGCTAGGAGGATAACCTACAGCCTTAAGACTAGGCTCGCTCAAGGAAGACCGCGGCCTCAAGTAGGCACTTCGTTCCTCCCGAAACTTTAATGCTCACCCACCTTCCCAATGGGCTCACCAGCATATGGAATCCTTATAAATGGGAGGAAGGTAAGTTTAATCAAACATGCCTATTATTTGATTTTCACAAAATCACTTGGTATCAGAATCCACGGTAGTTGACTCTCTCCCTACTTAAGTGGGGGATTCTTGCTTCTAGGGTGTTCATTGCCCTTTTAGGCTCCCACCTCATCCCGTTCCACCTTAGAAGCAAGGGGTCTGCCACCAGCCCGCTATCCCTATCCCTCCATGAGGGGCTCGGAATTATGGCTCCATCCTTTTCAGCTATAAACTATCATTTAAATCACCATTCACCCCCACTAAAGCAGGAGGCTTTCTGGCGTAATTTTTGTAAATGGGGAAAATGGCAGTTATGGAGAAGAGAAGGAATAGTAGAAGAGTCGAAAATGGCGAGCTGGCTCCAAGCACTAAGACACTATAAAATGATAATTATTATTCGCTAGGTAGTTTATT
>Ga0164311_10000139_pt1 | contig 27426 bp, 29 predicted proteins | sample GuaBasSedimGuay2_FD_121796 | JGI IMG/M metagenome (GOLD analysis project Ga0164311, IMG submission 121796) | Subseafloor sediment microbial communities from Guaymas Basin, Gulf of California, Mexico - Guay2, Core 4569-9, 9-12 cm | ecosystem: Environmental > Aquatic > Marine > Hydrothermal vents... | reverse complement strand
CTACATAACCTTCAACCCAGAAAAAGCAGACGACTCAGAACTCACAGAAAACGACATAATCATAAGATACAAAAACAACAAAATAATCGGACTAACAATACTCCACTTCTCCGAAAGAAAAAAACAATAACATGCAAACCAAAACCTACTTTCAAACCCAACCTCCAATAACACTTTTTAACTTTCAGTTGCTACTAAGTCCCCTTCCGTAAGGAAGGGGATACAGCAGGGGAGGCGGGAGGGAACAAATTTTATATAGTTTCTATGCTCATTCCGTCTACTCACTTCACTATCACCTCATCTTCGCGGTAAGGTATCACAGAAAAGTGTTTACGAACAATGAAATTATAGACTTTCTTAAGCGGAAGATTCACGAAATCTCAGAAACATTCGAAGTTAAAGTGCTCGCCATAGAGTGCGATGTGGATCATGTTCACGTCCTCTTCAAAGCGAAACCCACTCTGAACATTCCTAAATACATCAACGCTCTGAAAACCATAACTTCGAGGGAGATAAGGCGGAAGTTCCCAGAGGTGAAGAGGAAGCTGTGGAGAAACGTCTTCTGGTCTCCATCATACTTCTTAGCGACAACTGGACAAGTTACGTTAGATGTTTTGAAGAAATACGTAGAATCACAAGGCGAAAACGATGCTAATTAGCTACAAGTTCCGCATCTATCCATCAAAAACCATTGAGGAGAAACTTGTAGAACAGCTTGAGATATGTCGCTGGTTATATAATCGTTTGCTTGAAGAAGTCAACGAAGCAAGAAAAGAAGGCAGGAAAATAACATGGGAAGATACCCAGTCGCTAATCGTGAAGCTTAAACGAGAAAGATCCGAGCTAAAGAACGTTTACTCAAAAGTTTTGCAGATGGTGAACTATCAGCTCTGGTCGAACATAAAGGCTTTAGCTAAACTTAAGCAGAATGGAAAGAAAGTTGGCTGGCTTCGTTATAAAACCTCTCTCAACTCGTTCAAAACTCTGAACTTCAACCAGAGTGGCTTCAAAATCGACTTTGAGAGGAAAAAGCTAGTTTTGTCTAAAGTTGGAGAGATGCGAATAAAGCTCCATCACCCAATCGAGGGTAAGATCAAGGGCGTAATTATCAAGAGAACAAAGACGGAAAAGTGGTTTGCCATTGTTCAAGCTGAAGTTGGTGAAAAACCTCTACCAAAAACAGGTAGAGTAGTTGGGATAGATTTAGGCGTAAATTACTTCTGCGTCGATTCTGATGGAATAGCTTTTGAGAATCCAAAGTTCATCGACAGAACTCTTGAAAAAATAAAGAAAGTCCAAAAAGAGTTATCGAGAAAGCAGAAAAACTCGAAGAGAAGAGAGAAAGTAAGGCTTAAGTTAGCTAAACTCTACGAGAAACTCGAAAATCAACGCTTAGATTTCCTGCACAAGCTCTCTCGCTACTATGTGAACAACTACGACGTAATCTGCGTTGAAAATCTAGATGTGAAAGATTTGGTTGAAAATGGAAAGTCTTCAACCCTAAACAGACACATTCACGATTCATCTTGGTCTAAATTCCTCTCACTGCTCGCCTTCAAGGCTGAAAGAGCTAGAAGACGGGTGGTGAGAGTTAAACCCGCTAATACCTCAAAAAGATGTGCAAACTGTGGCTATGTTGTTAAGAATCTATATCTGAGAGATAGATGGTTTATCTGTCCTAACTGTGGATGGGAGGCAGACAGAGACCTAAATGCCTCCCTAAACATCTTAGATGTGGGGCTGGGACAGTCCCGAACGCCCGTGGAGAGAGACCCTCTACCTCTCGTGATTCCTTATCGGAATGTGATCGAAGGGCAAGTTCTCTCTGTGAAGCAGGAAGCCCCGTCCGTAAGGGCGGGGTAGTTCACCCATTTTATAACTAAAGCCAAAACTTCCTCCACCAAACCGAAATACACGCATCCAACCCGTTTAAAAAACATCCATCCCTCCCCAAAAACCTTCCTAATCCCATCGAAATTTTAAACTCCAAACACTTATCCCCACAAATCTTAAAACCAACAAAATAAAACAATTTTAAAACCAACACACCACCTACATTCCAGCGAAAGAGGGGGAGGAAAATGAACGAAAACATAACAATAATAATACCAACACTTAACGAAGCACCCGGAATTGAACCCACAATAAAAGAATATCAAAAAGTTTTCCCAAACGCCCACATACTTGTCGTTGATGGAGGAAGCACAGACGGAACCCAAGAAATAGCACGCAGCCTAGGAGCAGAAGTAATACAGCAAAAAGGCAAAGGAAAAGGAAACACCATAAAAACAGCAATACAACACATAAAACAAAAAACAAAACAACCAAAATACATAATAATAACAGACGGAGACCACACATACCCAGCAAAACACGCAGCAAAAATGATACAAATCCTAGAGAGAAACCCACAAGTAGCCATGGTAACAGGCGACAGATTCCACACCCACACCAATAACCGCCAATAAAACCAGGCAAACAACGCCAAAACACGTATCAGAAAAATAGAAGCACCAACCAACTTAAACATCCCCTCAAAAAATTTTAAAGTAGTTAGAGAAGACAAAGCCCACATAATCCCACTACCAAAACAACAAAAATAGAGAGGTGAAAAAATGAGTAAAGATAGAGTTATCGGAGGAGGAATGCTACTAGCAGCAATAATAATATGGATACTATACACAATCTACGGATTCCTACTAATTTTGTTTCCAAACCTACCCATACCAAAACCAAACTTCAACCTAATAAACATACCAATAACAATAGTATGGCTAGCAATGACAGCAGTACTATTCATAGCAGCATGGATCGGATACACCCTCGCAACAACACCACCACCAAAACCAATAGAAGAAATAGAAAAAGAACTAGAACAAGAACTACAAAAAATAGAAACAGCAGAAAAAGAAGAAGAGAAAAAAGAGGAAGAAAAGGAGAAAAACAAAGAAAAATAGTAATCTTTCAATTTCCTCCCCGGTTAACAGCTACTAACCAGGATTAAGATCCACTTTTTTATTTTCACATACAAATATAAACACCACTAACCATCGTGAAAACTCAAGTAACGAAATAATACGTAGAAGTGAAGAGGAGAGAGAACAAGTCTTGTTCGTTGAGGCAGGTAGTTAACCTATTTGGGCTTTTACTAATTTGGAGGGCTTTTTGTTACGGTGTTTGAACTTTGTTGGTTAAAATCAAGGATTTCAGAGGTGTTGAAATAGAAATTAAAAACGCATCATACCTTCATGTTAAGAAAAGACATCCAGACATATTTGGAATCTTAGGTATTAGTAGTGAAAGCAGCTTCATTCAAGTAATTAAAAAGGCGGTTAAAAATCCCAGCGAGGTTTACAGCGACAAACTAGGCACCCTTTACTACCTTCACAAACTTAACGACCTTTACATAAACATCGTTACATTCAAAAACTCTGTAAAAACCATTTACCTAGTAGGTATGAAAAGTTATCGAAAAATGAGGCTCAAAAAATGGCTGTCCAAGATATTCTAAAACTCAACCTAAAAAAAATCATCAGCCACATTAAAAACATCATAGAGAAAAATCTGGAAGTCCCACTGCCAAACAAAGTCATCGAAATAGCCATAGAACCCGAACTAGACATCCTCTTCATAAGATTCAACAAACCTGAAAAAACAGAAACAGGAGAACCACTAGAACCAAATATCCACATATTTACTGATAGCCAAAAAATCACAGCACTAGAAATACACAACCTAAAAAACTTCCTCCAAAACCTAACAAAACCCCAAAACAACAAACCCATATAACCAAAACAACCAAACAAAAAAAGAAAAGTAAAATAAAAACAACCTTTCAATTTCCCCTCCAGTTAGCAACTGCTAACCAGAACTGGAGTTCATCCTTCTATTCTCATAAACCTATATAAGCACCGCTAATCATCGTGAAACCTATGTAAACTTTAAAATTTAAGAAAATATTTACGATTTCCAAATTGCATCTAATTCTACAGATTTAAAACATGTTAAAGCTCCCAAGCTTATCTTGAATGAAGCTATCTAACCAGTTAAATGAATTAGCCCAAGCTAAAAACAGCCCACCATTAAAATTGTTAAAATCTAATCCAATACAAAAACAACAAAATACCGTGAAATAGATGAAATACGAGATCCCACTAACCAAACCAGTCATAAACCAAGAAATGATCGAAGCAGCCATACATGCCCTCCAAAACGAAAAACTCGTTATGGGAGAAAGCGTATTCAAATTCGAAGAAGAATTCGCCAAATACATAGGAACAAAACATGCAATATCGGTAAACTCTGGAACCTCAGGCCTACTACTAGTCGCCGAAGCATACAGAATAAAACCAGGCGACGAAATCATCGCCCCCTCAGCAACATTCATCTCAACCATCAACGGCGCAGCAAAACTAGGTGCAAAACCCATCTTCACAGAAATATCCCTAAAAACATACACCATCAACCCAAACGACACAATCCAAAAAATAAACAAAAAAACCAAAATGATAATACCAGTACACCTCTACGGCTACCCAGCAGACATAGACCCCCTAAAAGAAACCAACGAAAACATTATCATCGTTGAAGACGCAGCCCAAGCACACGGCGCAAAATACAAAGGCAAAAAAGTCGGAAACCTAGGTCACATCGCAGTATTCAGCTTCTACCCAACCAAAAACCTAACCGTCGCAGGAGACGGAGGAATGATAACCACAAACGACGACGAAATAGCAGAAAAAATAAGAAAACTAAGAGACGTAGGAAGAAAAAGCAAATACACACACAACCTAATAGGATACACCATGAGACTAAACACAGTAAACGCAGCCATAGGCCGAATACAATTAAAACACCTAGAACAATGGAATGAACGAAGAAGACACATAGCAAAAATCTACGACAAACACCTCTCACAAATAGAAGAAATAAAAACACCCCCACCACCAGACCAAAACCATCTTCCTGTTTATCATCTCTACGTAATAAGAACGCCAGAAAAACACCGAAACACACTAGGAGCCTGGCTCGAACAAAACAAAATACAAGCCCTAATACATTATCCCATACCCGTACACAAACAACCAGCCTACAACCACCTAAACCACCCTAAAAACAGCCTACCACTAACCGAAAAATGGGCTAAAACAGTGCTAAGCATACCAATGTTCCCCGAACTAAAAGACGACCAAGCCATCTACATATCCGAACTCATATACGAATTCTACGACAAAAAACTATACCTCGACAAAGAACTGGTTAAAAGGGGGGAGAATTGGTTAGCCAAATTAATATAGCAGTAATAGGAGCAGGCTACTGGGGCTACAAACTCATAAAAGAATACCTATCACTCTCAAAAAACAGACAAGAAGTAAAATTAACCGGAGTGGTTGATATCTCAAAACAAAGACTCAAACAAATAGCAAAAGAACTAAACCTACCAAAAACAATATTATACACAAACATAGACCAAATACTAACAAACAACAACATCGACGCCGTACACATAGCAACACCAAACGAAACACACTACCAAATAGCAGCAAAATCCATCCAAGCCGGAAAACACGTACTCCTAGAAAAACCAATGACCCTAAGCAGCAGAGAAGCATTCAAACTAGCAAGAGAAGCAGAACAAAAAAACCAAATCCTACTAATAGGACACATATACAGATTCAACCACGCCGTAACAAAAACACGAAAACTACTAAAAAAGGACATCATAGGCAAACCAAGATACATAGAAATGAAATGGACAACAAACATGCCACCCCCACCAAACAGAGACATAATATTCGACCTAGCACCACACCCCATAGACATAATAAACTACCTATTCAACGACTGGCCAACAAGAGTATACGCCCTCGCAAAAAGCTACATAAGAAAAACACCCGGAAAAGAAGAAACAGCATACATCCTCGCAGAACTCCCAGAAGAACAAATAGCCTCAATAACACTCAGCTGGATCCAACCCGGACCCAAAACAAGAACATACACCATAGTAGGAGAAAAAGGAACAATCCACGTCAACGCACTAACACAACAAATAACCCTCTACGACAAAAACAACAACCCAAAACAAATACCAGTAAACGTAAACAACACAATAGAAGCCATGATCACACACTTCATAAACTGCATAACAAACAACGACGCACCAGAAAACAGCGCACTAATAGGAGCAATAACCGTAACCATACTAGAAGCCACGATAAAAAGCCTAAAACAAAAAACACCAATCGAAATATTCCCAGAATAAAATGACAAAAAAACCCAAATTCTCAATAATAAAAAATGTTGAAATCGGAGAAAATACCCGTATCCACGATCAGGTAAACCTCTACAAATGCAAAATAGGCAAAAACTGCAAAATAGACGCATACGTATACATCGAAGAAGGAGTAGAAATAGGAAACAACGTAAAAATAAGACCCTTCACATTCATACCCACAGGAGTAAAAATAGAAGACAACGTATTCATCGGACCCGGCGTCATATTCACAAACGACAAATACCCACGCGTCCGAGGAAAATGGAAACTCCTCAAAACAACCGTGAAAAAAGGAGCAAGCATAGGCGCAAAAACAGTAATACTACCAGGAATAACAATAGGAAAATACGCCCTCATAGGAGCAGGAAGCGTAATCACAAAAAACATCCCAGACTACGCAATCGCCATAGGAAACCCAGCAAAAATAATCGGATACGTAACCGATGAGAAGTTTAAGGAAAAGGTAGGGAGGTTTCTAGAAGAAGCTGAGGGAGAATTAAAGGGGGAGGAGGCCGAGTGGCCCTGGCCATAGAAAACATAAACAAAATATCACCATGGCCATTCACAGTCGCAACAATAATACCAGCATGGAAAGAACCCATAATAGCAAAAGTACTAGCAAAATTCAACGAACCACTAGTAGACGAAATAATACTCGTAATAGATGAACCAACACAAGAAACAGAAAACCTCATCAACCTAATCAAAACAAAAATAAAACCAAAACTAACAATCATAAGAAACCGCAAAAGAATGGGAATAGGATACGCAATCAGACAAGGACTAACACACGCCCTAGAAAAAGGCTACGAAGTTGTAGTGGTGATGGCTGGAAACGGAAAAGATGATCCAAAGGAAATACCAAGACTCCTAAAGAAAATCGAAGAAGGATACGACTACGTCCAAGGCTCAAGATATCTTCCGGGAGGAAAATGCAACATACTTCCAATTTCAAGAAGAGTCTTCAACAAACTATGGCCACTAATATGGACAATCCTAACAAAGAAAAGACAAACAGAAGTAACAAATGGGTTTAGAGCATACAAAACAAAAATACTACGCGACCCCAGAATAAACATAAACCAAAAATGGCTAAACCACTATGCACTCGAATACTACATACACTACAAAGCAATAAAACTAGGATACAAACATTGCGAAGTCCCAGTATCAAAAATATATCCTTGGGCACATAAAGGAGGGTACAGCAAAATAATGCCACTAAAAGACTGGATACACATAATACTACCACCAATACTACTCTGGCTAGGAATAAAAAAATGAAAGACAAAGAAATACTCGAAACCCTCCTCATACCACTCAAACTCCAAAACAAAAACATAAAAAACATAAAAATACCAAACGACCCCCAACTCTTAAAACTAAAAGAGGAATTCAAAGAAAAACTCCTAGAAAAACTAAACAAAAAACCAGCAAAACTATTCAAAATAATAACCTCAACACCCATCCCCTACACGATCATACCTAGAAAAATCAGGGACAAGCTACTAAGAACAAAAACAGAAAAACAATCAACACATCGACTTGAACTCGAAGAAATAAGGCAAAAAATCCTTGAAAAAATAATAAGAGAAAATAACATTACGACAGTTGATAATAGGAGAATATGTGTAATAACACATGACATAGATACAGAAAAAGGATTGAAGAGAGCCCTAAGACTTAAGAAAATAGAAGAAAAATATGAAGTGGAGTCAACATGGTTCATACCAACCCAACAATACAAACTTGGCAAAAAAATAGTAAAAAGACTATCTGAAAACAGTGAAATAGCATCTCACAGCACAAAACACGATGGAAAACTGATACTGCTCAGGAAAAATAAAAAAGTTGAAAGACTTAGGCAAAGCAAAGCAGAACTTGAAGAGATAATTGAGAGAGAAGTTGTAGGGTTCAGAACACCGCTCCTACAACACAACCTAGAAATAATAGAAGCTGTAAAAGAAGCAGGATACAAATATGACTCATCAACACCAACATGGGAACCACTACACCCAACAACAATGAAACCCAACGGAATACAACTAACAAACCCGCTCAAAATAAACGGAATCATAGAAGTTCCCGTAACATTACCACAAGACCATCAAATGCTCCACATACTAAAACTGACACCAAAACAAACAATAAAACAATGGATAAAACTAATGAAGCAAATAATCAAACTGAGAGGAATAAGTGTGTTCCTAATACATCCAGAGTATGGATTTGCAAACAGGGAATACCTAGAAGATTACCAAAAGCTAATAAAAACAATGAAAGAAATGAAAACAATCACATTAAACAACTTATTGAAGTATATATAATTTAAACAATGAGAAAAACAAAAATTTGGATCGATATAATAACTCCTAGCGAAGTTTTATTTTTTAATTCATTAATATCTAGTTTATCGGCAGATTTTCTAATAACCATTGCAAAACATGCAGAAAATGTTCATTTATCAAAAATTTTGCATATGAAGGGAATGAGTGTCGGTTGCCATCCCGCTGAAAAAGGAATGTTGAAGTATATCGGAGTATTAAAAAGAATCTTCTCGTTGCTACGACAATTAAATTATTTTGATGTTGCCTTCACTTTTCAAAATCCTTATCCAGTCTTCTTATCAAAAATAATGAGAAAAAAAGTTATTAACTTTGCAGATAACGACTCTGCTTGGATTTTATTTAATAGGGAGATAGGTGAGTTAACGTTTAAACATTCTGATTATCTAATATGCCCAAAAGCTATTCCAATTGACAATTTAATTCGCTTAGGAGCAGATAAAGATCACATTATCCAATTTAATGGGTATAAAGAGGATATATATGTAGCTGATTATACACCTGATCCCAATTTTAGACAAAAAATCCCCTTCAGAGAATTCATTGTTATAAGACCAGAAGCATTATTTGCAGTCTATTTGAGAGAAAAAGGGACAATTGTACCTCAACTTTTAAAGATATTATCAAAAGAAAACATCAACATAGTTTTTTTACCTCGAAATGAAAGAGAAAGGAGTTATGCAAAAAATCTATCTGTATACATTCCTCAAAAGCCTATAAATGGACTTGATTTATGTTGGTATTCACATGTGGTACTTACTGGCTCTGGAAGCTTAGCTAGAGAAGCTGCCTGCCTTGGAGTACATGCAGTTTCCTTTTATCCCGGAAAACTACTTTCGGTGGACAAACAATTAATAAAAGAAGGAAAAATATTTCATTCTAGAGACCCTTATGAAATCGCTGAGTATGTAAGTTTGCACTATGGAAAGAGAAAACGTAGTAAAATAAATACCGAAAAAAGCAAAAAGGTTAAAATGGAAGTAATCAAAATATTAGAGGAGGTTCTAGAAACCATTAAAACCTAATATTATTAGCTGAAACAAGAAAGTTACTTGTAACTCACCAAAAAATACTTTAGACAAAATATTACAAATATTAACAAATAAGATGAGAAAGCATGTGGAATTTTAAAACTCTATATCTCAGCTATAACGTAACATACTATCCAGAAGTAGATGCAACAAACTTAAAAAACTCAGCCATACCTTAAGCAACAAGAACAACATAAATACAAATAGTTAGAAACATACTGCAAGCGTTGTACCAAGACCTACTGACAATAATAGAAATACCAAAAAAACAATTGTCATTCACAGTATTAAAAACTACCTTCCCAAACATAAAAAACATCGATTGGAACGATTGCCCATATGGAAAATATTAAAAGTGAAAAGCAATAATTCCTAACCAAAACACTTCCATAACGAAAACGTTCCAATCTGCTTATTTATTGTTCCATTCTTAAATCGTAAAGCTAATATCCACTTTAAGTAATGCAGATAAAAATGCCTCTCTATAAAGTATTAATAACAGTTAAAGCGATAAAGGGACATTGCCCGCTTTATAAGCCCGGAGACAAAATTGTAGTGAAGGGTTTTACATAGTTTCCCACATTTCATCTAACATATGTTTACATGCATTAACAGCTATAATGAGCTTGCTATCAGCCTTCTTACATGGAACCTCAGCGAAAACCCTGGGCATAGGCGAAAAAGATGATGAGGGACTCCTACAATGTCCAGATCCTAGCCCGCCACACACCAAAGGAGGAACCGTTATATTCCACTTAAAACGCCTAGAGGAAATAAAATGAGGCCATTACTCATCGCCGCTGGAACGAGACCAGAAGCAATAAAAATAGCCCCAATAATCGAAGAACTACAAAAGCGAAATGTAGAGTTCGTATTTGCTTGGAGTGGTCAACATTACGATTATGAAATGAGTAAAGTTTTCTTCGAACAACTAGAACTACCAAAACCAGATGAAAACTTAGACATCAGAAGCGGAACTCATGCCGAACAAACAGCAAAAGCTATGATCATATTAGAAAAGGTTATCCGGAAACGTAAACCATCAATAGTAGTTTCTGAAGGAGACACAAACACCGTTGCAGCAACAGCAATAGCCTCAGCAAAATGCCTAGTCCCCTTCGCACATGTAGAAGCTGGAATAAGAAGCTGGAACATGACAATGCCAGAAGAAATAAACAGAAAAATCGCAGACACAATCGCCACCCTACACTTCGCCCCAACAAAACTAGCAGCACTAAACCTACTCTTAGAAGGAACATCCCCAAAAGGACTACACATAACCGGAAACACAATAGTAGATGTAATATACAAACATAAAAATGTTGCAAAAAAAGTTGGAGAACGACTCCTTAACGAACTAAATTTAGAGAAGGAAAAGTACCTACTAGTGACCATTCACAGAGCTGAAAACGTAGAAAACCCGGAAAGACTAAAAAACATACTAACTGCCCTCAACAAACTATCCGAAGAATTTAAACTCGTTTTCCCAATACACCCACGCACAAAGAAAAAAATTATTCAATTAGGATTAAACCGCCTAATGGAAAAAATAACCCAATTAAAACCCCTGAGCTACTTTGAATTCATAGGACTACTAATGAACTGCGCAGTAATACTCACCGACAGCGGAGGAGTACAAGAAGAAGCATTCACACTAAAAATCCCAACAGTAACAATACGATACAACACCGAGAGACCCGAAACCCTTATACACGGAATAAATATGTTAGCCGGCGCCGAAACACAAAAAATCATCGAATTAACGTACAGACAAATCGAAAACCTAAGCAAAATAAAGAAAATTCAGATAAACAACCCACTAGGAGACGGACATGCAGGCAAAAGAATAGCAGAAATTCTAAAACAAGCCATTGAAAACAGACTTGAAATAAAAGAACCAGATTTAAGGAAAACACCCATCATCAAATACAGACTAATCAACCACCAATTAATTGAGGATTTTGATCAGGCCGAAATTCTTGTAGAGTTCGACAAAACAGGAACTCCAATCATACCTAACATTCAAGGATCAAAAAACACCAGAGTTCTAATAAGAATCAGAGAGAACAATTATGATTAGAGTTTTACTAATACCCAGCAACGACTACCTAGACCACCCATTCCCTCAAAGACGTAATCATCTATTTGAACATCTTCATGACGGTAAGGAATTCGAGGTTCACATAATTAGATTTTCCTTCTTCGATAAGCCTAAACTGAGCACTAAGACAATTATCCACGAACTCCCAGTAGAATTAAAAGTCAGCAAAAGCCTTGCTGCATACTACGCCTTAACACACCCATATTTGCCTCCGAGATCCACAGAATTGTAAAGCAGAAAAGCATAGATGTCATTGTTATGGGTAACCTAGCGCCAGCTCAAGCCTACCTCTTAATTAAGCGATTTACTGGAGACAAGGTGCCCATAATCTTTAATATGCAAGATCATTATCCATCGTCCGCAGCAGGCTACCTAGCCGATGTTATGAGTTTTTGAGGTAAAATCCTTACAACCGGCTTCGAGCTTATAGTTAAATGTATAGTGAGACGCTCAAACATAGTAACTGTACCCAGCTTTGCTCTTGAACTCTACGCTAAGAAATTAGGTGCTAGAAGAATCGAAAAAGTACCTAATGGTAACGTAGAGTTTTGGTTAAATATGGAAGCCCCTGATAAAAGCTGTTGGAATTGCTATACATAGAGGTTTGGCTGCAAAACTTTTAATTATAGGGAAACATCTGCAAATCAGTTACTCGGAAAAAGTCAAAGGATGGTTAAGAAAGTATAATGCAAAAGATGTAATCATCTGGCTAAACTTTGTCCCGTATGAAGAAGTACCACACTATATAGCTACCATGGATGTGGCAACAATACCCTTCGACATAGGAAACCCAATGGCATACTACGCGATGCCGAACAAGTTGTGGGAGTACCTATCGCAGGGAACGCTAGTTGCCGCCACCCCACTACCAGAAGTCCTCGCTTATCGACAGATAAGGAAGTTATTCATAGTGAAGACTCCCGAAGACTATGTAAAAGCGTTCGAAGAAGCAGGCAAGAACACAGAGAAAAACATAGATCCATACGTACAACAAACATTAAAGACGAGGCTTTGGAGCCATAGCGCCGAGAAACTGGAAACGAAATTCAAATCATTAGTTAACTAACTAAATAGGCTTGTCCAGAATTAGCACTGGTGTAATATTGTGGAAATACTCCAAATAGCAACACACTACTACCCACGCATCGGGGGATTAGAATACGTAGTCAAATCTGTTGCTGAGAGACTTGTTAAAGCAGGACATGAAGTAGTGATTGTAGCTGGAGAACCGAGTATTGAAGAACCTGTTGAGGAAGAGGTTAACGGGGTTAGAGTTGTTAGGTGGCCTACTTGGAGCCCTGGAGAAGCATATCACTTCCCTAGAAGGGGAAGTGAGCTGGAGAGACTGTTAAAGGATCTCGCTAAGAGTGTAGAGGTTGTTCATGTCCACAGCATCCACGCACTACTCACTGTTTTCTCTGGTTTAGCAATAAAGAATAGTATTCGCGGCGTGAAAATCGTCGTTACACCTCACTATCATGGGGGTGGTCACACAACTCTGAGGAGGCTTCTATGGGTTTATTGGAGACGCAAAGTATCAGCATTACTGAGCAATGCAGATACTGTACATGCTGTGAGCAAGAGAGAGGCCTCGTTGATAAATCTACACTATCCTCAAATACGAGGGAAAATAGTTGTAGTACCGAATGGTGTCGAGGAAGATGTGTTCAACTATAAGTGGCAAGGACAAAACAGCAACTACGTAATCTACGCGGGTAGAATAGAGAAGTATAAGAGGTTGGAACTAGCGGTGGAAGTAGTAGTGAAGCTTGGCTTGAAACTATTGATAGTGGGTCGGGGACCCTATAGGAACAAGCTGGAAAGGTATACCGGGGAGAAGTATAAAGGAATGGTTGAATTCCTCGAACCACAACCCCGAGACAAATACCTGGAACTACTCTCAAGAGCTAGGTACGCTATAAACCCCAGTAAACACGAAGCGTATAGTATATTTACAGCCGAAGCACTAGTAATAGGGGTACCAGCAATAGTATCAAGAGAAATAGCAGAGAATCTAGAAGCAGAATCAAAACCCTTCGACGACGAACTAGTGCTCGCAGTAAAAGCCCCAATAAAAACATGGAATGAAGTAGTGCAGATATATCTAGACAAGCTGTACAAAAATGGTGAGATCTAGCAAGATAAACATGCAGGATACCCTATATGGAATGATGTAGCAAGAGAATATGTCGATAGATTTACATTAAATGAACAGGATTAATTTATCAGATGATAGTACATGATGGATTAGAAATGATCTTGTTGAGCACAACCCCTGACAACCCGGTTTTGAGATTCATAGAGTTAATGTGTTGAATGACCTTGGTAGTTGCAGAAGCTTGTAAGAGGCTTACAATATGCATACCACGATAGTTAAGTTAGGAAGACTCATTAGAAAACATGTGATATTCGACTTCGTTCTCAATCTTGTACATAAGATCCTCCCCAGTGGTTACAGCCTTGTTGAGGTGGAGAGGGATGGTAATGTGTTCAGGTTCTACACGCATTACGAAGGGCTTGGGGTGATAGATGAAGTCCTTCTACTAAAGCGCGCGCTTTAACAAGAGATATCGGTTCCAGAGCATTTTTGATATAGGTGAAGCAAAATATATGAGATAAAGGTGCCTTATTTGAGCAAAAATAGGCTTATCGAGGTTTCAAGATCAAACTTATGTAGTGGTTGTGGTGCCTGCTATATCGTGTGTCCAGTTGATGCCATAGATATGAAGATTGCTCTTGACGGCACTTACAAACCATTCATCGACTTCCATAAATGCACTAATTGTGGATTGTGTGAGAGGGCTTGTCCAAGTCTTTCAAACGCTCAAAAAAACAAGATAAGAGGGCTTGGGAGCTTCATGAATTGCTATGTCGGATACTCAGCCGACACGAAGATAAGGTGGGAAGCATCGTCGGGCGGTGTAGTAACGACGATATTGCTCTCTCTGCTTGAAAAGGGCTTAATTAGTGGTGCTGTGATTGTGAAAAGTGATCCGAAAGATCCGCTCAAGCCGTTAATGTTTCTCGTCAATAGTAGAGAGGATATCGTTAAAGCTATGGGTTCTAAATATTGTCCAGTAAAACTCTCCTTTAGAATTAAGGACTTGGTTAATGTGCAGGGGAAGGTAGCTGTTGTTGGGCTTCCGTGTCATATCTGGGCTTTCCGAAACCTTGAAAAAATGGATAAGAGACTTAAAGATAAAATCTTCATTCACTTAGGTCTCTTTTGTGGAAAGAACCCTAATTTCTATGCTACAGTGTATTTTATTAGAAAGGTTGTTGGTATGAATGAAAGAGAGGTTGTTGAAATTTCTTACCGGGGAAAGGGGTGGCCAGGAAAGCTTTCGATAATGACTAAGAGAGGTGAGAGTTATAGTTTTGAGCTTAGCGATTGGATTAGCTTCTCTTACTATCCACACTTCATACCTATTAGGTGCGTTTTCCGCTATGACATAACAAATCAGCAAGCAGATATCTCGCTTGGAGACGCCTGGGGACTGGCACGTGACAATATAGGAACCTCAGTCATTATTACGAGGACCCCTGTAGGAGAGAACATTATTCAATACTTATATAAAACCGGGAAATTGGTTCTGAAAGAGGTAGACCCAAAGCAGGTTTCTCAAGGGCAAGGCCTGGAGGATGAAGTAAAGAACACTCTGATAAGAGCCTATATATGGCAAAGAATATTCCATAAACCCACCCCATATAAGCTTTCCTATCCTCCACAATTCTCGTTAAAAGAATGGGTTTCAAATCTAGGGTACTGTTTATGGTTATACGCTGCACAAAACAAATTCATACGAACGGCTCTCTGCAATCTGACCCCATTAATATCAAAAGTAGTACGGTGGATAAGATGAATGCATTAAGATATAAGCAGATCAGCGTACACATAGTAGGCGCGATGCCTAAAGGTAACCTTGGGACTATTGCTGCTCAAAGAGCACTTCTTAAGCTACTTTTGGATAATAATTTCGATATTTCTGTATCTACCTCGAATCCAGAGCTTTTCAAACAAACCCATCCTAAATATAAAAATATGAAAGTATGCAGATCCTTAACGCTCATGTCGAGCATAGCTGAAAGGCACGTAAGTAATTATCCACTATGGGTTATCATAACAATGCTTAGGCTGCTTGTTTTCACATTTATAGCGCCATTTATACCAATAGGAATCATACCTTCGTCAATGAAGAGCGTTGTTAAAAGAACGAAAAAATGTAATATCTTAATGGATTTAAATTTAGAACTTTTTAGAGGCGTCCCCATTTCTGTATCACGTGAGCTAATAAAGCAAAAACCAAGAGTACTTGTTATTCACAAGCTTTTCTGGTCATTTAGAATCTTTCAACATCTTTGGTTCCTTGTAATCATTAAAGGGGTTTTCAAGAAGAAACTTGTTATAGGACCTGCATCTTTTGGTCCCTTTGACGGCTTGCCTGCCTTGATAAGGTGGTTAACGAAAGCTGTTTTAAGTAAATTTGTAGACTTAGTGCTTGTGAGAGAACCGTATTCTGCCATGTTATTGAATAAGCTTGGAGTGAAAAAATACTTAATCGTAGCGGACACAGCCCTACTTGCACGAGTCAATGAACCAAGAGATTCTCCTACTCTGCCAAGACAGGTAGTAGGTGTTGCCCCTGCATTGCTTAGATACACTCTTACAAGGGAAGAAGCGGAGCGATATATTGAAGCTCATGCTAAATGTCTAGACGAGCTTGCTACGCAATATGAAATAGTTTTCTTACCTTCAACACCAGAAGACGTGATTATGAGTGAGATAATAATGGCTAGAATGAAAAATGATCGACGTGCGAAAATAATTGTAACCAATAATTTAGATAAATATGAATTTTTAATCAAAAACTTGAAATTACTAGTAACTACGAGAATGCACCCTTCGATTATCGCAGCTAGAAATTTCGTTCCATTTGCCTCTGTAATTTATGATCATAAGCAATTAGGTCTCTTACTACAATTAGGGCTAGGGAAATTTTCGCTTTATATAAATGAAATATCCTATGACAAGCTTAGATTGCAAGTAGATGAAATTATTCAAAACTATGATAAAATACGAGAAACATTGCAATCTACTATTCCCAAACTACAAAATGATTTATCATTAAAGCTATTTTATTCGATAAGTGGCCTCATTGATAATGACTAGCAAGAAATCGGGTTATTTAATAATCAGACCATGATTATGCATGGAGATTGACTGTGTATACAGTGTTCATAGATAGCATCTTTCGCGGTATAAATGAGTTACTAGGATTACAATGACTTCTACTCCTTATTTTTCTTGTTATTAGCATTTGGGTTTAATTTTGTGTTAACATTAATCTATAGCTAGAACTCTCTAGAAATGGCTTGGAGTTTTGTTAAGAGGTTCGATCATATCGGAATAGCAAAGAAATACATTGATATTACCCACGAGTTCTTATGAATGCAAGAAAAATCCCTTCTAGACGTTAAGGATATTGTTAAGGAATCTGGAGATAGAAAAAGCTATCCATAGCTTCTATTTTGGATTTGGGAGGAGGTTGGAGGTTTTAAGACTTGTTAAGGAATATTGTAAACGTGGATCATCTCTTTTTGGATCTCGGTGCTCAACCCTTTATATTATCCTTTGTTCTTAGGAATATGGGCTACGATGTTGTAGCGTTTGATATTGAGCCTGAACCATATATGGAGATTGCTGAGGCTTGTAATGTTAATGTTGTTAAATGTGATTTAGAGAGGGATGAACTTGGTGTTGCTAACGCTGATTGTGTTGTGTTTACAGAGGTTTTAGAGCATCTGCACTACTACGTCCCTACAGTGTTGGCTAAGATAGACAATGCTTTGAAATCAGGTGGCTTCTTAATTCTTATGACGCTCAATATAACTTCTCTTTTCAGAAATGAAAACCACTCTGATTCTCTTACCTGTAGAGTCTTGGAGCGCGCGCTTTACAGAGGCTTTCAATGAGCAGCGAGCATAAACTACATAGCGAATGCTGAATACCCCGACAACATATTAAACGGGCTTGGGATTGAGGAGGTCAACCCGTGTTTAATTTTAAGTCTTTAAACAATGTGGTCTTAAGGTTAATTCTCTTCACAGCGATATTGTTAAGCTATGTTATTTACTATTCAGCGCTTTTCACATGGTGCAAAGGATACTACACTTATGAAGATCTCTTCGGCCCTCTATCAAAAAGCTTCATAATAATCTTAAGTCTAGACTCCTTTCTAATACTATCACTTACATATTTCCTCATCACAAGGAATGATGGGGTTTCAAAAATAGTGTCGTTGCTGATCTTCATATTAGTGGTTTCAAGCATATACATACTTCCAGACCTCGCAGACTCATACTACTCTCAGAACTTCTATGACGCTGGAGGACATATGCGTCGAGGAGCCTTTGTAACGCTTACTGGGCATTCCGATCCCAGCGTTGATGGATATTTTGATCTGCAACCAGCATTCTTCTGGTTTACAGCAGTTTTCATAAACATTGCTTACGGAGTTCCTACATCTCCTAGCGATCCCGTGTTTGGATTTCTCGTGAAGTGGTTTCACGTAATTGCCTCAGTGCTCTACATACCGATAGTCTATATGCTTTTTCGGAAACATGGATTGAGGAGGGAGGGGGGCTTTTTAGCTCTTTCCCTATTTTTTATCTTTAACTTTGGCAGGTTTCACTATGCTGCTCAAACCTATGCCAATGCACTCTTCTGGTTTCTATTAGCGATACTTCCCGATATCGTCAGAAATGGGGATATGAAGAAGTTCTTTATAGCGCTTCCAGTTTTAACGTCAATAGTATTTGTGCATGAAGGGGTCGCAGTATTCATGGTGATTACTCTGCTATCATCACTAGTAGCTCTGCTATTTTCAAGGTGGTTGAGAAGTGCTCTCTCGCTTACTTTTACGCTTTTCACATACCTACTCCTTGCATGGCTCCTATACTTAATGTACATAACAAGATTTACGTTTTCGAAATTCGTTAATATTTTTATAAAAGTGATAAACAAATATCTTACTGAAGGAGTTATAGAAGTTACTTCAAAAGGGTTATGGAGAGCGTGGCAACCCTGGGCATATGTAGTGAGGTTTAAGGCTGTGTACATGGCCATCACCATCCTCACCGTAATAGCTTTGACTATATGGATGTACAGGATTACAAGAAATGAGATTTACAAACTTAGAGCGTTTATAATTCTAGGAATATCAATATTCCTAGGGGCTGTGGCAGCAGCATTAGGAGGTGCAGGCTATATAGAAAGAATACCCAAACTCCTACTACCGTTCACAGCAATAACACTAGTGGAAGCAACTAGATTTCCAAAGCGATATGTTGTACTAAAGAAAACTGTTACTTTATTAATGGTATGTCTTGTAATAATAACTCCCTTTATTTTCTTCAGCGGCAGAAACTTTCAGTCGATCTCAGTAAGCGAAGACCATGCAAAAGAATTCCTAAGAACGCATACCCAAACCATTGCAGGAATATATGTAGTGGACATTAGGGTAAGATCCGCATTTGCGCCTCTTCGAACCAACTCAACGTTTAGCAGCGACACCATCTACACACTATATCATCACGATTTTATACAGACATTGTATTATGTTGAGGGAAACATTACAAAGCTAGACAGCTACGTTAACGAACTTAAACTAGCATACAACGTGATTTACTCTAACCCCACATCACAATTAATACAATGCTAATGTGCTGATCAGAGAGATAAGTACGAGGGCCGCAGTCGTAGTTCCAAGCAATGGCTGTAGATACCTCAACTACCTGCTCCCCGGTCTAAGAGAGCAAACGGCAAGATCGAGCAAGATAGTGTTAGTGCTTAAGAAATGCAACCTCAAGGAAGTCGAAGACATGTGTACTCAGATGAGTCTGCCATGCAATATAGTGGAACAAAAGCAAGGTTACGTCACGCATACCGTGAACTTAGGGTAAGAAGGAGGCGAGGGGTGATATATTGATGTTTACTGACGATGATGCTATATTACCAAGCAAACGAGTTGAGAGATACCTTAAGTTACGTAGCGCTCTCTCAGGAAATATAAGATGTTATATACTTATTTAATTATTTTTGAGTTAAGTTATTATGATGACTGCTTTAATTCAGTAAATTACTCAAAGAGCTATTATACTCTCGTATTGCTCATGTAATAATATGAAGTTAAGAATTCAAAACCTCCTATTTTGCTAGAGGTGTTGGACTGTTGAAAGTAGCTGTCATCATCTTAAATTATAATGGTGCTAGGTTGTTAGGGTCTATCTTATTTGACTCTATTGAGAGTGCCTTAGGAAATACATTAGGTTAAGAGGCATTCCCGACTACGTTTTATTCATGAACAACGACTTCATTATAAGGGACAATGAAAGTTTAACAAATAGTTCACGGTCTTCTGCCCATACTACGATATCACGGTGTAAGGTTAAATGAGTGCGTGGAAACATACTCGTATGTTAGTTATGCATCAGAAGCTTGCTTTCTAATCAAGATTAAACCTATTATGTTACGGAGAAAATACATTTTTAATCCAGTAATGTTTAGTTACTGGGAGGGTGCGGAGCTTGCTTTGAGTCTATGGAGCAAGGGATGCCAACACCTAAAATATTTGTTATGGAGTCTTCGCTATCAAGCTGTTAGGTCTTACGAAATAGTATTGGTTATTAAAGAGCGTGATATTAAAGCCATGGAAGATCTATGTAAAGAGAACGGTTTACCTTGTGTAGTTATAGAATAGAAAGAGGGTTACTTTACACACGCACTCATCATTAGTAAGAAAGGGACTTATGGTGACATCATGGTACTCACCGATGGTGTTGCAGTAGCGCCTAGGAGATGGTTAGTTTGCTTGGAGGAGACTTAAAGATTAATGGTAACAACAATAGGCTCAAGGTGTTAGGATAATGCCGAGTTCGAGACTACTGGTAGTTTCGGAAAGTTATTGGCCTGATGGAAGCGGCGGAGAGCTTGCGACTCACTTGATAGTCAACGTACTCGGTAGAGAATTCGAGGTAACAGTAATTACTGGTACGAAGAATCCCTCTAAGATACCTCGCGTGGAATACATCTACGAGCCACTACTTTCAAGGTGGGAGAAGCTTATACTATGGCTCAACACTCTGAAATTGATTAGAATAGATAGATTTGAGAAGCTACTTAGGGAAGCTGATATCGTATACGTGCTTAGATTCGCATTCCCTGTTATACCGTATGCTAAGAAGATGGGTAAGAAGGTTGTTGTTCACTTACACGGCTATATACCTATATCCTATACAGCAACCGTACTAGCACCGTACGAGGAACATAAACACAGAATTACACGAGACGACGTTATACTTGAATGTATGAAGGGAGCTAAACATTGTGTAGGAGCGAGCTTGCTATGGTGGTTACCAAAGCTGGCAAGGAAGTGGATATCTATGGCAGACAAGATCATATGTGTATCGAAGAGACAGGCGGAGATAATCGCAGATCAAGCACCAGAGCTAAAAGATAAGCTAACAGTAGTCTACAACCCATTACCGCTGCAACTACTTAACAACGAGCCACGTAAAGAACTTGATGAAGTCCCTACGTTCCTCTACGTTGGTGGTGATAGCTATGTAAAAGGCTTCCACATACTACTACAAGCACTAAGAGAACTAGGTAAGCGAAGCGTTAAGGCAAGGTTTATCCTTGCGAACGCTTACACTACGAAAAGCCTTGAGGAACTGAAGAGATTGGACGAGAAATATGAGAACTTAGAGATTCAAGTGGTCGGTAGATTGAAATACGAAGAAGTAGTTGAACTACACAGAAAAGCATGGGCTCTAATATTCCCATCAATATGTGAGGAGACGTTTGGTTATGCTGTTGTTGAAGCCATGTCATTGGGCACGATTTCCATAGCATCAAAAGTAGGCGGGATTAAAGAAGTATTGGTTGGGTCTTTAGCTGAGGGGTTTCTGTTTAGCCCTGGTAAGGTTAGTGAGCTTATTAAGAAGATCGAGGATCTGTACTCACTCAGTATTAACGAAATAAAAAGCCTTGGTTATAAGCTAAGAGGCGAAATGCTTGAGAAGTTTAGTCCGAATAAGGTAGAGAAAATAATCCTCAAAGTCTTCGCTGATGTAACGGAAAATTATTTTTATACATCATGAAGCGCCCATCATTGTATAGTATTCCTGTACCTTTTGATATTATCATGTGCAAAGCAGGAAGCTCGTATGATGAAAACCAGAAAGCCATGATACCTTAATGGCAAAGATAGATAATGAGAACTAAACCTAGGATCTAATATTAGATTTTCATGAGATTTATAATGACCCACAATGAATTTATACATAATGCCTGCCTTTAATGTTAATTATGGATCTCTGGATCTCCACTTAAGTGTAGAACGTCACTATGTGATACTACATGAGTTCTTAGAGGTAGTCCAAAAGGTGCTAATAAGAAGAAGCAAGACTAACCATAGAGGGGCGGGGGATTAAGCGAGATTTTTTAGTGAATTTCACATTGTTTTCACCGAATATTAACGAAATGTATATGAGTATTGGTGAAATAAGTGAAATGATCGTCTCAAAGTCAAAAGTCCCAAACCTTATAACGTTTAAAATATACATAATTGCAATGATCGAACCGTGAGCAAGGAAAACCAAAACCATAGGGATGCTTAGCCAGCTATTGGCTCTTTTCATATTTTTGTATGACAAATCTTTAAGAATCCTCAATTTTGCTTTCAGTAATCTTACTAGGAAAACTATAGCGATAAAATAGTTTATAGTTAGTAGTACGAACAGAGAAAGTGTTCCAAGCATATGTATAACTCTGAGTATAGGTTGATATGCGAGTACTGTATGAAGCGGAGGTTTTTGAGGAATCTACTGCCTTCGGTAAGGAATACGATTAGAATAGTTGTTAGAGAAAGTGATAGCAGCACTAGTGTTTGACGTTGAGATCCATTACAATCCCCAAACCCAATAGAAGTAAAACGATACTAGAATTCGTAGAGAAGTTCATTAATATGTTACGCTGTATAACATATATAAAGGATTTCTATTGTTTGATGGTGAAGCTGTTATAATGCCATATTTAGGACTGAGTTTTTAACGATAAAATGTAGCATACGTAAATGTGGGGATCTTACCATGGATGTGGGGATCTTAACATTTCATTGGGCTAAACATGTCGGAGCTTTCTTGCAAATGTATTCTCTCTATCGCCTTTTGGAGCCTCACTATAACGTAAGCATAATAAACTATTTACCTAAACTCTATTTTGTCTCGGAACAATCCGCTAATATGAAAGAGATATTTATTAAACATTGGAGAATTCGCAGATATGGAGTTGTTAAGGGAGTGCTATTCTCAGTTGGAGAATTTTTTAATCGTATTTTCTTGTTTAGTATCGAGAAGAGAAGGAAAATAGCTTACGAAAATCACTTGCATAGGTTGAATTTAAGTAGACCTATTTATGACCTTTTTGAATTGCGGAAGATTGTAGAGGAGTTCGATGTTGTTGTAGTTGGAAGCGACCAAGTTTGGAATCCTGAATTCCTTGTATACTCGGATTATGCATATTTACTGCCATTTAGATTAAAGAAGTGGCGAAAGGTCGCATACGCTGCAAGTATTGGGGCGAGTGACCTAAGTAGTGTACCTGCTAAGATTCTCAATATGTATAGTAAGTGTTTACGTGATTTTGACTTCGTTTCCCTAAGAGAAAGAACTCATGCAAAGTTTTTGTCTAAACTTATTGGTAAAGAAGTGCATCACACTCTCGATCCAACACTCCTAATGGATAGTGAGTGGTGGTATCAGCAAATCTTAAACACAGGAGGCATTACTGACCTAGATCTAGAACCAGGTAAGTACGTCTTTGTATACAATCTTAGCTACGATACATTGGTGAAGTTAGAGAGCTTAATACATGAGCTAATCAGTGAAGGAATTGACATTGTTGCGTACGCGATGCCTAGGCTGAGTGTACGTGGCAACATCAGTAATTTCCTGTTCTTTACTAAAGCACTGTTAAAAGATATTAAATTCGTTGAATATATAGATTCTTTCGAATTCCTATGGCTCGTAAAAAACGCTAAGTACATTATCACAAATAGCTATCACGGCACTATCTTCTCTATAATATTCGAGAAACCGTTTGTTACCATACCATTTCGTGGGAGGAGTGTGAGGATGTTTGATCTACTTGATCTTCTAGGTCTAAAGCATAGAATTGTATATACACCCGATGAAGTTTTACGAAAACTTAAAGAAGATAGTATTGATTTCAAGAAAGTTAAAACAATACTTGAATTTCATAGACGACGTTCTTTAAAGTTGCTTATGTCCGCTTTATCAGACAAGTCCTAGTTTTTAAGTTAGGGTGATCGGCATTAAAAGGTATGGACTATCAAAATGTTTGCGTTACTTCATAGGACCTTACCTAAGCGTATTTATCGCGTACGCCACGGATCCGAAGACCAGATACCATTCTGCAAGTGGTGGAGTAGCCACGGCTCTTCTTAGATATTTCCTCGAGAAAAAGTATGTTGATGCAGTTGTGGTGCCGAGATCTAGGTTCAAACAAGGTTTTGTATATGGTGTGCGGACTATCGTTAAAGATCCTAGCAAACTTCTTGAGTTTTCTGATTCTCTCTATGCTCCTGTCTATGGTCTACCAAGAGCGCTTACCTATGCTTTGAGTAAGTTTAAGCGTATAGCGGTAACGGCTTTACCCTGTCATGCCAAGGCTATTAGAAAGATATCTGGATCTCTTGGTCGTAGTGAAGATATCTTCATCCTCGGGCTTTACTGCCTTTATACGCCTAGTCTATGGGCTTCAAAGTACGCGTTAAAGTACTTCGGTATTCATGTGGAAGAGGTAGAATTTGTAAAGTTTAGAGGGTACGGGTGGCCTGGATACACAGTTATAAAGACGAGGAAGGGTTCGATGCGCATACCTTCCTCCCGTTTCTGGGGTTCTGGATTCGGTCAGTATTTCCATGGACCGGGATGCGCTCTCTGCATAGATCAAACAAACGTTTCGAGTGATATATCGTTATCGGATCCATGGACGTTGCCCCACGAATGTGTTAAGAGGCTTGGGGGTGCAACGCTAGTTGTTGTCAGAAGCAGGAAAGGCTTGGAAGTAATTAGGGATGCTGCGAGATCCGGGTATATATCGGCTGTAGAGATCGACCCTGTTTACACTATACAATATACAACACTTCTCAAGTTATCGAAGAGAGTTTTGGGAAGAAATGCAGATACCCACGTTTTACCACCGAGCTTTACAACAATTGCCCACGAAGTAGCATATCGCTTAGGACACCTACTAGCATCTAGAGAGAAACTGTGGCCTATCTTAAAGATTTACCACAGCATTGCTTCGTTTGCCTATAGAATAGCCTCTTTCCTAGACTACAAGCTGGGAACTACCTGGGCTAGAGTAAACAGATACATAAAGCTAATACAAAGGATGAAACTACCAAAGGAAGGCTTATTCACTGAGCTCAGGAGTAAGCAAGGTTGTTGAGAGGACGCTAATAGAATCAAACCTGTTGATAAACAGAAATAACAATCACTAAGCGGTTGGCGGATATCAGCTGCTGAGCTAGGGTTAGAGATTTCGAAAGGCTTCTATATTGGAGTACTGACAGCGCGCGCTTGGTCATGTGGTTAGTTATGTTGTGGCAGGTTTATTAGGTGTGTTGGTTGTTTATAGGATTTATCGAAAGCATAGCAATCCTGATTTGAGGTTTGATTTTTTGGAGATTTGCGTTTTATGTTTAGGTTTGGTGTTCCTCTTTTTTCTTCTGTTGTTTTGTTGAGTTTTTTAGGTCAGTTTCGGTCTATGGTGTTGGCGTGGTTTACTTCGGATTTTGAGATAGGAAATTATATGGTTGCTTCTAATTTTTTGTCTTTGCTTGGTGTTTTGGCGGTTCCGGTTTCTACGGCTTTGTTTCCTGCTTTTTCGAAATTTGATTTAAATAGTGAGAAGGGTGAGTTGGGGAGGTTTTTTAGGTTTTCGTTGAGGTATATTTTGTTGGTTATTGTTCCGGCGTCTGTGCTTGTTGCGTTGGTTTCTAGGGACCTGGTTTATTTGGTTTATGGTCCTCAATATAGTTTGGCGCCGTTTTACTTGACGTTGTTGGTTTTGACTTATCTTTATATGGGTTTTTCGTTGGTGGTTGGTAGTTTTTTTAATGGGGTTGGTAGGACTGATGTTAGTTTTAGGGTTGGTTTGGTGAATTGTTTTGTTGGTGTTCCTTTGGGTTTGTTGTTGACGATGTTTTTTGGTGTTTTGGGGTTGATTGTGTCGATGATTATATCGGGTGTTGTGTCGCTGGTGTATGCGTTGTGGGTTGCTGTACACAGGTTTGGTATGGTTTTTGATGTGAAAAGTGTTATGAAAATTTATTTGGCTGCTTTTCTTTCGGCGATCCCTGTTTTTGTGATGGTTACTTATTTTCTTTGTTTGGTTGTTTGGTTAATTTGTTTTTGGCTGTGTTGGTTTTTGTTGGGGTTTATTTGGTTTTGTACCAGTGGTGGGAGCAATTAAGGAGGAAGATATAAATAATTTAAGGAGTATTTTTGGGAAAATTAGGGTGTTGGCTCCTTTTGTGAATGCTTTGCTGAGATTTGAACATAAGGTTTTGAAATTATGTTGTTCTTAGTTTAGGTTTAATACTATTTCGATTTTCTTCTGTTTCGGAAATTTTACTACATTAAGTTTACTAAAGATCTTATTTTAATGTTGATGTAAGGGTTTTGGTTTGAGTTTTGGTTTTGGGCGTTTGTTTAGGTTGTATGTGGTTTTGTTTATTTCTGGGTTTTTTGTTTTTGTGGTTAAGTTGTTTTTATCGGGTTCTTTGTTTTCTTTGTTTTTTGGGTGGGGTTTTCTTTTTGTTGTTTTATCTTACTTTTTTGGGTGTGTTTAGGGCTCTTGACTGTGAGGATCTTGGTAACTTGGGGGTGATGTTTGGAAGGCTAAGGTTTGTTGGTTGGTTGTTTAGGTTTGCTTTGTGTTATGTTGGTTTTGTTGGTCGGGTAAAGGTATAGGTGTTTTTATTTTTGTTGTCTTGTTACTTAAGTATTAAGATGGGTGTCGATGTTTTTGGTAGCGGTTGTATGTGGTTTTGGGTGGTGTTGTTGAATGTTGTGTTTTGGTTTGTAGATGTTTTAGGATTTGAATATGTGAGTGGTTGGGGTGTTAGGGGTAATCTTTGTTGTGGTTTGATGTGGTGGTGTGGGTTGGTTGTTTTTATTTGTTTTTATTTTTAATTTGGGTTTTCTGGGAATGTTATAGGGTTGGGTTGTTGTTTGTGGTTTTTCTGGGGTGTATGTTTTTATTGTTGGTGTTTATGTGAGTGGCAGGTTGATTGGTTTGTTTGTGAAAGTTGTTTTGATGGGAAGGTAAATATATTGGGTGGGTTTATGTTTGTGTGGTGAGTTATGTTTGGGGTTGTTTGTTTTACGGTGTTTATTTTGATTGGGGTGTGGGTGTATGGGTGGTTCTGTTGTGTTTGAGCGGGTTGTGTTTTCGTCTGTTTGGCTGTTTAATCCTGATGTTGTTGGTTTGGTTAGGGAGTTGGGTGGTTTGGGGTATGTGACTGCTAGGGTGCGGCCTGTTTTTGATGGGTATGATATTGGGTTTTTGGAGGTGGGTAATGT
>Ga0164311_10000138_pt1 | contig 27560 bp, 37 predicted proteins | sample GuaBasSedimGuay2_FD_121796 | JGI IMG/M metagenome (GOLD analysis project Ga0164311, IMG submission 121796) | Subseafloor sediment microbial communities from Guaymas Basin, Gulf of California, Mexico - Guay2, Core 4569-9, 9-12 cm | ecosystem: Environmental > Aquatic > Marine > Hydrothermal vents... | reverse complement strand
TCGCTCTCTGATGTAGCACTTTCGCATCCATAATACATGTAAATTTTAGTTTCACCTGATGGTGGAATTTCTGGAACTTTTACGAAAATTTTAGCTACATCTCCACTCCTCTCAAAGATATAATAGGGAAGGAAATTCCCGTCTTTATCTGCGAATCTTAGATCTCCTAGATCTGGGCGTATTTTTCCCTCCTCTATTAGAGTTGAAAAATTATACTCGATCAAGACAGGGTAGTTAGTTAGAGTATTTCCACTTTGTTCCTTTATGACAATTAATCGACGATAACGCCAGTCTGTAATGGAACTTGCCTTGGCAGTCAGAGTCCTTGGAGGAGGCTTATACAGTGGTATTTTTATTACTAGGTATGCTAGTACTAAGATTGCAACTATTAATATTCCCTTCCTCATACTCCCACCTCTATAAGTATTAAATCAAAAAGTATAAATCTTTTAGGGTTTAGATTATTAGAGGTGTAGTGTATGAGGAAGATAGGACTGGTGCTATTGGTAGTACTACTAATTAATATCTATAGTCCACTGCTACCGCTGTTAAAAGTTGAAATCGCTAAGGCAAGACCGGGAAGTGCTCCCGTAGTCCTATGGCATGGGTCAAAGTCCTACCTATCTAAGTTCATAAAGGATGAACAGTATGTCGTCGTATTCGAGGCTTATTCCCCCGGTTGGGCGACTGATAACTACATCGCTACGGGAAGTGCAACAGTCCATGTCTATGAAGTAATGACTGGAGAGGAGGTCTTGACTATAACTCCAGCTTCTGGTACTTGTGAGGTCTGGGATATCTCCGATATAAATAATCCCACAAAACAGTGGAGCATAAGTGCTAGTACTTGTAGGAGTTATATCAACCCCTCGGAGTCCTATGTCCTATTCTTTGCACAAAACGGTACTATCTGGGTCTATACTATCGGAGGCACTATGCTCCAACGCTTCTACTGTAATGAATCTACTTATGGTGTCGGAGTTACTCGTAGTCTTGAGTATATCGTCTTTTCGGGAACTACTGCTGATACGGGAAATACTACAGTGTGGAAGGGTACTCCGAGTGGAGGGTACTCAGTCTATGCTCGACTACAGGTAGGGCATGTCAGAAGAGTAGTAATCACTGATGATGGAAAGTACCTAGTCCTCGCAAGGGCTGATGCTCCTTACTGCTATATCTACGAGAATACCGGGACGGGATTTGAACTGAAATACACTATTGAGAACCCGACTGGAGATGGATTCGGTGCACTAGCGGCCACTAATGACCTCTCTGTAATCGCTCTAGGAGCGTACAGTAATGGATGGATGTATGTCTATTCTTGGGATGGTTCAAGTGTTCAGCTTATAACTTCGAAACAGGGGCCTGAAGCAGTAAGGATATACGCTCCCTTCGGATTGGAGTCTGGATTTGGATTAGACTATGCGAAAGCTAGAAGGTTTGTTGCTTTCTCGCCGCCGGGAAAGACGTGGGGGTATATAGTAGATATAGAGTCGAAGGAGTGGTTCGAGATAACCTATACTGATGCATCGAATGGAGCAGTCATATCTCCATCGGGAGCTTATGCCTATGTCGGTACTGCTCTATGCACTTTTATATATCCAGATCCTCAGTCCGGCCTCCCAAGACTGAGACTTGAAGGGTATATTGAGAGGGAAAACCTGAGATGGGCTTCTGATAAGGGATTTCCCTTAATAATGCCGCAGAAAGACTACCATATCTATATTAAAGACCTTGAGATAAAGGTTAAGAAGCTCGAACTCCTACCCGAACACCAGCTCGTTACACCGAGAGAACTCGAAAAGGGTATCATTCAGGGACAGCCGGCATTCCCATTAGCGGGTGAGGCTGATCCCGCTATCCTACCACTCTTCGGTTCGAAGTTAGGATATTGGGACTCCGTTACAATAAGCAGATACCCGACTACTACAACTGTTAAGGGAGATTATGTGATCACGGGTTCACCGATTACAGGGTTCACTCCGGGCTTTTTAGGGATAGAGTATCAGATCCCGCTTACTCCGGTTCCACTAGATAAGATAGATGAAATGGATGTCACGGCGGTATTTAAGCCGAAGTATGGAGAGGCTATCGCTGGAAGGAAGATGTACAACTATCTTGATGTGCTAGTGGCCGCTGGACTCACTGGAGCGGCATTCACGGGAGTGTGGGCTGTAGGAAAGTATCTCTTGAAGCCTACGGGTGAAGTCTACGTAGAGCTGATCGGATATGATGGTAAACTGATAACTGATGTTTTACCGAGAAGCGGCTTATCTTACTTGATAGATGAGTATACCTCTCATCTTCATCTTATTGAAAACGAGATGGCGAAACTGAGTAGAGGAGCTTATTCAGTGAAAGAAATGGCGAGCTTGGAGCAGATGAAGAGAATAGCAGAGAGGAATATCGAATACCTGAAGATGCGGCTTGAACAGTCTAAATCTAGGTTCTATGAGCTTGCGGAGAAGCTAAAGGCTAAGATAGACTTCAAGTACAGAGTTGTAAGTAGGCTTGTAAAAGTGGGGACTTTAAAGACTGCCGGAGCCGGGATCGGGGCATTTCTTGCGACTACTACCACATTTGGAATGTCAGAATTCCTCTTTAAGCATATAACCGGACGAGTAGGATTTCAAAGGATACCCGTACTACTGAGAGGATATAAGATCACTGTACCGGGTAAGGCACCTTCAGTCTTCCTTCTAGGCGTGATGGCGGAGGATAGAATAATCTATTCTGATCCCATCTGGGGGACTATGAAGGTGAAAGACTATCTCACTCAAATCTTCACTAAGTACTATGAGGCGTTGGGATGGAACGCCTATATAAGGTGGAAGACGGCTAAGACCTCAGATCTCGACTCAGTACTATCGGCTGTAGAGGAAGCGTATAAAGTACATCCGAAGGACTTCATAAAGGAATGTCTAGGAGGGGTCTATCCTGCTGAGGCAAGTGTCGAAGAGCTTGTAATGGTCACTGGCCTCGTTATCCTGTATTCATCGAACTTCCTAGAGTGGTTCTGGGGGTTCTTCAAGGGATGGCCTAAGGAGACTATTGAGATCAGTGATGAATGCGAACATGTCTCTGCTAGAGTAAAGATCTCTAGGAGAGAGACTATTACAGATCCTGAAGAGATCTCGAAAATGCTCGATATAACCATGAAGTATGAGAAGAGTAAGGTTATGGATGAAGAGGTTCGCCCTGACCATGTCCTCTATAGGGGATCATTCGCCGACGTGAACGGTTCAAGTGGAGTAGTACTCTATGCGAACATCTCAGCACCCGCTCTGATAACCTGCGATCTGAAAGCACCTCTCTGGGTTAAGAAAGATTTGACAGAAGTCTATAACGGTACTCTCTGGACTGAGTTCCACTTCGACTATAGATATGACCTCCACTTATCACGAGTTGAACTTGTAGACCTTCCGTTCGTGCCTAAAGCGGTCGTGAAGGTATCGTATCCCAAATCTCCTAGTGAGCGAATGAGAATTGTCCAGATCCCCTTTAACTACTGGAATATAACTACTATCGGAAATATAACCAATATGGTCTTGTTATCACCAGCTTACTTCGACCCGTTTAATGGAAAAGTAATTCAGAAATGTGAGAAATTTGAAATCTTAGTGGCTAAGGATGTAGCTGGAGTGCCGGATGCCTCTATTATCTTACTCTTAGATTATGGAAATGCGACAGATATTCCGAGAGAGCTCTCAGTAACTGTCGGTTCATTTGTATACGATCAGTCAATAACGTATAACCTAACCCTAGCAGTTTACTTCAAGACTCCCGGAGGCACTCTGAAGCCCGTTGATGAGAAGGTCATCAGTGAGACTGTAGATGTTAAGGCCAATTCTACGAGGACTATGACTTATGATATTAGTAGCCTTATAGATGAGACTATACAGCTCGCCAAGAACTATGAATATGCGAAATTCGTAGCGAAAGCTAAAATCGTTAGTGCGGAGTACAACTATAATCCCGCTAATGACTACGATGAAGTCGAATGGGAGCCTGAGAAAAAGATAATTCCACCGGCGGAAGAGGGGAAGGTAAAGATTGAAGTTATAGATGTCTTTACTCGTGATCCTATAAGCGGTGCTGAAGTAAGTATATGGAGTTCACCAGATCAATCAGATCTCCAAAGCGACACTACAGATGGGGGATATGTAGAGTTCACAGTATACGGAAATAGAAGCTATACTGTAAGAGTAGAAAAAGACGGATACATTCCATCTCAAGAGACATTCTATACTTACTACCTCCCGATGACTTATAGAGTCTATCTGTGGCCAGAGACTATTCCTCCAATACCCCCACCGCCCGGAAGTAATATGACAGAACCCCCACCAGCAGAAGGGTACTACGTACTCGGAGTTCAAGTACTCTGGAATGATGGAGTGCCATTTCACGGAGCTAATGTAACAGTCTATGAAGGAGCAACTAAACTCGCCTCTCTGATAACTAACGGAACAGGGTTTGTATACTTCTACCTCACTCCTAATAAGACCTACACCGTTACTATTAATGCGACCAATCCGAATAATGTAACACAGACTTGGAGTACTCAGTTCGATGTATATCTCGATGCATGTTATCTATTCGTGAGAAAAGTGCCTTGGAACTCTGTCGGGATAGTGTATAGAACTCTACACGTCTACGTAAAGGATGCGGTAAATAGGACGGCAATAGAGGGGGCATTAGTACACTTAGAGATGATCGACGGAGCTTATGACCTCTATAATACTACTGATGCGAACGGGTACTGTTCATTCAATATCCCGATGTATGATGTGTATAATGTGACTGCTTACAAGTCGGGATACTATAATACCTCACAGACGATATTCTTCTTGAATGAATCAGTGCCACTGATAATATATCTATACCCCAAGACTACGGATGGAGTATGCGTAGAGATAATAGAGCCCCCACCGAATTCAAACTATACTCATGCTCCCTATCCAGTAAAGCTCTGTAACGGAACATACCTTATGGTTCTCGCAGTACAGACTATCTTCAATACCTCGGCTCCATTCTCTAACGCTACCGTAGAGATCTACGATCAGTCTGGAAACTTAATGATGAGTGATATCACTAACGGGACGGGGTTCGCTTACTTCTGGATTAAGAATGGAACTACTGTAGATATCAAGATTAGTGCTACTTGGAAGGGTGAGAGCTATACTACATGGAGGAATGATACTCTAGTGGATAGGTGTCTGTGGATTCAAGAGGTAATGCCTTGGGAGTCGCCTTGGCATGAGCCCGAAGTTAGAGTGATGTATATAGAATGGCCTATTCATAAGGGTATAGGACAGGCGCTACATACTCTAATATGGGGAATATGGACGAATGAGCCTCAGACTATTACTGTACTATTGAGAATTGTCCGTAATGATACTGGCGAGGTAGTCTGGAGTAAGAGTATAAACGTGAACTTGAATGCCTATGAGTTCCACAACTTCACCTTTGCCGAGTTGAATATTACCGACTTCACTTACGTCTATGCTGATATCAATATAACATCATATCAGTATGATACCCGCCTTGAGAATAACTACCTTAGGACTGAGCTTATTAAACTTAGACCGCCAATTGATCTCGATATCGCTCTCTATGTCTATGTCGAGAAGTGGGGTAGGGGAGGTACTGTCTACCCCGGTGAAACAGTAGTCAGGGTGGATGTAGCCGTTAGAAGCATATACTGTAAACTTCTCGACAAGCTTACGAGGTTGGTTATAAAGGGTCACTACTATGACGTACTAGAGGAGCATAGGAATAAGACGTTTAGACTATTCGATAAAAATATCACTGTTGAGAAGGTAAATGAGGACGTGTGGTATAACTTCACTTTTGTAGTGCCTTGGACTAGGGGAGAGATAGTCTTTAATGCTACAGTAGTACATCCAGAGGAGGACTACTTTGGTATCGGGAACATACAACTATCCGCAATAGACGTGCCTCCACATATAACTCTTGAGAAAGTCCTTAACTTCCCGAAGACTATGAAGGAGGGTAAGGAATATGAGATCAAACTACAGATAATCACTAATAATAGACCGGGAAGCTTTACTATAGCTGAGGTATGGTTCTTAAACAAGACTGCGGAGTACTATAACTTCACGATTAACGAGGGGAGAGGAGTCTACACTATCAAGTTCAAGGCGCCCGAGAGGAAGGTGATATTTGAACTCCCGTTCGGTATCTGGAAGTTGAAGGAGCCCAGTGAGAAGGTCGGGTGTATTGTCAGTATCTCTTATGGAGCTGATATCTACGATGGAGATAATAGTGCTAGTTTCGAGACCTACCTCGTCGGTGCCTATGTTGATATAGCTCTAATAGGGCTAGGGCTGATAGCACTGCTATTAGTATTCCTAGTACTCCTAGCTCTGTTCTCTGCTGTAGCGAAGGCCAAAAAAGCTCTAGTGACTAGACCGAGGAAATACTTAAGAGTTGGACGATAGTTTTTTACCTTTTTTCTTAAAAATAAAAAATGTTAAAGATGATTTCACTCCTTTGGTATCCATACTTCAACGGTTATCTCATACTTTACCCATATCGTATCAATTTTAAGATAGTAGTAGCCGGGCTCTAAATGATGAGCATACGCCTCACCGCTTGGCTCCTCTTGGAGTTGTAACCATGCGGCTATGTAGGCTCCCTCTTCATTATAGAGCCACACACTAAGTCCACCAAGGGGCTTCTTGGAAATTATCTTCCATCTAATTCTTAGCTCTGATGAAGGTACCGAAAAGAGCGGAGTAATTTTATCACTAGCTCCCCTGAAGACTGCGATAACATTCCATTCTCCCTTGACGTATTTAGGTACTAATTTTTCAAGTAAGTCTATCTTAGACTCAAGTCGTTCAATCTCATCCTTTAATCTCGCAATCTCTCGATCCTTTTCTTTCAACTGATCCTTTAATTCATCAATTGTATCTCTTAATTCGTCAATTGTACCTTCCAGTTCGTCGATTGTATCTTCCTTTTCCCTTAGCTTAGCCTTCAATTTCCTGATCGTATCTTCCTTTCGATCAAGATCGGTCTGTAGTTCTTTAATCTCGTCCTCTAGTTTAGCTATCTTTCTTTTATACTCCTCTACATCAATAGATTGCGTAGGATATTTAATAAACCAGCCGATACAGCAACCTATAATCAATCCTATTATGCATAGAGCTATAGCGGTTTTCAAATTCCTAGTAGGCTTCGTATTCTTTAATTCTACTTTTTTCATGTTCTCACACCCTATATACATCTCAACTTACATATAAAACTTACTACTACCTATAAGCATAGTAAGGTTCATTTTTACATGTGTAAAAATCAGCACCCAGCGATCAGTCATCAAATCCTCTGGCACTCTATCATAATCAAAAAATACACTTCTCTACTTTTTGATTATGTAGTGTATTTTACCATCCCTGTAGTATACGTTAAACTTCTTCTCACAGAGCTCACACTGGAAGCGCCTTACTATCCAGTAGAAGTCCCTTTTTCCCGACTTCATCTTCCACTCTTTCAATACCTTCTTTACTTCTGAGCCGCATTCGGGACATTTTGGTAGTTCATACCCTTCTCCTTCTGCCACTTTTTCTCACCCACTTCTTAATCCACTTGGATATTTAAAAAGATGTACTGGTTTTTACACGTGTAAAATAGGCTAAGCTAGAACTCTACCTTCTTCTTCTCTACTATTTTTAGGATGTTGAATATGCATAGTTCGGGGTTACCTATTCCAACTCCTTTGTAGGATATCTTCGTCTCTGGATCCACCATGATGAATACATATTTCTTCATCACCCTCTGATTCCATACTTCATCATCATCGTTATACTCCATGAAACGCTCAAGTAGTCGTGCCTTAAACTCTAGGTAATCTTCCTCACTCATCCCCAGCTCTGCTAGGGCTTGGTTTCTATAAGGACATGGTTTCTTCAAAGAGCAACAGTAGGCTATGTTACCGAAGCATACTCCTTCGGCTTTTATCCCGTTCTCATCTTTTATCTTTTTGTACACGCTTAGCGGTATATTGAGGATCTTAAGTGCCGTATTCCTTATCGGACAGGGTTTTTCGAGACCGCAACAGAACACTATCGCCTTTAGAGTGCCCCCTCCGCAGAGGTTGGGTTCATTTCTCAGTATCTCGGCCATCTTCACATATCTTTTTGTTTTAGCCATTTCCAGCCCGTCTTTTTAAGGTGGCGTTATATAAAAAGATGTGGGGCGTGGGTTTTGTAGAATCCCTATCCCGTACATCTTTTTAAGGCAGTACTATTAAAAAGATATGGGGTTGTAATGGCTGAGGACGTAGCGGAGATCTATGAGAAGGAGGAGAAATTAGCTTCTATACTTTCGAGGATAGATATGGTTTCTAGGATACTCCTGACCATAGCTTATATCTTTCTGATAAGCGAGATCACGGGGATACCCGTTGTCCGGTTATTGGAAGTATTCACTAGGTACCTACAGATAATGCCGGTTATCCTAAAACCATTCCGTACTCAGATCCTCCTCCTAATGCTCGTAGTCGACCTAGTAGATACCATGTTCAATTCGGTAATGATTAGGCTCTTGGGCAGTAAGTATATGATACCCATGCTCATAGTGGGGGTTGTCTTGGGATTCCTGTCCTTCTGTGCCTTCCCCACTCTACTCGTTTTCTCTATATTCTTCCTCCCCAAAGTCCTAGCAATCTACATCGCTCTAACATCCCCGGAGACCTTAAGAGCTGTGGAAAACGTGCATAGGACGGGTAGTTTTGAGTAGGGTGAGGGGTTTGTATAGTTTAAGGGAGAGGGGTATGAAGAGGAGAAAAAAGAGGGTTGGACGCCTAGATACTTTAAATATGAAGTATAAGGGGGAGATGGGGGAGGCTATAGTTGAGCGTTTTCTCCAGAAGAAGGGTTTTATAGTATACCGGCATCCCGATTCCAAAACTCCCGACCTCCTAGCATACCATAGGAGGTGGAAGTTATTCCTGCTAGTCGAGGTTAAGTATACTGATGGGGACGAGGTCATAATAGATAGACATCAGTTGGAGGTCTTGAGGGATATGGGGGACTTCTTCCGCAGTATGCTTGCCACCCACCTCATCTTCACAGTACCCTGTGTGCTAGTAGTCTTCAAGGATAGGAGGGTTATTGCCGGCAAGAGGGTTAATGATGAGTGGGATGGTAAAAGTAATCTGAAGGTGAGGTGGAGTGATGGCCTACCCTTCTAACTTAGATATATACATATCTATTATATATAATATGTATATATGCATGAATTACCCTAGTATATATGAAGGTAGTCCCTCTTCATTTCCTCTCGATCTGAGCAACCCCCTAACCCTCCTCATAGCGTTTCTCCTTTTCGATATAGTGCCCTCAGTGATCTCCTCAGTGATCTTTAGAGTGGCGGGGATTGAAATAGAGTATTTGACGGGGAGTGATATGGATAGGAGGATCTTTACCCTCTACCCTCTCTACCCCGTCTTTCTACCCTTCTTCAAGCATGGATACACCATACTAACCGTATCAGCATGGCTAGTCTTCTTCTTCCCCTTTTTCGAGGAGATCCTCTTTTACGCAGTCCCCTCCATGTACGGGTTCATGTTCGCCCTATTCGCAGGGATAGCATGGGCGATGATCCATGTAGTGAGAATAGTGAGCTGGACTATCGAGATGGGGTACTCAAAGCTTCAAGCACTTACCGGCTTTGTAGCATCCCTCATCACATACCTACCACACGCCTATATCGCCGCCCTACTCTGGAGTACTGGACTGGGGTTTTACTCAATACTCTTCCACATGCTCCACAATAGCGCCTACATACTCTCTAGGCTGACCGAGTTCAGAACCGCTGAAAAGAAGATCGAGGGGTTAATTGAGGGGAAGTATTCCTTTGAAGGGAAATACTACCACGTAAGATTGAGGAGGAAGTATTTTAAGATCTCCAGTTGGGAAGAGTGAAACGTTAAAGAATTAAATATATATTTCTTTTCAGATAGAAAATAAGGGGTTCGGTATGTCTGAATTAGGTGAATTAGGAACCCTGTACAATATAGCCGCTGAATCATTAAGACCAATAGAAGAGGAGGGGAGGAATTTAGCCTATGAAAGGGATGTGGAAAATAAGCTCATAGAGTACCGACAACATGGTGTAGGTGTAGTATGCGAACTTGATTGTTTTCGAGTAGCAGTCGAAACTCTAATGGAAGAGGGGAGGCTTACCGAAGAAGAGAAGAGGGAGGCGGAAAAAGTCATTCCCTTTATAACTAAGTTATTGGATCTTTTTAGTGACTTTGAGGATCGAGTCTATACATGTAGAGAGGAGGGGATCAAAAAACCCTCTGAATGTAGGGTCGTACCCCCTCGTGAGCTCAGAGATCTGGATGACTTGTGTAGAAAAGTAACGGGTGAAGGTTGTGTCTGGTTGGGTACAAGGGTAAAAGAGTATTCTGTAGCAGGATACCTTAACGACTTAGTATCATGTCTACATAAGGCTCTGATCTACTTTGAGGAAAAGGGTAAAAAAGTCAAAATGAGGGGGAGGAACTACACGTTATACGAGGATGCAACAAAGGATGTGGAGAACTTCATTACTGAATGGCTAAAAAGCTGTGAGAAGATGAAGGAGGAGGGATTGCTAACGGAGGCTGAAATTGAATACGCCCTTTATGCAACAGGACATGATAATAAGGTAGAGCTGAAAATCGGTGATTTCGTCCACCGTGCCCACGTAGACTTAGAGAAAAGAACCGCTGAATACTACGGAGCTGATGAGAAGAGTGGAGCGGTAATTAAAAGGCTATTCGAAGACCTAGCTGGTTGTGTATGTGAAATCAGAAATGAGGCAGTCCTATGTAGTAGTTGTGCGGATATGAGGAGAGTAGCCCATATATTTGGAGGACTCCGCAATATCTTTGAAATAGTAAAGGAGAGGGGAGTAGAAGGAGGTTATAAGTTCTATAGAGAACTGATTGAAAGAATTAGTTGAGTAAAGATTTTTATAACTTTTTATCCCTTAAATATAGCGGAGGGGTAAGACATGACTACGTCTAGGGAATTGCTCGGGAAGTTTAAATACCTAGCGAAAAGAGGTAGAGGAGTAGCCCCTTCAAATGATGTAAGGAGAGCAAGAGAATGGATCAGAGAGCTATGGGAGATTACTGAAGAACTTAGGCGATATGCTAAAGTAATTGAATTTGATAAGGAGATAAAGAGTTTGATGGAGTTTAATGATCAACTTTACTATGCTACTGATTCTATCGATTGGAATCTGAGAACATGCGAAGAGGAAGGAAAAAGGCTATTAGGGGAATGTAGGGTCGATCTTAGAAATATCGTACCACATCTGGAAGATCTCGATGCGATAAGCAGAAAACTGACTGGTAAGGGCTGTGTTCGCTCTCTTGAGCCTAAAAACCTCGCTACAAGTTTAAATGATATTGTATCATGCCTCAACAGTTTTATCGAATACTTCGAAGATGTAATTGAAGACAGGGAAAAACTGATAGAAGCTTTAGATGTAATTAAAGGGGAGGAGGAGAAGGTTAGTTAGTATTTTTTAAGATGCATTTTTAGAATTTGTATAAGGTAGGTAATGGGGGTAGGATATGAGTACGTCTAGGGAATTACTCAAAAAGTTAATAGCAATAACTGAGAGGGGTAGGAAAATTCCCGCTTCTAACGATATAGAGGAGGCAAAGGGGTGGATCTATGACCTATGGGTTCTTCTCGATGATCTTAAAGAGTACACTAGGATAATCGCATTTGCTAATAAAATAAAGGACGTAAGAGAATTCAGCGATAGAATTCAAGATGCTACTGAGAGCCTCGAAATTACTCTAAGGTTATGTGAGGAAGGAGGAAAGAAGACTCTAAGGGATTGTAGGATCGGAAGAGGAGTCGTGGCGGCTATGGAGTATCTTGATGCGGTAAGTAGAGTGCTGACTGGTGAAGGGTGCGTCCGTGCCTCCCTTAACCCTGTGAAACTTGCAAACTCCTCTACCTGTTTGCGTGATATTGTATCATGTCTTGATAGATTTATTGATTATTTCAAAGATGCTATTAAGCATGAGAAAAAACTAATAAAGGCTTTAGACCTGATAAAGAGGGAGCAGGCAAAAGCCGAAGCGGAGGAAGAATACGGATTTTGATTGAGAGCAAATAGTATCTCTAGGTAAACGTTTTTATCTTTTTGGATAATAGTTAAATGTATGTGGAAGGAAAACCTACTCTATAGGGCGTTTAGAGCGTCCGCTAATGGGTTTAGTGCGTGGCTCTTCGCCCTTCTAGCGATCACCCTAGCCCCCATAGACTGGGCACTTGCTATCCCCCTTGTTATAGCATCTATCGATGCGTTTTTCGACGTGATGATGATCTTGGGGTTTAAAGTGAAGTCCCACCCTGCCCTCAGGATACTCAACTACTTTACTGAGGGGATGGTGGTTGTAATCTGCTTTACCATATTCTTCTTTAGCTTCATATACTACCAGTACTTTGAGAGCTATTTCTTCCACGCCCTCATGCTCGTGAGTGCTATACAGATGATCTCAGCGATAATAGACCTAACAGAGCAGTTTAGACCCCGCTTAAAGAAGTCTCTGCTAGGGGGAGCGGGTAAGTATGTCGTTGTCGGGCGCTAAGAGGATCAGATCCACGACATGGATATGCCTACTCATAGTACTAGTGGGCAGTCTACTTGTTTTTACACATGTAAAAATGAAAATACCCTATACGAATGTGGATACCTACGTGCTCGAGAAGTTAGCGAAGGGAGAGAGGGTAGTAGTATATGCCGTAGTAGAGCCGGAGTGTGCGGTGCACCTCCCTCCCCCACTGAGGGGATGGAGGTTTGGAGATTACCTCGTGTTAAAGTACGTAGCTACTCATGAGAATATACAGCTACTATCTAGGTACTCCATCTACATTAGCTCCCCTAGACCCCTGATCCCCACTCTGATACTACTGAAAAACGTAGGGGTTAAGGGTATTGAGGAGGCTAAGAAATACCCCGGTGATGTGAAGCTGGATTATCATAAGGATGGAGAGAGATGGAAGGGGAGGGGGGTAACGGTATGTATAATTGACAGTGGGATAGATTACCTCCATCCTGACCTAACGGATAGGATAGTCGCTATGGTTTCTACTATAGTTAGGGTCGAAAATACGGGTGCCCCCGTAGTGTGGATCGTGGGTGTTAATGGTACCCTAGAGGATGCGTGGGCTTTCGACAAGGATGTGTACAATCAGACTGGGACTTACGCTTGGATGGATCTACTAGGACATGGTACTCATGTGGCGGGATGTATAGCTGGAACCGGTAATGCATCGAGTGGGAGGATTAGGGGTTTTATACCCGAAGCTAAACTGGTAGTGATTAAAGCCTTCTTCGATACGGGACTCTCGGAGACCGATATAATCTTAGACTCTCTCGATTGGGTCGAGGAGCACTATGATGAGTACAATATAACAGTTGTAAACCTATCATTCGGACTTGCTGTCCACTCGAATGGTCTCGATCCCGTGAGCGTAGCGTGTGACGCCCTAGCGGATAAGGGACTGGTATTGGTAGCGGCGGCGGGTAATAACTACGTGATACCCTTTTCAGTAGTCGCCCCCGGCTGTGCGAGGAAGGTACTATGCATAGGAGCTATCAACCCCTACACGGATAAGGTTCCAACGTGGAGTAGTATAGGCCCCACCGCCGACGGTAGGATCAAGCCCGACTACGTCTGTGCGGGTGAGTGGATCCTCTCAACAAAACCCGTTACGGTAGTCTCTAGTATAGAGAAGTCCTACCCAGAGCTAGTGTACAGTAAGTACTACATGTACCTAAGCGGGACTTCGATGGCCACTGCGGTAGCGAGTGGGGTGGTCGGGGAGTGGGTCGAGTGGTACCTGTATTCCTTCAGAAGGGGTTTATCGTGGAGGAGTATCTACGCTTACCTAAAGAAGGAGGCTAGGAGGATCAACCCCTTGACTAAGGACTTCATCACGGGAGAGGGGGTGCCCTACTGTCCGGGGAAGTTTTAGTTCAACCAAAATGGAGGAATAAGGGAGAGTTCGAGTTAAATTCATGATGAATTTTTAAATTAGGTTAGGTGCAGAAGGTTAAACTTTATATAGTGTTTCAGTAGTAAAAATAGGGAGGGAAAATATGGCTGAAGAGGTAAGGATGCGGGAAGTAGTCCTACCACTGTTCATACTACTGATACTCCTGTGCGGAGCGGCGTGGGTCATAACGACCTATGGGATAGATCCCCTAGTCGCTGGAGTACTTGCAGTAGAGCTCGTGGCTCTGACTTGGATCGGCTCTTGGATGGCTAGGAAGGGTATACTGAAGAAACAGGACGTACTATACTACTACCTTGCAGTCTTCGTAGTAGTGATCTTGACATGGGGTCTCATCATATCTGGCTATATTCCGATAATCACGCCCGGACATGTAACGATGGATAAGTTCCACGTCTATGCCCTCACTACTGCCATGACACTAGGGCTCTTCATATTCATAGTAATACTAATGGGAGTCGCTATAATATGGTTCCTCTATCAGAAGAAGGTCTTTAAGGCGCCATACGCTAAAGCGATACTACCACTCCTCCTCGTAGTACCATTACTGTTCTCACCACTAGCCTATGCGGCACCTGAAGAGGTCAGTGTAACAGTAGTAGTCTACGATGAGGCTGGTACGGCGGCTGGAGGAGTAATAGTATACGCATACGATACTGCAGGGACTAAGATAGCCGAGGGGACTACAAACAGTAGTGGCTATGTAGAGTTCAGCATTCCTAATGCTACTACAACATTTGTTGTGAAGTATACGGAGGCTAAATGGGCGTTCAAAACAGTTTCAGATAACCTCCCCTCGACCGTAACTATCAACGCCTCTGCGATGAACTATGCGGAAGTGGGCAGTGAATACTATATAGAGGTGAAGGTGACTCCATCCTCAAACACAAAGGTCACTATACCAGTTCATACGAACTTCACTGCCTACGCTACTGAATCGCTGAATATGAGTGTACCTAAGGAGTTCAGTGTAGCCCCATTCGTCATGGCTAAGTTCGAGAACGCTACAATAGACGGCGCTAAGGCCACTGAGCCCACATTCTCCGTAGACATCTCTACTGAATCGAAGACTGTTACTATATACTATACTCAGTACTACACGTTCACTTGGAGCATCGAAGAATTCATCATCATAGGTCTAGCCGTGATAGTGGTACTGTTGCTGGTCTTCGCATTCGCAGTAGCGGGTAAGGCTCTGGTAACGAAGCCGAAGAAGTACCTCAAAGTCGGTAGTAGCTAAGTAGCTGAAATAAAAATATAAGATAAGTTAATCTTTTTTATATATCAACCTTTTCTACTATTTAGGGGTATCTAATATTGGTAGAAGAGGGGAGGTTGTTAAGAAGATTTGAAAGAGAGAGATTGAGACTAGAGAAAAGGCTTAGTGAGGCCAGCTATGAGAACGTTAGGATGGCATTCCGAAGATTGTGCAAAAAACTCTCGGGACGCTACAGGGAGGAACGAGATGGCCGCCACTTGGTGATAAGCTGTACGGAAATACCCAAAGGGAGGTGGGTTCATATAGATGTTGAGGGCTTCACATATTGGATCTCTATACGTTCGGGTGGAGAGGAGGTAGTATATCTTGATCGGGAAAGATTGCATAATGTAAAGAGAATTGTAATAAGAGCTGAGGAGAGCGTTAGTAATGAAATAACCCTTAGATCGGGAAGAAAGATGTTTAGCGGTTTTTCAGTAAGGCATCCTAGATCCTTTAAAGTGGATTTCGATGGAGAAGAACTGATTGTCCGCTTTATGTAGGTTAATCTTTTTTAATACTTTTGCTTATTTACTTAGGGGTATCGATATGGCGGAAGAGAAGAGGGACGTAGATATTGTAAGCAAGATAGCGGAGAAGTTTGAGAGGGAGGCACTGGAGTTCATAGAGAGTGAGGTATCGGCCGCAGAGGGTGGGGAGGAGCTGAGTGAGAGGGCGAGAGAAACTGTGAAGGGGGTTGTATCCTTCTGTATCGAAGAGGCTAAGAGGCATTCGAGGAGTCCAGAGGAGTTTCAGAACGAGTTTAGGACGTGCGTGAACGAGTGGTTCTCTACTATAATGCTCATCACGAATAGGTTTTTGAAGAAGGCTGTAAGGGAGGCTCGGAAGAAGTAAGGGATTTAGTGTAAGCGGGGGACAGCAGTGGAAGTGGACAGCAGGGAGGTGCTGTTCGCCCTAGCCATGTCCTCCCACCTCCTCCTCTTATCCTTTTTTATAAGCAATCTGAGTGAGTACATGCTCGCCTTCGTCTCCGCCCTCTCACTTCCCGTGATCTATACTGCAAAGACCTATGCGAAGAGGGCGTACGCCGTCAGGGGTAAGTATTTCAGGGTGAAGAGGGGAGTATTGGAGCGTGTGAGCGACTTCCTCCTTCTAGGGATGGTGGCTATCGTGGCCGCCTACGCATTCTTCCTAGCGATGGGGGGAAAGGATTTACTGTTCTTCTTCATAGGATTTACCTCAGCATGGATAATGAGACACCTAGTGTTCTCCTTCTACGACTTCATGAGAAAGAGGGAAATCCCCATTACCCGTCCAACGTTTTTAGTCCCCATAGGCCTTCTATTGGGGATGTTGTACGCCCTCGTATGCTATCCAATAATGGAGATTTTCCTCTCCTTTTTGCTATAAACTTTTATATGCTTCAGAACCTAGTAATAGTGGTGGGTATCATGGAGAGAAGAGCAATAAGGGACTCAGTCTTCTCGATACTATGTGTCGACTTATCCCGTATTGCGTCCGATATAGTGTTCGATGTTGCGGGTGATGTCGGCTTACCTAACCTAGTAGAAGATTGGGTTAAGGAAAACATAAGTGAGAGTGAAATTGAGAGAATGGTCGAGGAAATTATGAAGGATCCTAAACTAAGGAGGAAGTGGGAGGCTGAGTACAAGACGTGTATGGAAATTATGAAGGATCACAAGTACTGTACTGAGTTCGCCTCTACCTCTGTAGCGAGAAAATACTTTTCCTCTGAAAAGGTAACGAAAAAGCTATTGGAATGGGTTAGGAGGTATTTGAAGAAGGAAGTACCACATTCAATAGACCTCAGAGTGGAAGCGGAAAAAGAGATACTTTCCGAGATTAGACCACTTACTCGTAAGGGTTAAAGTAATAGTGGTGGATATCTATGCTATTGATGGAGAGGAGAGGAATAAAAAAGGCTATTAATGAGATCATAGTAAGTGATGTGCCCCGTTTTGCGTTAGATTTAGTGCGTGATATCACAAAAGAGGTTAGTATACCTGAAAAAGTGGAGAGCTGGGCTAGGGAAAATATAAGTGAGAGTGAGATCGAGAAGATAGCCGATGAAATTATGAAAGACCCCAAGTTAAGGGAGAAATGGATGGATGAGTACGAGATGTGTATGATGCTCTTTAGGAGTCATAGGTACTGTGTTAGTGTCGCCTCATCATCTGTGGTAAGAGACTATTTCTCCTCTGAAGAGGGGAGGGAAAAACTACTGGACTGGGTCAAGAGGTACTTAAAGGAAAAGATTAATACTCTAGCTTATATGAAATAACTGTTTCATCAGACTCCGCATGCTGAGGCCATCTTTGCTTCACAAGTAGTCTGTTCTTTTAATAACCCCTCCTTCATGACTAGTAGGGCTACGAGGTTATCTATCTCCCTCGTCCTCGAAATATTGTACCCCTCCTTCTTTGCGAAGAGCCTGAGTTCGGGAGTTATATCGTGTATTTTATCCCAGTCAGCTATGAGTGAGATATTCTCTCCTTCCGTACTCATGTAATCCTGCTCATGTTCGACCTTACCTCCTTCCTCCACCCTCATCAGGAGGTAGGTATCACCGTAGACATGCTTAGCCGATCCCGTAGAGCCGGTACAGTATATTATACTCCCCTCTGGAACGTAGTCCTCGTATTCGAGGCATACTCCCCCTCTACCCCACTCACTGCAGTGCAGATACTCTCCCCTCAGAAAAGGGTACTTAAGCTCTTCCTTTCCGGGCGGAGACCAGAGTACTACATCCTTGACAACTATGCATTTGGTCGAGGAATACTTCGGGTTGAATATATCGCTAAACTTAATGCGTACCTTAACCCACTTAGGCTCTTCGGGTTTTTCCTCCTCCATTTCTTTCTTAATCATAGCCCTAACACGAGGTATCATCTCTACAGCCTTCAGTAGTAACATACCCACCCCTAAAGATAGAGTTCTCATGGAATTTAAGCATTTCTAAAAAGCATCTGCTGGGAGGGGGTTCGTATAGTCTTAAGGGAGAGAGGTATGAATTTTTACCATGCACCTTACTACACTATATGATAGTAGTAAGGTATATATATCATTTACATGTGTAATAATGAGGTTGGTTATATGAGTGGGGAGGGTAAGAGTAATAATAGAAGGGTTACATCACTGGAAGACCTTATCTTCTATACCGATACCGACACTACCGAAGAGTACCCCTTATATATTCTTCCCAATTTTACAATTCAGTACAAACGTAAACCAAGTGAGTATATTCTCGAATTTATTGTTAATGTTGAGAAACTGAATGATGTCTCTATTTCTATGGATGAAGCTAGTAAGAATGATGAGTACGCCGCCTTTATAAATAGATGTCCCCTCGAAGAGATAAAGAATGTGCAGGAGATAACTAAGAAGGATGTGTATATTGATTTCTATAGGGTAAAATATGAGTGCTACACTAAGGATGGGTATCTAGGGGATTTCACGGCACATGCTGTAGAGTTTTTCTTTAAATCACCATATAGTGGTATAAAGGGTGAAGGAAGAAGAGCGTGGGCTATAGCGTATGGTTGGAAAGAAAGGTTTTTGAAAAAGTACCATGAATCCAAAATAAAAAACCGTATCTATGTAAAGGGTAGTGAAGGAAAAAGAGGAAGGGCTTACGTCTATCTCATAGTAAAAATACCGCTTATCGATGAAGTCCCTGAGGCTATACAGAGAGCCTTCGCTCAGCCCGTACGACCAAAAGAAAAGGAATTCGAGATAACGGAGGAACTAAAAGAGAAGTTATTACCCTCTTGGCTCTGGAGGGGATACCTATTAGTTACCAACTTCGTAACAGAGAGAAGAGGGGCTGAGACATTTGGCGAGATTATAAACAAAAATGGTGTAGAGATGAGGAGGGAGGGAGTTCTCTTTGAGAGGGTTAAGCTTAGACTTAGGAATTTCAGAGCACTATTTTACCAGCAGTTCGCACGAGAGTATACAGTGCCTACAGTATACGGCTTAGTATTCCATGATTTTAATGATGAAATTAGAGAGGAACTTCAAGAGTGGTTAGAGAGGTATAGATCTATTCTAAGAGAAGTATTCCCCAACGTGGAACCGGAGAGCCTGCAGGTTGTAGAGATCTACGTTCCACGAAAGATAATAGTCTCTGAGCTTGACAAGTATATTTCTAAGCTAAAAGCTGATTTAGAAAACGTTAGAAAGAAAATAGAGGAACTAGAGAGAGGGGAGGGAGGGGATAAGGAGGAAGAGAAGAAAATAAAGCAGAAGCTGAGGTCTCTATATTACAAGGAGGACTTTATTCAAAGGAAGATCAGAAAGGTAGTTGAAATGAGGGAGAAGATAGCACCGACTACGGTACCATTAGAGCTCCATAGGGTTAAGGCTTTATTAAGTAGTAAGAGAAATTCTAAATGAAAAATCTATTTTTTCCTACTGGGTGGGAGGTATGAGGGTGTTCCACTACCCGAAGACTAGGAGGTTTTTATTACTCACTACTCTCTTACTCATAACTATTGACTATTTCTCATCGTACTATTTCACGACAACCTATACTGGCATCTACGAGAAAAACCCGGTATTGAGGGAGGTCTACTCCTACCCTCTTCCTTTCGTATTCCTCTACTATCTCGGTATAGTTCTCCTAGTAGTATTGATTAACAAGTGCCTAGTCCTCTTTAAGGACTATTTTGAGAGGAGAGGGGTAGTTATCTATGTAGACCCTAGTATCCTATTCCTCCTCATTTTATCCATTCTGTGGGCGATTACGATAGTGGCTAATATCCTAGAACTAATCGTTTTCTTCATTTAACCTAAGGGAAAGTCTTAATATTTCCTTTTCGTGCTTATTATTTGGGTGTGGAATATGAATAAGAAGTGGGTCTGTATGGATTGCGGACATAAGTTCGAGACCCCTTGGATCCCTTTCAACTTGGTGAGCTGTCCTAAGTGCGGGAGTAAGCGTGTCTATAGGATAGATAAGATGAGGGGGAGGGGCTACGGTAGAAGGATGAGGAGGGGTATTTGCAGGTGAAGTATAGGTGTAAGATCTGTGGGGTATATTTTTCAACTATATTTGATATAATGAGCCATTTACAGGAAAGGCACTATGTTAAGGTGGAGTACGGGGATTTCATAGAGGAGGTACCAGAGGAGCATGATGAACCCTCGCTATTATCAGACTTAGAAAATATCAGATGTGCGATATGTGGGAGGAGGATACACTATCTAAAAGATGATTGGGTATTACATTATAGGAACAGAAAATTCTACCATAGGGAGTGCTTAGAAAAGAAGGAGAGGGTTAAAGAGATACAAAAATAATTTTTTATCTGCCCTTGAATGTATAGTATACTTCTACTCCTAGTGCCCTAGCCAGTCTCATTAACCTCCTATCACCCGTTACCAGTACTCCTCCTTTTTCGTATGCTAGGCTGAGTGCGTTTATATCGGCTATCGATATACATTCTTCACAGTCCCCCACTTTATAACCCAGCCTTTCTGCCTCCTCTATAACCCTCTCCACAGTACTCTCCATAGCACTATCTATGTGGAGGGATGGGGCGAATGTTAAGGAGAAGTCGTGAGCTTCGGCTCCGTACTCTGCTTCCAACTCCTCTTTTTCTCCCAGTAGGAGTGCTCTGAGGCTCTTTCTCAGTTTTGGCGTTTCTTCAAGTTCCCTGAGTATTTCTAGGGGGATGAAGCATACTCGCTCCCTGCCATCGCAAGATGCTAACAGTACCCTACTCTTATACTCGCTTTCATGCCTCCTTAAAAGATAGTTTTTTACCGTAGGCCAGTTGATGATGATTTTACGTTTTTTGGCGGCTCTGTAGGCGGATACTGCTGAGTGGGAGTAGTCTTCGAGAGCGTGGGATAGGGATGAGGTATCCCATACCAGTACTCTATTTTTTACATGTGTAAGAACGGGGGGTTTGTACTTATAATACATATATCTACTGGATCTATTATACATGATCACCTACCAAAGGTTAGGGATACCTTCCAGTACCCCTTACCATCTACTACCTCTTCCTCTACCTTGAAAGTAAAGCTCTTAGCCTCATCGTGGAATGTCACCGGTATGCTGATATCCCATCCTTCTGGAAGCCTTAGGTAGGTGATCCCTCCCCTTAACCCCTTCCCGGCTAGGGCTATCTCCAGTAACCCTCCTCTACCGAAGAACTCTCCCGATGCAAATTTCTCATCTTCCCAGCTACACGTAAGCACGTAGGATCCCTTAGTTTTCAGGAATGATGCACTACCACCTAGCCTCTTTGTACAAAACCTCGCCAGTTTTCTGAGTAGCTTTCTGATCTCCTCCTCTTCTACATATTCCTCTATTGCCCTCTTGATCTCCTCATACTCCTTAGTCCTCTCGATATAGACCCTCTCTACTACTGCCATCCTTATCCCTTATCTTTCTAGTCGAAAAAGTAAAAAGCTTTTCCTTCCTATAATAAGGGGATACGATGAAAAAATTAGTCATCTGTAGAGAGGATCTCCCTCCAAACCCTAAAGCAAGGGCTCAGGGCTATCCCCATTCGAGGTGTTGGGAGCCCTTCGAACTCTTTGAAGAGGCTAGTAGAATGGGTAAGGATAGTGAGTTGTGGAGGGAGGCTAGGAGGATCTGGTGGGAGTGTTATTGGAGGGCTATGGGTCGGTATAAGGGTAGGCATCCCTTCTTCTTCACCTACATGTGTGATACTGATAGGAAGGTGTGTTGGAGGGAGTTCGTAGATCCAAGGATAGTCATGGGTTTGATTAATATAGCAGGGCATGAGACGGGGGTAGTCCCTCGTGTCTATGCGAGGCTCTATGAGGAACTCTTCGGGAAGCCGTATGTTGAATAGGGGTTTGTATAGTCTTAAGGGGGAGGGGTATGAAGTGTAGCTACGTGAAGTGTCGAAGGAATGCTGACCTCATTCTCATACTCAAAGACAGACGGAGAGGGATCTGTAGGGAGCACTACAAGAGGATACTGAGGCATGTGGCGAAGGTAATAGGGGATGGTGATTATAATCTCGAAGATTTTATACGGGTGAGGGGTACTAGCCTCTTTCTTAGGGAAAAAGTGGTAAGGAAAACTGGGGAGTACCTCGAGGAGGGGAGGATTGAGGAACTTAAGAGGATCACTGAGCGCCTCTTCTCTTGAGTACCTCGAGCCAAGGGTTATCTATCAAAAAGCTAGGTATATCCCCGCTTAGTTTGTTAATAGTTTTCATAGCTTTAGTCGATGTCCGCTGTCCTAGTGCTACCTTGAGGGCTATTTCCATTTCGTCTAACCGCTTCAGTATAGACTTCTGTACTCTCAGTATTCTCTCTATTATATTACTCATTTTTCTGAATGGATCCTCATCTGGGGGGAGTACTATAACCCTTACCTTATCGTAAATTGTGTAGTGGGGTGGGAGGTCTACGATCACTCTAGCATATTTGTACTTTCTTCCCTTTCTACCCCTTACCGTATTCTCATGAACCCTGCATTCTTTTTCAAAAATTATGGTATAGGGCTTTTCCAATCAATCCACCACTACTAATAAAGCCTTAATACTTTTATACTTTTATTGTTTCAGAGTACCCCATCCATTTTTACATGTGTAATAGACCTTACTACTATAATGGAGTATGGTAATTTTTATATTTACAGTCGAGTCTATACTGTGGGGTTATCGTATGAGTGGGGATAGGAAGTTAGTTATAGCAGAAAAACCTCAAGCCGCCGAGGTTATTGCATCATTCCTCAACTGTACCCCTTACGAGGGGTATTTTGTTTCTGATGAGTATATTGTAGTACCCGCTAGGGGACACCTTTTAGAACTCTGGATTAAGGGGATTAATGTCAATAGCCTATGGGAACTACCGAAAACAGAAGTATATTTCAGGCCCCGTAGTGGGGGTAAGGAGCAACTTGAACTAATCAAAGAGTTAGCATCGAGGGTGGATGAAATTATCGTGGCCACCGACTTCGACCGTGAGGGGGAGGTTATAGGCTATAATTGTGTGAGGTATATTCGTAATGATTATAGGGATCTTTTCTCACTTTCGCCCTCTCTTATTAAAAGAGCCTATTTTAATGCTTTAATACCCTCAGAGCTCGAGAAAGCCTTCTCTGAGGCTGAGGAAACATACATGGATCAAAGGCTTCTAGTACAGGGATTAGCGAGGACGTTAGCTGATACGCTGATAGGGTTAAACCTGACTAAGGCGCTGACTCTGAGGTTTAAGGAGATATACAGCCTAAAGCAGGCCGTGAGCTTGGGGAGGGTACAGTCTCCTCTCCTAGTACACATAGAGGATAAACTGAAGAGTTATGATGTTAGTGTGCTTTCACCGTCCTATTCTTCTACCTCAGTTAAAGAAAATTGGTACAGATATGTATTCATAAGCGATGGGGAGAAGACTGTAAAGGTATCGATAGACTTCCCTATCCATGAAAATAGGGAGATAGTTTTAAAGTATTATAAGGCGGAGGAGGCTGTAGAGGAGCAGGCTACACCCATGCCTAATACAAACGATATTATGAGGGAGATGGGTGAGGTGTTAAACCCCAAGTCTCTTGAGAGAACACTAGAATCGCTATACCTGAAGCGATATGCGACTTACCCACGTACAGAAAGCCATTATCTTCCTATCGATATGCTGAGGGAATTGCAGAACATCCTTATGGAGCATGGGTTATTAAAAGAGAGTTATAGTGCTGATTATTATCCCGTGAAGAAGCCAGAAGAGGAGGGTGATGAGAAGGCGAAAAAGAAAGTCGCTATAACCCTAACACCACAGGGATTGAGGGCACTTCTAAGGGGGGAGCTTAGGGGCGATGAGAAGGTAGTGGCACTATACCTCGTCTCGAAGCTTCAGAGAGCTATGGCTCCTCCACTCAGGCTGAAGAAGATATACGCAGTCTTCGAGGCTGAGGGAGAGGAGTTCGCTTACGAGTGGGGGACTGAGATTGCTAACCCTGAAGATGCCGTAGATTTCAGTTGGTTTGAAAGAAAACCAAAACTGAAAACGGGTTCTGTGAGGGTGATTGTAATAGACACTATAGAGGAGGAGGTAACCTCTCGGGGGCTTCCTAAGCTGGACTTCAGACCTATCTCTGATACGGATTTAGTAGTATGGATGCAAGAAAGGGGGATAGGAACAGTAGCCACTCGACACATATACCCAAGTCTATTGAGGGAGAGGCACTACGTTTCAGAGGATAACCTCCCCACTTCACTAGGTGAGCTTGTCGCTAGGATAGTGAGGAAGATAGGTATTTCCCCCGAGCTCACAGAGTGGATGGAGGAAGAGATTAGAAGGATGGGATCTCCCGATGACCTTGTAGTGTTTAAGGATGCGATTGTTGAGGAGGTGGTCGTGCCCATGATAGATAGGCTTAGGGAGTTGGAAAATGATTATTTTATCCTCTATTGCCCTAAGGGGCATAAGGTAGATTTAGTGAATTTCCTAAGCAAGGGGAAGGTAGTATTGATGATGCGTTGTAATGAGTGTAATAAGTGGTATCCTCTTTAAGAAAAAATATTTTTTATTTATCTTATCTTATTATACTACTAGTCTTCTAGGAGGTCGTCCTCCTCTTCATCCCATTCCTCGTCCCATTCCAGCCACTCATCTTCCGTTTCTTCCCATTCCTCCAGTTCATCTACCTCCTCTTCCATAACATCCCCCTAGAAGGGATCTATTCCATGTTCGAGACATAGTTCTATCATCCGTTCCACATCCTCTCTGCTAATTTTCTCCTTATTAGCTATCCTCCTTAGTGTCTCTAACAGTTTTAAGTGATGATCAACGTACTTTTTGGCTTTTACAGCCTTTTCGGCTCTTCTCCTCCCTTCGATTTCTATCAGCATGAGGAAAGTTGAAAGTACTATATTTTCGGCGTAGAAGAGTATGTATCTAGCAACCTTCCTCATCAACCAAGCGCCTCTAGCCCCTTTGAGGAAGGCTAACACTTCATCCCTGCTCAGGTACTTTGAGAACATATAGTGAGGTAGGGGGCATAGCTCAGTTGACACTATTTTCTTTACAATACTTGCGGGTACTAATATCTTAGTCCTCTTAGTTGGGAGGTAAAAGATGTAACCCTTAACCATGAGTCTCTCCCTCCCCTGCATACTCCTCTATGCTCTTCTTAATCCTTTCATATTCTTTAAATTCTTCTTTAATCTTCTCGAAGTAAACCCCTCTTACCTCCCTCTCTCTTACATGCTCCTCTATAGCCTTCTTGACTTTATCGTATTCTTTAAGCTCTCCTCTAATCTTCTCAATATAAGTCTCACTTTCGGTCATTTACCCCTCTCCCCCGTCTGCCAATATTATGATTATCTTTTCTAACAGTTTTGCGATAGCCCTTCCCTTTTCAGTTGTTCTAATATAGATCCTGAATGGAAAGGTAGCTCCCCTTCTTATTTCCACGAGACCGTGTTTAGCTAGGATGTCTAACGCTCTAACTGTCGTCTTATTTGAAATCCCGAACCGCAGAGTCGCATAGACTATTATTTCCTGCTGGATAAGGGGCTTTTTCCTTTTTTCAAGTAGGTATACCGAGAGTAGGACGTAAGCATCCTCCTTTAGTATTATCCTTCGCTTACGTTTCTCCCATCCCACCCATCTCTCCCAACTCACGCTCGTCCAGTCCATCTGCCTCGCCCACTCTTCTAAATGCTCCTTCCAGTCCACACCCTTCCGACTCATACTCCCTACCCCCGATAATCTGGATGAAACTTACATTTACTTACTTTCGAGTAGATCCATAGACCCCTTATTCTGCAGTATACTCCTCCATCGACTAGGAATACTGCGTGTGGACATGTACTACATAACCCGTTCTTCTTTCTGAAGTAATCTAATAATAGGGCTTTCGTGATCCTCATAGTCTCACCATTACCTCCCTCACCTCTTGTTCCCTAGTACATATCGTGTGGATTGTGGCGTGGAGTAGTGTTCTTAAGTCCTCTACTCTCCCTAGTAGTTTCTTCAGCCTTAATGATAGGATCCTATCTCCGAGTTCTCTATCGAGGTAAGGGGTTATCTTCCCTATGAAGTCGAGGACTTCGTATTTCGAGAGGGTTACTGCCACTGTAGTGAGGTCTCTGAGGTTGGAAATATGGAATAGCCGCACGCTATTTCGACCCCTTATAGGAATAGTTCTCCCATCATCCCCGTTGAGGAATAGCTCACATTTCTCTTTCAGGTATGTACGGATTGCATCTATCTTGTATACGTTATTGGTTGGATAGTAGAAGGTATCCTTGTACAAGATGATGCCACCTTCCCTGTATCCGTATGAGTAAATTTTTTCTACTAGGTAAAACGAGTAGAAAAACCTTAGAATTGATGCGATAGATTGTTTTGGATATCCCGTGAGGTACATGATGTCTTTTAGCATAAGTCCCTCAAGGGGGCACTGTGCTATCAGTTTAATGACTTTTTCTCTTTTAGATACAACTTTCATACTCTTATCCTCTCCTCCCTCATCTTCTTTTTCCACTTTTTCCTCGGTCTTAGGATGATTTCTACGGGTCTGGTTGGAAGTTGTCTTAGACAGCGGGGGCACCTATACCCCCATCTCCTCAGTATATCATCGACTGAGAGAGCTTTTGAACCGTTAAGGACTCCTAGTATAAACCCGCATCTACGGCAGTAAATTTTAATCATTTTTCTACCTCACCGTCCCAGTCTACTCTTTCAAAAACGAGATTGTATCGGGATTCGAGTTCTTCTATCCTCCTCAAGCCTAGATCCTTGTGCAAGTCATCTAGTGCTTCAAGGAAGAGGGTTTTGTTTACGGGAATGCGTTTTACTTCGATCTTTCTTGAGTACCTAGAGCAGAGCTCTACCCACCTAGAGAAGTCCCTGTACGATACTGATAATAGGTGTCCTCTAGTCCTCTGTTTTTTATAGATAAGGTAGTCTTTAACGATTTGGAGTACCTCTGAATAGGGGAGGGAATAAAAAGGTATCATAAAAAACCCCTTAAGCACTTAGGAAGTTTATCCTACCCCTGTTGTTCCATAGCTCATTAGCTAGTAGGTCTCTGACAGCTACCCTTATAGCCTCGCTCTTGTTGGGGTACCTTCCCATCTCTACCAGTTCCATAAGACCCTGTATGTAGTACTCTGGTAGGTGCACCGTTAGTAACCTCATCTTTTTCTTCTCCGCCATGTTGGTTGCACCTCATTCTTGAGTGTCATCGTAATATATAGGTTTTTTGCCTATATACATTTGTATTACCTAGATACTCATAGTATTAATATTTCTAGTACTACGATATCCATTAT
>Ga0164311_10000134_pt1 | contig 27844 bp, 29 predicted proteins | sample GuaBasSedimGuay2_FD_121796 | JGI IMG/M metagenome (GOLD analysis project Ga0164311, IMG submission 121796) | Subseafloor sediment microbial communities from Guaymas Basin, Gulf of California, Mexico - Guay2, Core 4569-9, 9-12 cm | ecosystem: Environmental > Aquatic > Marine > Hydrothermal vents... | reverse complement strand
TTATATAGGTTTAGAGGTAATATATACGATTTTAACGCAGGTTTTGAATTTACCTGAAGCTTCAGCCTACAGCTTTAGAGAAAACTGGGACAACATAAAAGAAGTAGAAGATCTTGACCCAGACCTAGTAGAGAGCAAACTATTGGATGCGAGGGTAAGTAGAAGGGAGATAGAAGCAATAAGGAAGCGTGTGGAGCAAATAAGAAACACGGGAGTAATAACACCGGATCCACAAGAAGAAACAAAAATAGAAGAACTACTAGAATCAATTAAAGAAGGAGGAGCCATAATAATAAATTTGAAGGCGAAAAGTGTAGTAACGCAGCAAATTGTGGTTCAAACAATCATAACAAAAATACAAGAAATTTTAGAAAAACCAGACTCAACACCAATTTTTCTTTTTGCGGAGGAAGCACACCTATACCTGCAAAGAACTATTTGGACAGATATTGTAACAAGAATGAGACATTTGGGAGCGTTTCAATTCTACATGACAAACACACCAACTTCCCTAGATGAGTTGATAATTAGGCAGACGGACAACATATTCATATTCAACTTAACAAATCGAAGCGACCTAAACCACTTGCTACCGGCAACAAAAATAGATGAGGAAACAATATTCTCAATAACAAAAGCTTTACCACCGAGAACATTTCTAGCAATAGGGCAAGCGACAGGAGAATATCCGTTTATAGCACAAACAAAACCACTAAAACAAAAAACAGCAGGAAAAACAAAACTACTATGGAGAAGAAGCATGTAAAACGACGTATTTTTCCGAATAGTAAGTAGAGAATTACAAGCATTGTTTCATTACCTTTTTTCTGTAAAGTTTAAATAAATTTACAGAGATCCTTGTTAAAACAGATTTTCAAGATGCTTTAGTTTAAACTTTATGCATGAAATGTTTTACTAGGCAACACTATTAAATATCTCTGTTTATAAGAAGATCTTGATAAAAGGCTTCCTTATCTAAGTATTCCTTGAATTCTTCATATGTGGTCATTTTTTCTTTTATTTTAAGAACTTCTTGCTCGTTCATAGGTATAGCAAAGCCGTAGTCCAGATACAGCATATAAAATCTGTAGGGTTCCTTATTTTTCAGAAAATCAAGGAAACTTCGAAAAGTATTAATTATTTTCAAAGCATCGTTTTTCCCTATTTCAGCAATTCCGTAGTAAATTTTCTGAGAAAAATATTCATATGAAAGAGGCACCAACCCAATATAAGGTAACTGAACCAACAGGGTAACTTCACTTCTTAATCCGTGAGCAAGTGGATTCCTATAATTTCTCTTTATATCTACAAGCTTATCGTAGAATCTCTTCAATTTTTCATTTTTACTAATAGTAAACACTATTTTGAATCTATTCTGCCATTTTTTCTTTCTAAATTCAAAAAACTCTATATTTGGTGGTTCGAAGGCATAAAAAACATCTAACAGAAATTCGAGGAGGGAAAAGAATGATAGTATTAACGCAAAAGAATACTTAGACATTTCTTTTTATACTTTAAACAAGCGTTTAAGATGTCCACAAGATTATCTTTTCCGCCAGAAAAGCTAACAACAGGGTTACTTCCCCATAACTCTTGATTATATTCAATACGTTTGATACGAGCTTGTCTAATCTTCTTGACATAGTTAGAACTGTACTTAACTGCCTATTTAAGGTTTTCTTGGTAACCAGGATATAAGAAAAAATAAGGATTAGAAAATATAACTGTGCCTAGAACTAACCATTAAAATAAAGCAACATAATTTTTAATATCAATGTTTTTTCTAATAATTACACCCATATTGGCTTTTTCCAAAAATGCCCCTTATAAAATTGGTATTTTAGTGGAAAATCCACACGAAATATTGCTCCAGTTAGTGTCAGTACTTTCATCGCAGCCTATGAAATATAACCAAATTCACTATGGTCAGTTTATCTGAAATTCTAAAAATTTATTTGCTAAATTTTCTCAATTTTAGAAATTATTACTAATCTAAGTCTGGAGATCTTCAATTGCGCCATACATCTTCATAAGTCTTTCCTCAAATTCTTCCTTAGGTAGCATTCGTAAAACACCATTTGTTTCACGAATTAAACCAAATAATGAAAGTGTGCGTATTATATTTCTTTTATGTTGTCTAAGAAATGTATTTACATCTTCTATACTTTTTACAAGTCCTATCATTTCGAGATACTCTGATACTTCAGAGGTATTTGAAAGTTTGCTAAGCACATCTCTTACTTGTATAAAGCCCCCCTCCTTTGATATAATTCCATATGCCTTTAAAGCCAGGAATGTACCAAGGTAAGGTTGTAGGACTTCCTTGCACCACTCATCTATAGTTTCTTTTACATGCTTCATATAAATGGATTTTGAAATGCAAGCTGTCATTTTCTCATGCAATTTAGAAAACAAGCGTCGTATTTCTGCATGAGGTAACCCCAATATGAATGAGGAAACTTTAACTAATTTAACTATGTCTCCTGCACGTAATGCAAGAACGTTGTATTCATTAGCTCTTGCACGAAGCCACTTATAAGTATCCTCTAAAAGCTCTCCCGCTACTATAAAGACCAAATATACATCTTCTTCAGAAGGCCCTTGTTTTATAAACGAACTCGTATGTCTAAAAATTGGCTCAATTTCTTCACGCCATTGTTTTGGCGTATATCTGAGAGTAGCCTCTATCATTACATAATAGGGTCCTCTAGCATATACAATAATATCTGGCTTCCCACCAGGAGCATGCGCCACCGCTTTATTGTTATCATCTAATTTACCATACCAAACTATGCCTTCGGATGATGATTCGCTAGACGGAAATTCTCCAATATAAAGTGGCACTTGAAATATTAAGGAAAAACTTTTAGCAATAATGAATTCAAAAGCTGCGGGGGCATTAGACGAGTAAGTTCGCAGAAACTCATCAATATTAGAGGACATGGTTAATTCATTAAGTGTAGATTCATACGAACTGTTAAATCGTAATAAATAGTTTTCAGGCATCTCCATTCTTCTTCTTAATTCATTATAACGTTTAGCTGCTTCAAGAAGTTCATTTGGTAATGAACTCTTAGATTCTTCAATAATTCTTTTTGAAAGTTCTTCAACAATTTCCTGTGGTTTACGGGGTATTACTCCTTTAGGTATCAATATACTTCCAGTATGTTTATCACGTGGGAAGTTTCTTAACACTTTATCAAAATATGTTGTAACATCGATACCGTACCTTCTCTTTAAATTTTCCGATCTTTTTAAGTATTCTAATCTTATATAACTCCAATTTGCCTTACCACCACAGTCTTTTAATATATGCCATACTATAGAAAATGCTAATTCTAATTCTAATTTCTTTAGATTTTCAATCTTCATTATTAACCCTCATATTCCTCTTTAGATAATATGTTAACTTACTTGGAGGCTCATAATCCTTAAGTTTCCACATTTCTATTGTTACATATTTATTACCGATTCGTTCGGTGACTTGTTGCGAGATGAAATGTTTGTTTCCTTCTAATATTTCTTTATAATTTAGATTTGGCGGTGGCGTAAAGTATTCGGTTAAGCATTTATTGACAAAAGCCATGTATATTTCACCAGTAGTTGCAGAACCCCTTCTCTTTATCTCTTGTTCGGCAACCTTTAGAAAAAGTTCTACAGCTACATTTTTCGGTAATTTTATACTAGGCTTTGGTTTTCCCGACATCTGACAATGGACCAACAAATCATGCTCTAATATCTTAGATAAAGATTCTATTGTTTTTTGACGTTTTATGCCAAATGATTTTTGTTGACTTGTACGAATTACAAGATAACTTTTTCTTTCCTCAAAACCTGCAACCGTTATTGCATCCCTCAAGGCACTCCAAATATTTTCATCTTGACATGCAAACCACACAGTTATCCATTTCATCGGTTTTATAACTTTGCTCATTTCAACAAAGGCCTTAACTAATAACTCATGATAATGTTTCTCACTCTTCTCGGGAAAAATCGGAGAGTCTGTTATTACAATTTCTTTGTACCAATCTTCTTTGTTTAATTCCTGTTCCATACCCAACCACGCCATATTTGGTAAAAAGAGTTCAAAATACTGAATATTATCTCCATACGGAGGATCGGTATGTATGTAATCGATACTTCTTTCTGGTATAAGATTCGATATTTGGGTAGCATCCCATTTTGTTATTAGTATGGTTTTATCGTCTTCGAGTTCGGAGAAATCCTTAGCTTCACGACAATAATCACCTATTAAGCGTTGTGTGATTTCCTTACATCTAATTACATCTTTACATTTCCTAACGAATATTTCCCACACATTTCTTTCTGCCATACCTTTTTTTGGTATATGGAAACTCTTCTGCCATCCTCCTCCCCCTTCATGTACCATCATGGATGCGGTCCTTACGATGGCGCTAAATGTAAATTTCATAAGTTCCTTACAAAATCCTTCGTGTAACCTAAAAATAGCATCACGGAGAAGCGACATGGCCATTAAATTTCTCTTCGTATAAAGATCTGCGACGGTCATACCTTTGTAAACACTTTTTCTAGTATTATATACAAGAGCCGTTTTAGGATACCAGTAAGGGATCTCAATGTTATTAATTTCTTTTATCCATTTTAAATCGTCTTTATTTGGGCGTCTCCTGATGTTTCCGCAATTTGGACACTTTATTCTTATTACTCGTGGATGATATATCCTTTCACGGGGGTCATTAGCATCATTTTTACTATCATAAATTACTGAGCTTACTATTGCCTTTTTTCCGCAGTTACAAGTAGTTTCGTATAAAGACATTATTTTTTCGTAGACCATTTCCTCTATTTGCCCAATTGTATTTTTGTAAAGTTGTATTCCGTTTTCTGGTAATGGCATTACTATAACTTTTGCTACAAATACCGAAATAGGGTTTAAATCCGTAATTATGGTTTTTCGCCTACTTATAAGAGCTTCTATACCTGTAGTACCATATCCCGCAAACGGATCAAGCACAATCTCACCAGTTTTTGTAAAATGTTCTATGCAATGTCTGACGATGTTAAAAGGTCTTTTTGCCCAATGACCATGACAACGATATATGGGGGAAGATTGATTATTTGCAGGGGTCGGTATTTGCATTTCATCAAGAGGTTTAAGCATAATTTTTTCACACCTTTACACTTTCAATCAACTTAGTATTAAAAAAATTTAAATATAAATTTAATAACTGTGCCTCAGTCCAACTGTTTTAGTTTTGTTACAGTTGTTATGATGTCCTTATTTTCTTCGTTTTTACATTCTGTAGAACATATTTTGTCTTTGGGCTTGCCCTTTTGAATTACGTTTTTAATCTTTCACCTACATCAAAATATTCCTTTCCTTAACAACATTCCAGTTTGCTTCAGTTGTAACACAAAGCCAATAGGTCATGTCAGGTCACCTGTATAATTAAATTTGGTGTTCTAAGGTTTAAGTGTTTAGGTTGCTTGTTTTGGGTTATTTTTATTTCAGGAGTATTTTTAGGTTGTTAATTAAGGTTTAAAGAGAATGTGAGAAATGTTTCGAAAGGATGGTGTTTTGGTTCTATTAGCGGTTTTTAGTTTTGGAATTTTTTGGTGTTGTTGCAACTTTTTAAGTATTTGAACTTTGTTGTAGTTATATTGTGTTATTTTAGTGTTGGGCCGTCTTTTGTCCATTTTTTTATTTCTATTTTTTGAGATATTTGTGGTGGTATCTCGTTTTCTAGTTGGTTTTGGAATTGTTGGTCTGCTGTGGCTATTATGATTGTTTTTTGAGGCATTTGCTCTGTAAGTTTAATTATTGTTTTTGCTAGTGATTGTTTATGTTCTGCATCCATATTTTGTGAGGGATCGTCTAGTATTAAAAGCCCTAAGTTTGTTTTTTGTGTCGTCGCCAGTGCTAGGAATGTGGCTAGTGCTGCTTCGTTCATTTGGGCTTGACTAAATCTTGTTACAACATATGTTTCTCTTTTCTCGTTGGTATTGTAGGCTTTGAATTCGTATGTTGTTTTGCCTTTTCTTGTTGTGGGTTTTATTTTGAGGTTGTCAAAATAGGGGTGTCCGCAGATTTCGCTGTAAAACTCGTTGATTCTTGACTGTAGCATCTCTAAAACGTCTTTTGATGCTTCGATCTTTACCTCAGAGATAACTTTTTCTACTTTCTCAATAGCCTCTAAAAGTGTGACAAGTTTATCTTTCTTTTCCTCCAATTTTTTCTTTTGTTTTTGTAATTCTGGCATAAGTTTCCTGTACTCTCTTATCTTTTCATCCATTTCCACGATTTCTGCTATTTCCCCAAGTATATTTAATTTTTCCTCTAAGTCTCTAATTTTGTTTAGATGTTCTGTTCTGTTTTTGTCGATTTCTGATGCCTTTGTCTTAAGTTCATCTATTTTTGCTGCTAGCACCTGTTCGTAATCTGCTGATACCGCAAATCTGTCTCTTATCTTTTCATATAAATTCTCAAGGGACTTTTCTTTCTTTTTGGTTGAATTTTCAAGTTTATTTAATTCCTTTTGCTTTTCGGTTAATTCGTCTTTTTGGCTCAGTAATTCCCTTAACTTTCCTCTAAGTTCATCGATCTTATTTCTTAGTTCTGGAAGAGTTAAACCTTTAGTTTCATCTTCTAGTAATTTTTCTCTATTCTTTCTCTCGTTCAACTTTTTCTCTAACGTTTCGAGGGTTTCATGATGTTTTTCAAAATTTTTTAATGTAGCTTCTAGTTCTTTCTTCTTATGTTGTAATTCCTGTATTGTTGTAATACCTATTTCTTGCATTTTTCTTTCAAGTTTGCTTGTAACTTTCTGGGGGTTAATTTCTGCGCCACAAATTGGACATGTATCGATCAATGTAGCCTTAATGTAACTAATTGCATTGCCAAGGAGCTTGGCTAAAACATCCATCTTCTCTATTTCATTTTCTAACTCGGAAATTCTTTCTCTTAACTCTTTTATTTTATGTTTTATGTCGTCTTTTGTCCCTAGTTCGTTAGTTATTTTTACGATCTGCTCATTAATGTTTACAATTTCCTTTTTTAACTCTTCTAGCTCTCTTACCTTAGGGAGCAATTTCTCGTTTTCTTCTATTTTTTTCTTTGTTTCCTTTATCTCTTTTTCAATTTGGTTGATTTTCTCCTGCATTTGATTGCTTGTCCCATATTTCTTCTCTATTTCCTTCATTTTTTTCTTTGCGTTCTGAATTTCTTCTTTCAATTGTTGTATGCTGTTTTGTAACTCTTGTAGTTCCACGATTTCACTAGTTATTTGTTCTGTTGAAAAAACCTTATTTGTATGATCATATAGCTGTCTAACTATATTTCTCATTTTTTCTAGCTTTTCTTTCAAAGATTTTGCATTAGGTTCGGGTAACTCCACCTCAGGCACTTTTAATTCGGTCTTGTCTGCAAGTTGATATGCATTATTTCTTATTTTCTTAAATTCAACAACCGCTGAATAAGGACTTAAATCGCTGGGAGTTAGTCCTCCCCTTAATAATTCCTTTTCTTTCTTTTCTCTTTGCTCTGTTGCGGTTTTTAATCTTGTTTCTTCCTCCACACCTATACGATTCAACTTTATCTCCAAATTTTTTATCTTGTCTCTTAGTTTGGCTTTTGGTAAAGCTTGGATAATGTCAGTATACTTTTTAAGTCCCAGAAGACGGTCAAAGGCTTCACTTCTGACTTGTGATTTAGCGGAAACTAGTTCTGCTATGGCCTCTTGGTGTAACATTATGAGCCTTACATAATCTTCAAAATTTACACCTAATAGTTCTTCGAGAAATTTCTGGGCTTCTTTACCATTAAGCATTTGTCCGTCATACTCCACGGTTAGTTTTGTTGCTACACCGGATGTTCTCTTTCCCATTTTGCGTTCTCTTATAACTTTTAGTACTTTTTCTCCATTTGTGAATGTTAATTCGACTTTTGCTTGTTTTTCGGAGTTATGCATATTTACTATGGCGTCCTCCTTTTGAAATTCCTCGCCACTTAAATACGCTACTTGGCCGAAGATGGCGAATTCGAATGCTGTTAATATACTTGTTTTTCCGGTTCCGTTGCCGCCAAAAATAGTAATTAAAGGTTTCTTGAAGCTTAATTCGATTTTCTGATTTATTCCTCTGAAACCAGAGATAACGGCATGAACCAATTTAAATTGTCTCATCTCTCTTCTACCTCCTCCTCATCCTCTTTTTCCTTTAAAATTTTATCGATTAATGCAAGTATTTGTCTTTTTACATTTTCTACGCCTCCATCATTGTACCATGATAGTATGTTTTCCCAAAGCTCAACGATATCTTTTCCTGTTTTTTGTAGATTCATTTTAATTTTTTTGTCAAGTTCTTTTTCTATTTTCTCTAATATAAATTCGGACATAAATTTCTCACCACCTTGGGATGTTTGATGGGAGCTGATTATGGCCTATATTTCCTCTTCCAATAGTAGTTCTATGTCGATTAGTAGGGAGGACTTGTGTCTTCCTCCTGCTTCTTTTAGTAAATATCTAACTTCTTCGTATTTGTTTTTAAGTTCTTTAAATATTTCACGTAGATGCTCTCCAATTGCACTGCTCCTTAATTGTTTGATAAGGTATTGCACTTTATCCATATCGACCTCTCCGTTAGGTAATACTGCATTTAGGTAATAACTGTAACCACTTCCATCTTTAGATTTCTTAGCAACAAACATGCCTTTAACTTTAGGACTAAGTTGCCATAGTCTTTTTCTAAAAACTCCAAAAATGATTTCTTCTTCAATTGGCATTGAAAGTTTCAATTTTCCTTTAAATAGTTTGTTGACAGTTTCGACGTAGTGTCTAGCCATTAGCGTTGCTCCAGTTACAGCGTCTTCGGCGCCTTTTCTGAAATCTAGTGAATACTTTTCCCCTATGGCACCACATAAGAGCAATAATAGGAGGGCAAATGCTTCCCATGGATCCAATTTTTCGAATACGGCTTCTGAAACCCCTATAACTTTACGGAGATGATATTGTTCAATCATGGCGCTTAAACATTCATGTTCATGCTTACGGTAAACTAAATCGATTTCTTCAATATTCTGTGATGATTTGTGGATTAAAGTTTTATAAAGGGCAAATGCAAGAGGTGTTATATACGCAATTTCTTTTTCTTGTCCAATATAGCAGAACTCTATACATTTAACGCTTTCAAGATCATTAATGATCTCTGAAGCGAAAAGCGACTCAAGCTTCTCTCTTGTTGGAAGTTTTTCCAATTTTGGATACATCTTGTTGGTTGAGGTTTTAATAGATGCTTCCAGAAACTTTCTCATTGCTCTATCAAGGCCTTCTTTATCTAAATTAATGTCAAATGCTTTCGTTGTTTCTTTTATAAGAAAATCTAAAAGATTTTTTGCCTTATCGAAAAATGCCTTATCTTTATTTTTAGATTTTTCCGATAAGAGATCATGAACACTTTTCATTCTCCACCCTCCTCAATATTATATTCACAATCTACACCTAAAAATTCGTTTGATGGAATAATTTTATATTTTCTTACTGTATCTATAATGTCCTCATACTCGCTTGGTGAATTTAGTCTAACGCGAATTTTTTTACCGATAAATTCCAATACTCCTTTAATCATATTCAATATAGTGTCAATAATGTAGTACTTTTCGTATTGCCCAGCCTTAGTTCTTGGAATTATTATGTTGTTATTAATTTCGAAGATAGATTCAGCTTGTCTTAGAGTATTAATGCTTACAGCCTTAACTCCATCAATTAAAAGAACTTTTGTGCCGTTCTTTGTATCTATTTTTATTCGTGGTTTTAAGGAAATTATTGAACCACTTCGGGTCACTTCTTGAAGGAAAATTTTTCCGGTTAGCATGTATCGTTTGCATCCTCTACCATTTCCCTGTAGACCATAAATTAGGTAAAATGTTTGTCCTTCAAATTCGATTTCATCCATTGTTAACATAAAATTTAGTTTGTTCACGATTGTGGTGCGTGGAACATTTTTACTCCATTTTTCTCTTAGGATGTAGATTATTTCTTCTATTGATCCCCATTTAAGTATTTTTAATGCTTGTAGTATATAGGTGGATATTCCGCGGATCTTTTTCTTCCGTTTTTCTTCTCTTTCTTTAAGTTTTTCAAAATTGTAATAGTAGAATTCCACACCACCAACTACATCTTTAAATACCTCTTTCTTTCTTACTAGATGGAGGCATGTCCTTGAAACATCTAATGGACTGACGCCAAGAATCTGTGACAATTCTCCGGCTGAAAACACTTTTTTATGTTTCCTAAGTATAGATTTTATCCTTGTAACCAAGGGTAGCTTTCTTCTCTCCTCTAATGTTACTTTTGCTTTAATAGATCCCTTACTCGAAAGCACATAGAGAGAATAGTCATCATTTATTGCAAATAGTTTCCCTGTCCATGTACCTTTAAATGCAACACCGATTTTATCAAGCCAGTCTAAAAGATTGTCACTAGGATTGTAAAGGTAAATAGTTCTTCTCTTCATTTTTGCTGAGTTATCAAATTCGGAAATAAAATATTCATCTTCCATATTGAATCACCATAGCGCACCGAGGTTCTCGTCTATATCTATCATTTTAGTTTTAACATCTGGCAATACTAAGATTGCAAAGCAGAGGTCTTTCATGTTTTTCCTTTTTTTTAAGTGATCAATTATTTCTCTTCTTCTATCTGGGTCCAAATCTCCTATTTCGTCTATAAGAATTATTTTTCCATATTTTGCGTTAGTTGGTTTGTGTATCAATGGGAGTATGCTTGCAAGACCTAATTGGCCTCTTGAAAACTCATCAATTCCTCTCTTCACAGTTTTTCCATCCTTGGACTCAAGAATGACGATTCCTTGTTCAAAATCTATGTTTTTCACTTTTAACCAGTTATAGGCGGGATCCCAAATGCCGCCTATTAATTCAGCAATAAGTTTACCAGCTTCCCTGAGAACTTTAACACTTTTAGGATTCAATTGTTCGTTGTGCGCCCTTTTAAGAAGAGTTGTCATACTTATTTCCGAACTACGGTCTCCAATTATCGGTTTAACTTTTCTTAAAGAATCTTCTATGTTGGATAATATGTCTCTTAGATCTGAAACGTATGCTTCCTCCTTTAGGAGGGTATCAATATATTTTTCTCTGCCCTGTAGAATTGCCTTTAAACTAGAAATTTTACCTTTAAGCTCAGTAACTTTGTCATTTACTTCTTCGATCTCTTTTTCTAGTTTCTCTGCTTCTTCTTCAAGTTCCATAATTTTAGCATCTATGTCGTCAATTGATGCATCAATACTCACTCCTAAGATTTCTTCATATTCTTTAGCCTTTCTTAAAAGCTCATCTTTCTTCGCGGCAAGACCAGATATTTCCTCTATTTCCCTTGAAATATCTAATCGTTCCTTATTCAATTTCTCTATCTCTGCATTTAAATCGTCTATTTTCTTTTTTACATCTGGAGGAATTTTCTCCTGGATCTTACTTATCTCATAAACACGAAGCTTTCTCTCTATTTCTTTTAACTCCTTATTAAACATAGAAACGTCATTAAGCAGTTTCATCCTCATTCTCAAAAGATCTAGTGCTATTTTGCTTTCATCCTTTAATTTCATCCACTCTTTTAATTTCTTTTCTTCTTCCTTTAACAGCTTTCTAACTTCTTCAAGTCCCTTTCTTGCTCTTAAAGCAACTTCCTCTACTGTTAGTTCAAACCCATGAAGTCTTATTGATCTATGAGTAGCGTACTTACACACCTCCAATATCTTTGTCAATATTTCCTCTTCTTCTTTAAGATTACTCAATGTCATTTTCTTAAGAACGAGAAGTGCTTTTCTATGAAATCTTTCAATATTTTTCTCGTCTTCTTTTCGTAAAGCGTTTGCCAACTCTTTAAGTTCAGCAGATTTCTCTTTTTCAAGTTCCAATATTTTCTTCTCAATCATTTCATCTACTTGCTTAAGTTTGTCTTTCGTCTCTCTAATCATTTTTTCATAATTTTTCTTTCGCGCTTCCAAAGTAGAAACTTCTACAGTTACTTCTTGCATTATGTTCTTTAAACGACTTTTTATTTCACTTAATTCTTTCATTTTCTGATTTATTGTATCAGTAAGCTCTGTGTATTTTTTCTGCAGGTTACTTAATCTTTCAATTTTTCTTAAAATTTTTAGCAGATCTTTGTATTCTCGGGATTTTATGAGAAGTTCTTGAGCATTCTTTCTTCTTCCTTTTAGTTCATGTAACTTGTTTTCTGCATCTTTAAGTCTTTTGCTTAATCTTTTTATTCTGCCATCGAGACTTTTATACCAGCTGAGTTCCTTGTGTTTTTCTTCTGCGGCACTGGATAATAACTCAATTTTTTCTAGCAGCTGTCCACATGTATTTCTAAATTCTGTAATAATTTTTGTAATAGCTTTAGCACCGATAAGCCGTTCAACTGGAACATACATGACATCAAAAAGATCGTGTAAAGTCTTCTCAATTTCCCTACTGTTTTCCAGCTTTACATCGCCAATTTCTAATATATAGTTTGCAGGATCTCTAACTACTGAAATTTTTGTATCTCCAAGGGCAATATCTAACTTAACTCTGCAGCCTCTTCTCTGTTCTAACTCATCTCTATAGGTAGGGTCTCCTAGTGCATAGGAGATGCCCTTAAGAAAGGTAGTTTTTCCGACCGCATTTGGCCCTTTTAAAATAAATATCCCAGAACCCTTACCATCAACTTCAAATTCCCTTACACCTCCACTGGACAGCGGGTCGTTCCATAAAATTTTCCCCTTTATTTCGATGGTCATTTACTTCTTCGCCTCCTTTATAGCTTTGTACGCTTTTAATAAACTATCAAAATCTTTAACTCTCAAAATGAGCTCAGCTACTTTTAACTGCAAATCATCATCCAAAACCGCTTTCAATAGTCTACGAACACTATCACTCATACGAACACTCTTCTCCACACGTAACACCTCGATTTTTCTTAGTTCATAATTTGTATGATATTATATTTAAATATTTCTATATTAGAGCTCATCGTTATCTCTAATGTAATTTATACTTGTTACATATATATAAACTTTCATTTATTGAACGACATTATCTCCATATGCTTATTGTTATAAACGATTCCATAATTATTTTGTTTCTGGATACTACGGTAGGCGCTCTTATTGATTCAACACACCAAGAATGTAAAGAAACTTTATAAAATATTTTGCTTACAATGGATATAGGTGTTAGTTATGCCCGCAAAAATTACTGTCCTTGGTGGGGCAAGAGAAATTGGAAGAAGTGCCATACTTCTAGATTTGGAAAATATTAATATATTGCTTGATTTTGGTGTAAAATTAGGCGCTAAAAAATTGGAAGATCACATTCCAGTAATAGAAAAAGACATCTTAAGGAATATTGACGTAGTTATTGTGAGTCACGCTCACCTTGACCATGCTGGTGCAATTCCCATGCTTCTTAAGCAGAAAAAAGCTAGAATGAATGTCTTATGCAGCCCTCCTACTAAGAAATTAATGTCACTTATGTGTTTAGATTACCTTAAAAATACAAAATTCCAGATATATAACCAAAAAGATGTATCAAGAGCCGTAAGAAAAATAAAATGCGCCCAATACCTACAGCCCATTAGAGTGAAAAAACTTAGAATAACGCTCATACCCGCTGGACACTTACTAGGAGCAGCGCAAATTCTCATAGAATGTGGAAAAACAAAGTTGCTATACACCGGTGACATTAATTTTCGACCATCCTTTTCTTTAAATCCAGCACCTAAAGTACCTGCGGATATAATTATTACTGAATCCACCTATGCTGGCACAGTTCACGAACCTCTTGACGCTCTTATGAAAAAATTTAGGGCAGTAATTGAAAGAACGGTTAACGCAGGAGGACTTGTCTTAATACCAGTATTTGCGGTTGGAAGAGGGCAGGAAATACTAACGGCGCTTCATCTAGTAAAAGAATCTATAGGCGAAGTACCGCTTTTTATCGATGGATTAGTTAAGAAGGGAACTTTAATTTATTCTAAGTTTCCAGAATACTTAAGGGAAATTTGTAGAAAAGCATTAAATGACCCGTGGATAGCTGAAGAAATTCAGCTAAGAAAATTGTTTTCCAGAGAAACTATAGCAACAGCCACGGGGGTTATTGTATCTACTAGTGGAATGCTGCTAGGTCCTTCACTAGAGTATTTTAAACTTATAGCTGAGAACTCAAAAAATTGCACCATTTTCGTAAGTTACCAGGCGCCATCCACACCCGGCTATAAAATTCTTCATAGTGCCAAAAAAGTGGTACTTAATAACAAGCTTATAAAGGTTAAATGTCACGTCGAAATGCTATCTGGATTTAGTGGGCACAGTGATGCGCCAAGGCTTCTAGAGTATTTAAAGTTTGCAAACCCCCAAAGCGTTGCCTTGATACACGGAGAAGAAAACACTATCAAAAAATTCGAAGATTTATTGAGAAATATAATGCCTGAAACTTCGATTTTGGTGCCATCAATTGGCGAAGAGTCAAGTTTATAGAACTTGAGTGGCATTTCTTGAGCTTTATGTTTATAAAGACATAATTTGTATGTATACAAATTTTATTACATAGTTACAATTCTGACAACAAATATGAAAGTTTAAATATGATCATCGCACTAATATAGATTGAGGATGATAATAACAACAAATAATACGAGGTGAAACTGTATGGAAATGAATATATTACACCAAATTGTTATCAAAATTTCTAAAAAGACCGGAATCGAACCAGAGGGGATTTATTTAATAGCGCAGGGTGTAATGAATAGTGCAAAGAACATATATTCATTGACTAGGCTTACTTTAAACCAGGAAAACGCAAAAAAGTTTGTTGAAAGTGTTATTGCTGACATTGTTGAATGTATAGTTGATATCAGCAAATCGCCTTTTGAAATTAAAAGTTTGATAAAGGAAATTTACGATGAATTGCTTGAAGAGGTGATGTAAAAATGAATTTCTTAGTTGATATGCTTGTTTCAAAGATAATGAAGGAATATCTTACTCAAATAACAAAAATGTTAAGTCGTAGATTTAATATAAAAAGAAAAACGGCCGAAATTTTGCTAAGAGGATTGTTTTTCGTTGAAGAGGTCTTTGAGGTAATTGCTTCTATAGTTTTAATGGCCGTCGTCGAAAAACAAAGCTTCAGAAGCCTGAAGAGGAACATTACAACAGTGTTGGTGGATATAGTAGAGGATATCATAAAAAATATTAGGGGGAGTAGAAGATGGGAGATCTACGTTTAAAAACAAATTTCCTCGACGGAGTCATTTCAGTCAAGGTTAAACCATCAGAAGTGATTTTCTACGTAAATGGTCGGGCAATAGCGAAAATGACAAAACCTAGTGATGGTGAGCTGGGGGCTGCGCTTCTAATCTTAAATGTAGGCACTTTAAGTGTTGAAGTGTTGAAGAGATTAGAGATTTTACCCTTAGAGATCATTAAAGCAGTCATTGAAAAATTGAAATTCATAAATATTGATATTGCAGAAAAAGAAGGTGAAGAATGATGTTAACATTTGACCTTTTGGAAAGGAATTGGTATTCTGACCTCTTTTGCCAAATAAATGCCTTAAAGACGGATTGTTTAACAAAAATTGCTGTTTCAAGGGAACCGATACATCCACATAATTTAGACCCTCTATTGCAGGTAGATATTAATAAATTACTTCAAATTGAGGCTGAAAAATATGCTCATGAAACTTTCTTAAAAAAGATGGAAGGAAAGCAAGAGAAACGTTTTTGGGTTCGTAAAGTGGAATTTGGATCGGCAAGCGAGCCTGTGAAAATGGAGGATCCAAAAATTTCATTTGATAAATCAGTGAAAATGCTTGGTGGAAAAATTATGGGAGTAGATTCTTCTTTTGCGCGAATTCGTTATGTGCAGGGTGATTTTGTACTTATGTCATCAGCTGCAACTTTGCATAACTATGAAAAATATGACATATCTGTTCATAGTCTAGCGCAATTCTTTATTTTTAATGCAAATATTGCCGAACAATGTCCTCAGATTTCAGTTGTTAACCCCATGGAAATAGGACAGGAAATTTATACACTTATGTACAAATTTGAAATGCAAACTCTTCTTAAGCACGCAAAACCTGGGATGATTGCCTTTAAATGCGGGTCACTTCGCTCCCATTCAAGTATTCCATTAGAATTAGAAATTGCGGTTAAGAAAAGAGTAATACCTGTTGGCGTTGTTAAAAATCCATACTCCAAGCTTATTATTTCTTCATATGATGAAGATTTTGATGGAGATTTTACATCAGATGCTGCGGCTTTCCAGGAGATTCTTAAACCTGGTGAAAGATCCAAGTGGTTTCTGGTTGCAAGACCCGGAACTGTAGGACAATTGTTAGTAGTGTACTATAAGCCTCCACTTCTCTTTAACGGATATGATCCGCCCGTTTGTCGTTTGGAAATTTTACCGAACCATTTTGTTTTCGCGGAATTAATCGTGGAAGCGTACGCAATGGGCGTCTTAGTCGCTAGCGATCCTGCAGAGCCAACATGTGCTTGGATTAATGTTTCTGAGGAAATTGCTCGAACACTTATTCCAAATCTCGAAGAAGTTTCAACTTTTATAGAAGAAAAGAAAATTGCTTCTCTTATTCCTTCATTTAATACTCTTCGCGGGATAAATTCCTCAATAGCTATTGAGGAGGGAATAAAATGGATAGTATAAACTATTTTGGTGGTGTTTTAATAAGTAGGGACCTGCCTGCAACATCTTATGAAATATTTCTTTTAGGGGGCACTCACTGTAGCGAGAATAGTGTATTTGTGGGTGATCTTGTAGTTGTTGAAGATCCCGAGAATCCTCTAAAGCCAAGGTTTTTGGTTGAAATAGAGTCAGTGGAAACGTATGCATTTTTTGAAAAGCGGTTTGCAGCGGTATTGAAGGAAATCAAAAAAGTTTCTAGTTTACCAGCTCAATTAGATTCATATACTGTCTATAAGGCAAAAATTATAAAAATAATACAAGACGGTAAAGTATTTGAGCCAGGAATTCCACCTACTCCGGGAATGAAGTGGCGTAAACCGCTAAAAAACGAAGTAGAAACATTTCTTAGGATAGATTTTGATGGTGTGCCAGTTGCTCTTGCAAAGTCTACTTGCGACATTCAAAGGGATGTAGATAATAAAGTTATATTTGCCTGTCATGCCGCTGTATTGCCATTCTATATTGAATTAATCGCCGGACAACCTGGTAGTGGAAAAACAGTAACAATTGGACTATTGGCGTGGTATTATACTCAGAGATATAAGGATCCGGCAATAAATCGGCCGGCAGCATTTGTTTGTGTTAATAATAAGAGTATAGATTTGCTCTATTTAGACTGTCCTGCAGCTTATGTGGATCCTTTGTGGAAAGACTTGGGAATTCAAGCCGAGGGTATAAGAGACTTTCAAATAATTTATCCGAGTACTGATGAGCCATCAAGAAGTTCTGGCTGCCGTCAAATTCCATTTACTTTTGATTCGCTGTTTACAGACCCCGAAACATTGCTTGGAATAGTGGATTTGACTGATAAGGCGCAACTTCAATTGCCAGACATTTTTCGTTTTTGGCAGGAACAGAACAAAGCCAGATCTCTTGCGCATTTTGAAGATTTCATAGAATATTTGCAAAGTGGAGGCCAATCGGCTGGTAATCGAAGGATATTTATTGCTAAGTCAAAAAAGGGACGTAAGTATAGGATAGCAATGCATGAAGCTACTATTGCAGCTACAGTTGCAAATCTTGGAACTATAACTGATTTCTTTGATGATGAAGAGGGAGTAATGATCAATGCGCGAGACATCGTAGTTCCAGGTAGATGTACAGTTATTGATGTATCTGGGGACGCTACTGGTAAGTTTCAGAATCTTGTGATTCGTCAGTTGCTTTTGAGTGTTCTTGAACAGCAGAGGAAGTTGAGAAAGGAAAGGAAACCATTATGTCCTGTGATTTTTGCAGTTGACGAGGCTCATCTTATTTATTCAAGTAAATATGGTGATTATGTTGCTAAGGAAATATCTGTTATTGCGAAAACGGGAAGGACGCTGAAATGTGGTCTTATTCTTGCAAGTCAGCTTGTAAGCGACATCTCCTCTGACATTTTGAGGCTTGCGCAGTCAAAAATAATTTTTAGAACGGAACAAAGAGAAGCTCGAGCATTAGGGCTTAGTAGCAAAGCGCAGGTACTGGAAAATTTGCAGCCTGGCTTTGCTTTCTTTCAAGATAACATAAAGTTGCGTAAACAGTTGCTTGTAAAAATTCCTATGGCTCCTTGTAGTGTTTGTGGAGAATAACATTAATATTATCGTTATTTTTTAGAGGTGATGTTTAATTGTCGGAAAATATGTGTTGTCCGGAATGTGGTGGAATGATTGTTGAAGATATTTATACACATGAGCTTGTTTGTAAGAACTGTGGACTTGTTATTGAGGAAAAAAGACCGATAATGTTCGATGAAGTTTTAAATGATTTTAATAAGGGAAGAGCAACTAGAATTGGAGCGAAAGCCTTTAACTTTAAGGGTTACAAGACGACTTCAAGAGATCTTTACAAAGCAGTAAAGCTAGAAAGACTGGATGAATTGTATTTTGATGGAAGTAAAGAAATTAAGGAGAAAAGTCATTATATATTTTCCATGGCTGCGCAACTCGGTATAGATTCTAAGGTTGTTCAACAATGTGCGATGAAAATATATAGACGATTAATGAAAAAGAGAGAGTTTGCAAGTTATGGATGTTGTCTTGTATCGGCTGTTAGTTTATATTTGGCGTCTAAAAAATACAGAATTCCTCTTTCTCTAAAAGAAATTTCAAGTGTGGCAGAAGTTAGCAGAAAAAAACTTTTTAGATGTTTTTCCAAGGCCGTAGAAGAGCTAGGCACCAAAAGTTTTGTAATCGATCCGATGAAAATAATTTTAAGATATAGTGAGGACTTCGAAATTCATGGGGAAGCCTTAGAAAAGTGTAAAACACTTTGTGAAAATGTTAAAAAAAGTGGAAATAACCCTTATGGTGTAGCAGCTGCAGTAATATATTTTGTTTTAAGGAAGATGATGAAGCGTAAAGTTACACAAAAAGAGATTGCTAAAAAACTTGGTGTGACAGAACGAACTTTAATAAGGAATCTAAAAATATTAGGAACTCGACTGACAGAAATTAAAAACGAAAAATTTTTCCTTGCTGCTATCTATTCAAATCATTCAATGAATTTAACAGTTAAAACGTTAGGTGTCGATTAAATTTGTTTTTAAATTAATTAAAATTTCTAAGATGGTTACCCGGTAATTTAGATGTTTATATTCCCCTTTGCCGGTGGTAAATATGAACAAAACTTATAAAAACACATTTAAAGCGCGATTCAGCGAAATTGAAAAGTTCGAGGAAAAATTTGTAGGCGAGTCATTGTTCGATGTAAAAACAGTTCAAGAGAAAATTTCCTTGATTATCTCAATATTGTTCGATATTTTGAACGATCTGATGTGTAATGAAATTGATGGACGCTTAATCACTAGGAAACTTAAATTAGTCAATAAAATAATGGAGGAATGCGAAAAGGAAGTATATAAATTCTTCGACCATCCATAATTAACAGTGCTGCCACACAAAATGGTCAATTTATTTTAAAATAACCCGCAAACATTTTTGTTACGTGTTGTAACAAGGTTTTAAGCAGTGGCAGAAATTCGCGTAGCTACCGCTAAAAATACCTAAAAAGGTTCTTAAAGATAAAAATTATAAGCATTTTACGGAAGTTTAGTTACTTAGCATTTTATGGGGGGAAAGAGTTGGAAGAGAAAGAGTTTAGAGATTTTGTTTACAGATCTATGGATGAAATTCTTTTAATGCGTCCTTATCTTAAATTGACAAGGTTAATTTACGGAAACAAAAAACGAGAGAAAGGATAGTTGAAGAAGCGGTTGAATTTTACAAGTTTTTCAAGAATATTCCGAGAGAAGTTGATATGATCGGTATGTCGAATGTTACAACTGTAGACCACTTCTTAGCGTCTGAGATTGCAGATAAGCTTCTTAACCCGTTTCTCGACGTGTTTATGAGCACATTTGACTATTTAATTGCTAAGCAGGGATATTTTAAAAACTATAAGTGGTGGGACGTTGATGTACTGACGCATGTAATAAAGTTGTTCATTGCTTACAAAGGGTCTAAGGGCGAACTAAAAATACCAGAAGAATGGAAATGGTCTGGGACGTGTCCAGATCAAGAAAAGCAACGGTTGAAAACATACCTCACGAAAAATCTTCTTTCTCTCATCGCTTTAATTTATGCTCTTGCAATTATAAATCGTGAAAATGGGTGGGACTTACTGTGGTCGAGGAGTCCAGCACCGAGGGGGACGTAATCTTCAGATCTGACACAGGTTGGAGCAAGAGGCAACAGCAGGGGACAAAAAACGATAACATAAAGGATAGAGGACGAGAAGAACATACATTCAAAAAACTTTAAAGGTAAGGCTATTGAACACATTTATGAAGACGCTGGGAAATACCACTGCTGTAAACATATTTTTTGTAGCAATGGTCCAAAACGTGACAGAATGTGACAAAGCTGGTAGAGGACCTAGATTACAATCATTGGAGAACTATAAAATGTAAAGGATATGTTGTACGGGTTAGCATGGGTTTGCTTATGTGGGATGAAATAATTCAGAATGTTGCGGAAAGAATCTTTGCAGAGATGTACTAAATTGCTCCTGCTAGTGCTTCGATCGTGCCCATTATTCCTTCGAGGTAATTTATTATTTTTGTTTCCATGTCTTCTAGTTTTCTCTCTATTCTCTTAGCTTGCCTAGAGAAATTTTCGAAATCTTCTTTTAACTTCTCCGAGAGTTTTTGAAGAGTTTCTGTGGTCTCTTTAATTCTTTCAACAATTTCGTCGAGTTTCTTATATGTCTCAGTTATGCCTAGGTATCCTGTGATGGCAAGTTTAATATCTTCATTTTCTTTGATGGCTTTGATGATTTCTGAAATGTTAACCATCTATGTCAACTCCTTAGCGTTCTTGTCTTATGATGTTATTTTTGAATTGGTCGATAAATTTCTATATTCTTTTGGTCGTATAGAAAAATATTTGTGAAATTTATTAGGCGTGTTTGTGTTTTGGTGTTTTTTATATTGTGTGTTTTGGTTTCTTTTGTGATATGATCGGATATGGAGGTTGTTGGTGGGGTTGTTTTTTATTGGTTTTTTGTTGTTTTTGTATCACGCTGTTATAAACATTTTTTGATCTAAAAAGTTAATATTTTGGTTTCTTTTGCGATGTAGTTTGTTAGTTCTTTTATGTTTTTGTATTCTTTTTCTTTGATTTTTAGGATGTCTTTTATTATTGGGGTTTTTTCTATGATTTGGGGTAGTTTTATGTTTTTTCTTTTTAGGATTGTGATTTTTTGGGCGAGGTTTAGGGGTATTAGGTATGCGTATGCCAGGAGGGGGTCGGGGTTTACTGGTATGAGTTCTCCAGTTTCAAGTTTTTCTTCTGCTTCGAATATTATGAATATTTTGTGTGCGAAGATTGATAGGACGTAGAGTTTTATTACGTAGTCTTGTTCTAGGAATTTTAGTTCTTTGAAGTCTTCCAAGGAGCATGTGAATATTTTTTCTCCAAATTTTTCTTTTAGTTTTGTTTTTATTTGTTTTAGGGTTTTTGCTGGTGTGTATTGTGGTTCTACTGGTATTTTTACTGGTAGGTTTGAGCCTATGATGAGTACTCGTAGTGTTTTTTCGATGTTTTGGTGTTTTTCTTTGATTTTTTCTATGAAAGTATTTAGGTATTGGAATATTATGTTTGATATTTTTTCATCTATGGTGAATGCTTTTTCTATTTTTTCGTATAGGTTGTTTTCCTCCAAAATCGGCCCTCCTATACTAATATATTAATTTATTGAGTTTTGTGCTGTAGTTGGTGTTGTACTTTTTTGTAGCCTCTCCAGAACCATTCTCTTAACACTTTCTCCGCTTTCGCCACTCCTAATGCTTTAAGAGCTTCTTTCCCTTTCTCCGTTATCTCATAGTAGATGTATGGTTTTCCTCTCTTTCTCTTTTCCACCTCTATTTTTCTAATCAACCCTGCGTTTAGAAGTTTTTTAAGGTGAAATGAAAGTGAGGGGGGAGTTAAATTGCAGATTTTAAGAAGGTGGGAGTATGGGATTGGTTTTCCAGCTGCGAAAAGCATACTAACAATTACAAACCTATTTTCCTCAGATAATGCATCAAGTTTTTCTATTTTATTGGCCACTTTTAACACCTTTTGTTGTTTTGTTTAGAATAGTTCTGGGTGTTTTTCCCTTAACTTCTCGGTTTCTTCTTCTAGTTTTCTTATTTTACTGTTTATTTCATCTCTGTTTTCAACTATGTGTTTTAGTGTTTTTATGTCGATGTATTTTGAGAGTTCAGCTACTCCTTTATCAGTTATTTGGTAGAATGATCTAACTTTATTGTTCGGGTTTTTCTCGCTTTCTATTAGTTCTAGTTTTCTAAGTCTTTTCAAATGGTATGATATTTGCGTGTCTCTTACCTCTGGTATTTGGTTTCTAACATGTTCCAAAATATCTTTGTACGAAGATCTACCTTTTGTAAATAGGTGAAGGAGGATTGCTAAGCTTATGGGGGACTTTACACACATTCATGTCACCAAGGGTGTTTCTTCTAAGATATTGGTTTAATTTCTGTTTTTGAATGTAATTTATATCCGTATTTTTCTATTAGCTCATTGAATTTCTTCTCTATTTCTTCTCTGCCTACTCCTTGATGCTCCATTTCCCTTATCTCTTTTAGTTTTTCCATTATTTTCAATTATTTGTAGTTTTTTACTTGAATGGGGATAGAAATGAATTCGGCGTTTACTTTTTTTGCTTTTTTTAATGCTAATTCTACCACTTTGACTGGAATTTTTACATAAATCCTTTTTTGCTCAATGAAGATTCCTTTGAACTTAATTCGTCTGATTGATATTATGATGAGTCCTAGTGCAACTGTTGGGAAAAACATGAGCAGGGATATTGCCATCGCTAATGAGAGGTTGATGAGTAGTTGACTTATTTGAAGTCCGTGAAACAAGATATTTTGTAGCAAGTCTGATAGATAAATTGATATTATGATGAAAAAACAGTAAAGGCCGAGAAAAATATCATAGAAGTTGTTTTTTAATAGGAAGATTATTTTTTCGCGTCTTGGTAGTTTCCTTAATTTTGCTATCATTTCATAAGTGTATTGTTGTACGGTTTCTGGACCTTCGATTTGAATTTTAAAATATATTTGGAGATTGTTTGCTGCTGCTAATAGATGGGTGGATCCAAAGATAGCCGCAAATATGGGAAAGTTAAAGACAGTGGAGGTAAGATAATCGAATAAACCTACAATTGGTGCGAATATGATCCATGTTATAACCATGGTTTGATTGAAACCTATTTTTTCGTTTAAGAAAACGACTAGTGGATTTATTTCGTGTAGTTTTAGGTCTAGTATTGACGATAATTTTTTTGTAGAGTATACATCTGGTATGCGTAGGAAAGAGTATGTTGCAATGGATAATATGAATATTTTGAGTCCATTCATCTGTTGCACCAAATTACAAATACTAATGATTTAATATAAATTTTACTATCATAAATATATTATTATTGATAGTAAATTTCATCGTAAATTATATAAGGAAATTGATAGTAATCATATTAGAGAAATATAGGAGGTTTCAATTTATGTCTGGTTTTGTAAATTATGTATTGGTTGGGAAAGCGAAGCTTTATAAGCATCCTAAGTCACCGACTTTGTATGTTGCAATACCTGCCAATGTAGTACAAGATTCTGCTTTCGCTCTTAAAGCAGGTGATCATGTTAAAATTGAATATGACCCTGAGACTAAAACGATAATTATTAGCCCGTTAGAAGAAGACGTTTCAAATAACAAGAAATCTAAAGATTAAATTTCTTCTATTTTCTTGTTTTAAAATGATAAATGCTAGCAAGAATACATATATGTGAGTTTACGGATGAAAGATAAGGGAGGCTGTTATAGGTCATGCCCATAGAATCTGTGGCCATTAGGAATTTTAGAGGTATTAAAGAGTGTTCAATAGGTGATTTTGCTGATGTTAATGTACTCATAGGTAGGAATGGCTCTGGGAAATCAACAATTCTCGAATCTATTTATTTAGCTTCAGCATACGTTAATCCTAGAGATAAATTTTACGATAAAGAAAAACGCGATCTTATTATCTCGAGAAGAACAGATAGGGGTAAATGGGATAGTTCTAAAGAATTAATTTGGTTTTTGACGGACACTACCAAGGACATTGAAATAAATCTGACATTTACAAATAAAAAAAGGCTTAGATTCAAGATTATATACCTCGCACCGCAGGGTCGTTATTTATGGTTACTTATACCAGAAGAAATTAGAAAAGCCGATTCTTTAGGCGAATATGATCACTACAATTTACTCGGTAGCTACGTTCTGTCACGAAAGACCTTGAAAACCGAGTTTATTCCTAGACTTGAAGATAAAATCAATGAAGTTTATGGTGATGTTTTCAATTTTCTTAGAAGAATAGTTCTTATCGATTCAAAGATTCTATCTAATCCTGGTCGCATTGAAGATACAACTTGGGCCGAAATTTTAACTAAGAGATTGGATAAGCTCTTAATTGGCATGATCAGGGAGGGCTTTGAAGCTGAGGCTGAAGACCTCACATACATGCCGGTAGGTCGCGATAAGGTGCTTGCATTGAAACTTCCTAAAACAACTGTTAGGGTTGATGATCTTGGTGATGGTGCTAGAACTGCTATTTTATTAGCCTCAATACTGCTCATGTTAAATGACACAGCTGTTTTAATAGAGGAGCCTGAAAGCCATCAACATCCAGGTGGTCTTAAAACAATTATGAACTTTGCTTTAAAGATGGCTAAAGAAAGAAAACTTCAATTATTTATGTCTACTCATAGTACTGAGCTTCTTAAAATTTTAAGAAAACTTTGTGAAGATGTGGGATTAAGTTTAAGAATATTTTTCCTTGAACGCGATTCCAAAGGGTTCGTTGATGTTAGAGTTTTAGAACGCATTGATGTTGATATATTACTAAAGCTTGGTTTGGATCCAAGGTTTTTGGATGTGGTATGATGCTTATACAGTTAAAGCCCAGTGAGGAAACATTTAACAAATTAGTATTTGATAAGTTTAAGAGACTTGATGTTGTATTGTTATGTGAGGGTGGAACAGAGGTTAAAGTTGTTAAAGCACTGATTAGAAAACTGGGAATTGAGGTTAGGTTGGTTTTAGGTTTAACTGACTGTGAGGGCATTGACTTAGTGCCGCAGTTGACTGGTGTAATAGCGTTACTTGCTAGGGTTTCAAGGAAGTTGAAGGCGTTGTTGGTTTTGGTGAACGCGGAGACTATGGATTTTATTGATAGGGTTAGGAGTATTGTTAATAGTTTGAGGTCTAAGGAGTTGCAGGTTGATGAGCCACAGCCTTTGGCTGAATGTGATCATGTATTTCAATTACGTATTAAGGTAGATTCTAGGGTTTTACCTTTAGTTGTAGCTGTGAATGGTATTAAAGAATTTAATTTCACAAAACATTGTATTGAAGATCATGCGGTTAAGTTAATGTTATTAGAGGGGAAAATAGATGATCAAGAGGTTTCAAAATATTCGGAAGCCAAGCAGGTGGTGGCAGAAGATGAAATCATCGATATAATAGGAGAGGCAGCTGAAGAAAATGTTAGATCAGTATTTAACCACATAGTATGTCTTCTAAACTATTTAGTCAGGAAAAATGGGTATTGTTAGTGCAGAGATATAGCCTTTGATTTTTCTGTTTCTAACTCTGTTTATGATTTCAAGGCTGTAGGTCCATCCTTTTCTTCTTCTGAAAATATCTATGAAAATGTTTACGTCAACTAATATCATTTTAAAACCTCTCTGAGATGATGTGCTTTAGAAGTTTTTTCTCTTCTTTGACGCTTAGTTCTGGAAGTATTCCTACAGGTTTGAACAGTTTTTTGTCAATTTTTGATGAGGGGAATTTTTCTTTAAATTCAAGCTCAGGTGAAGGGAGTATCCTTTTTTTGATTAAGGATTTTATTGTAAATTGTGGGAATCTTCTATAGATGTGCTCGATTAGGAATTTTAGTGGTTCTTTATTGAATCGTTTTTTCAATTCTTCTATTGCTTTTAGGTCTTCGGGGGATATTTTCTGTAGGAGGTGGTGGGCTATTTTTTCTCCTCTTTTGGTCAGGGAAAATATTTTTATTTTCTTTTCTTCTAATTCTAGAATTTCGGATGCTTCTAGCTCTGTTTTAATATAGTCGTAGTCTTTTTCTTCTAGTGGTGAAAGTTCTCTTTCTTCGATTTTTATTAGATTTAAGTCTTTTGCTGTTTCTAGATAGTCCATTACTTGAGAGGACCATGGTCCATAGTCCCATGGTTCAAAATTAAATTCCTTTTTAAGTTGTTTGAAATGGTTTTCCACTAATAAAAATAACAATTTTGTAAGTCTGGTAACTCCTTCAATTTTTTCTTTATTTTTGGCATAAAGTAGGAGTATTATTAAATCTAGACCAGATCTTATCATACTTTGTCACCATTAATCGCACAACTAATTGTTTAATACTAAAGTATATAAGTTCAAACCCCCTTTCTCCCATTTTAATATATTTCTTTTTGTTAATTAATTTTTTGGTCTAAAGCAACTTTATTCTCCTTTATTTGATAAGTGTTGTCTAGATTATTTATGAATCCTAAAAATATTTTTAGAATTTGTTGCATGGTTTTATATTTATTAAGTTGTCTTTACGATTTTAAACTGGGGTTGTAATTTTCAATTAAATGAAGAATATAAGTTGTTTTCTTTTCTTTAAACGGCATTATGAGCTAGGATGTGAAAATTTCATGGAAAGACTTGTGTGGAATTAAAACTATTCTTAATTTGATTCACAAAACTTCTTTCTATTACGTTCTCTATAACCTTCACCGTTATTATTTCAATTTTCCTAAAAAATATTTATCTACAGAAAACAAAATATACGTAAGGAAAGCTTACAAAATCTTAAGCCCATATATGGGAACACTTCTGATAATAATGCTTTCTGAGAGAATCATTTTATTGTAACTCTTGGAATCATTAAATTTTTTACACTTACTTCTCTCTTCCGAGTCTTACATGTCTTAAATTAATTTAAGATATGGTGTAACGGGCTAAGATTGTTAAGCAAATCATCTGTCTGGATGTAATGAAATATTAATGACAAGACATTCAAAGCTGAAAATAGACTCTGAGAACTGCTAAAACTTTAGTCAAAGGTATAATACAGTGCTAAATAACTAAAGTCAGGGTCATTCGCTAAACGATTTCTTTATCTAAAATGCTTTTTATATACCTTCAAACTACACATAAGATTTTGTGAATTTTGTAGTACTGTACTACTGGGGACTTCATGATCGAAACAGTAGTTACTAGAAAGTTTCAAATCACCATACCTAAGGTCATTAGAGAAAAATTGAAGATTAAGGTTGGGGATAGACTTTTGATTAGTATTCAGGATGATAAAATTATTTTAAAACCTATTAGGGAACGCGAGGCTTTGATTAAACTGGCAAGTATAGCTGATAAGTACCTGGGTGGACCTATAAAGATTAATGTGGTGAAGCTGGTTGAGGAAAGTCTTGAAAGGGAAACGGGCATACATTGACACAAACATATTCATCTATGTAGCCATTAAGTATCCAGATTTCTATGAGGAATGTTACAATATCCTAGAAAAACTGGTTGAAAAGAATACGCGGGTTACGGGTCACCTCTAATACTGT
>Ga0164311_10000132_pt1 | contig 27888 bp, 1 predicted proteins | sample GuaBasSedimGuay2_FD_121796 | JGI IMG/M metagenome (GOLD analysis project Ga0164311, IMG submission 121796) | Subseafloor sediment microbial communities from Guaymas Basin, Gulf of California, Mexico - Guay2, Core 4569-9, 9-12 cm | ecosystem: Environmental > Aquatic > Marine > Hydrothermal vents... | reverse complement strand
GGATATAAGAGCAAGATATAAACAATTAAAGAAAGAATTAAAAAAGAGGAAGAAGAGTTTAATAATAACTTACTGCCATTGTGGTGTTGAATCTACAAAGGCCAAGGAGGCAGCAGAGAGACTTTATTCACTGGGGATTAAAAAAGTGAGATACTTAAAGGATCCTGAAGAGGCAGCATATCGTAAATATAAGAGATTAGGTTATCCAGTGGCAGTTGATTTCAGAAGATTTATCTCTTTTGATTTCGGTGTAATCAAAATAGAGGTTCTTAATCGAAGAATGGCAGAAGGAGGAAGGGATTTTATTATTGTTGATGTGCGGGAGGAAGAGGAGTACAGAAAGGGTCATATTCCAGAAGCAAAAAATATTCCCTTAGGAAGATTATTAGGTCCGGATGAATCCGGCAATCCTGTTTATAAAACCTTACCTCAGGATAAGGATATCATAATTTACTCTCTGAGTGATACGCGGGCTGAGATCGCTGCCCGTGAACTCAGAAAAAGGGGTTATGAAAGAGTATATCTGCTTAAGGGCGGATTTAATGCCTGGAAAGAAAAGGGGTATAAGATAGAATGAGTGGTAAATATAAAAAATTTTTATTTTTCTTACTTCTTACTGCTCAATCTCTATTCAGCTGGTGGCATGAGGACTGGTGGTACAGGAAAGCGATATTTCTGGATAACCAGACAGGTGGCAATTTGACAGATTTTCAGGTATATATTACCACTGGTGAGTTGGATGGTGGAGATGACCTTATTGGTAATGGCAAACTTCAGCCAGATTATTCTGATGTCCGATTTACTGATGCAAATGATAATCCACTTCATTATTGTTCCAATGCCTTTGAAAATAACGGCAGTACAACCGCTTTCTGGATAAAGGTTCCAACAATTCTCACCACAGGAACCACCATCTATTTTTATTATGGCAATTCCTCCACAACTACAACCCAGAGTCCTCCTGATGATGTATTCTGGTTTTATGATGATTTCAATGACGGAGTGATAGATACAAGTAAATGGGAAAATATTACTTCCGATGCATCTGAATCCGGTGGAGTATTAAACCTTGAGGGAGAATCTTCTTTCGTCTATGATGACCTTGATTCTATACCGACTTTTGATATCACCTCCAATATGGGAATAATTATTGAATTCAGGCATAGAATCTCACAGGATGGAGATATGGATACCATACTCAGGGTGGGAAATATCAGGTTTGGAACAGAACAAACAAGTGGTTCCCCCATGATAGACACCACAGATACTTATCCCTCTGCTGGTCACGGAACTGCTGCTAATGCCTGGCATAATTACAGAGCGATTATAAAACCTGGTAATGCTCAGGAATTTGAAAATCTGGATACAGGTTGGAAAACAACTGCCAGTTATGCTTATACAGCAGGAGATATAAGTTTCTGTAATGACACGGATTCAACTAGCAGAGACCCGCAGTATGACTGGCTCAAGGTAAGAAAATATGCTGATCCTTTTCCTTCTGCCACAGTGGGAAGTGAAGTAATGAAACCCGTTCCACCCAATGCACCCCAGAATCCAGTAGTTGAGAAATCAACCAATCCTGTTGCCATGTGGTCGCACAATCCGGTATTTGAATGGACCTTTAGCGATGATAATATTCCTAATGGCGACTATCAGACAGCATATCAACTGATTATCTCAACTGACCCCGATGATATAAATAATGAGATTGGAAGCCACTGGGATACTGGCAAGGTCATCTCTACAATTTCAAGTTGTACTTATGCTGGTCCTGGACTTCAGGATGGTGTAACTTATTACTGGAGAGTAAGAACATGGGATATTGATGATTCAACAGGTGTATATTGTTCAACCCAGACATTTAAAGCAACCATAGCAGTACCTGATGCACCAACAAATCTTTTATGTGAAGGGCAATCATCTCCAGCAGAAGATATTTCAACCCAGTATCCTGTTTTTGAATGGACCTTTTCTGATGACAATATCCCTGATGGAGATGAGCAGACAGCATACCAGATTATTGTTTCATCAATTGAGTCCAGAATAGATGAGGATGAAGGTGATATGTGGGATAGTGGTAAAGTATATACATCTATTTCCAGCTGCACATATGCAGGTCAGCCATTAGTTGATGGCAATACCTACTGGTGGAAGGTAAAGACATGGGATAAATCCGACAATGAAGGAAGTTATTGTGCAAAACAGAAATTTATAATGGCATCTGATGTGGATAATGTTCCAGAAATCCATTTTCTCTCTACACCACAGCAGAGCAATAATGGTGATGGCAAGGTTACTATAAGTGTAACTCTCTATCATGGAGACGGTTCTCTATGTGAATTCAAGGTGGAATATTCAACCGATGGTGGAAAAACCTGGTATGACCCCTGGCTTGAATCTGTAGAGGCAAGTTATGGAAGTCCAAATTTAGATAACAGTAATGAATACCAGATAAGCAACTTATCTACAGATTCCGGCTGGAACGATATTACAATTGTGTGGAATACAAAAGATTCAGCAAATGGAGAAGGTTCCTTGGATAACAGGGAGGGTGAAGAATTCAAGATAAGGATTACTCCAAGAGATGCGGACCTCGATACGGGCTACACAAAAGATTCTAATAATTTTATTGTTGATAATGTTGCTCCCACAGTTGTAACACAAGCAAATGTGGTTGCCAAACCACTTGCCGGCAATACATATGTTGTAGTTGATGTTGCTTTTAATGAGACACACCCTGATAAAAATGCTTATTATGTAAATATAAGTGGAGGTGGTTATGGACCGGTAAGTTACAGGTATACAGGTTATAGTGACCCTCCGCCTGCTAACGCAGCTACTGGTGTCACCTTAGATGGAAACGATTATGTTAGTGCGGTAAAAGTTATCCATACTGATAAATACGGAAACAGCACTGTATCTGAGCAGACCATTATTAACCCCTCTTATAAATATGTAAAACCCTACAAGCCGGATATCCCTGTTGTTTATAACCCTCAGACCACATCAGTTGATGTTGTTGTCTATAAACACTGGGATGAGGCTCCCGGGCTTGAATACTGTATCTTTGAGAGCTCTACTTCAAAATATGTCCAGGCTGATGGCACTCTGGGGGATACTCCTGTCTGGCAGACAATCTCTGCCTGGGGTGGAGAGAGTGGTATTACGGTTACAGGGCTTTCCGGCGACCTTTATACCTACTGGTTCCAGACAAAATCAAGAAATCCCGGTGATAATACCGAGAGTGATTTTTCTCCAGCAGCAAATTTAACCGGTCCTGCCTGGATACAGACAACAGATGAAGATTTTAATGCAGGCACACTTACTGATTTAACTGTAGTGGGAGCAGGTGTTCCTGCCTGGGTTGAGAATAAATGTGGTGGAGGAAGAACAGATTTATCCAATAGCGGTGGTGGAAAATGGTCAATACGCAGAAAAGTTACCATAAATAATCTCTATGGTTCTAGTTTGAATAAGTATCCAGTTGTGGTTAATTTAACTTCAGATTTTGATTACGAAAATGTTAATGATGATGGTAGTGATATAAGGTTTGTTGATAGCGATGATGAAACCGAACTTGATTACTATATAGAGACATGGAACTATGGAGGCAATTCCAAAATATGGGTAAAAGTAGATATACCGGCAAGTGGTAAAGATATATGGATGTATTACCATAATCCCGATGCTACTGATAGTAGTAAAACCAAGGCCAACTTTTTTGAATTCTGGGATGATTTTGATGATGGAAATCTATCTCCCTGGACCCCCAACTGTGGAGCAGGAGTGCAGAATTGCACTTCTGAGGTTTATAATTCTCCACCATATGGAGGAAGCACCTGGGGAGATGGAAGTATAACCACTCCGGTAATAGATTTAAGTGATGCTCAGGGAATTCGGATTACTGCCTGGGTGAGGGCAGGAAGTAATTGGAGTTGCAGTGAAACGCCGGATTCAGGTGATACATGTTATGCTGAATACTATGATAGTAGTGGAGGATGGACAAGTTTCTGGAGTCAGGACGATAGTGGAGGAACAATATATAATATAGATTCTGGTCAACTGGGAAGTGCTGCGTGTCATGCCAATTTCCGATTCAGATTCCGTCAGATAAGTAATGGAGGTTGTACCGATACATGGGACTACTGGCATTATGATGATGTCCTTATTCGCAGGTATGTTAATCCTGAACCAACTACTGATCTTGGTTCACCCGATACTGATTTTGGTTATAAATCCGGTACACTTATCTCATCAATATTCCATCCAGAGAATGTTGGCTCCTGGACACAGATAAGTTGGCATGCAGAATTACAGCCAGGAACAACAGTGAAGTTTCAGATTGCTACAAGTAAGAGTGAAACAGGTCCGTGGGATTTCAAGGGCCCGGATGGAACCAGCGATACATACTATACCAATTCAAGTGGTGAGAATATATGGTATGGCCACTTAGATGATGACTACATAAGATATAAACTCTATATGGAGACCACAGGTGATAACAAGGCAAAACTTCTGGATGTAACCATAAGATATAGGAGAAAACCACCAGAGATAACCAGTATGAGTCCAAATGAATACAAATTCATTGATTCCTGTTATCTTGATTTAACTGTTAATGGTAAATACTTCCTTGGTTTTCCTCCTGGTCTTTCCGGACAGTTTTACAAAGGGGGGAACCCTACAGATGATTTGATTGTTTCATCAATAACATATGTTTCCGGGAATCAGGTGATTGTTCATGTTCAGTGTTCCACAACAACAGCCATAAGTGGTGGTCCTTATAAATTGAAGATCACCAATCCCGATGGCCAGGTATCCGATTTTTCACCGGATAGTCTAACTGTTCCTTCTCCCACCATAACAAGAGTATATCCCAATATAGCTGGACTTGGCAATCCCCAGGATGTAACCATTGAAGGAACAAACTTCCAGAACTGGCAGAGTTCAGGTGTGGTGACCGCTACTTTTCAGAGCAGTGATATATATGTGAGTTCCACCACCTATATCTCCTCCACTACAATAAAGGTAACAATATATATTCAGGGAGAGCCAGGTTCACCAATATCTGGTGGACCCTACAATGTGAAGGTGATAAATGCTGATGGACAGGAGTCAAATGTAATCTCTTCCACATTTACTGTTCTTGCTCCTGTTTTTACAGGAATAACCGATGAGGATGGTGGTCCTCCCAGTGGCGGACTCAGTGCAGAAAGGACATTGAGCATAACCGGAGAGAATTTCCAGTTATGGGGTTCTACCAAACCGACCTTGGATTTGGGTCCTGGTATTACAGTTACTAATGTGGTTTATAATTCTTCTTGCTCCCTTACCGTTACGGTTAAAGTATCCACCAGTGCAGCAGGAGGATGGAGGGATGTGAAACTTATAAACTGTGATGGACAGTTTGATACTATTTCAAGCACATTCTGTGTAACCGTCCCTGTTGCCGAGATTACCTCTCCGGTTGAACCGATCAATTATGTTCAGAAGATTACAATAATTGAAGGAACCTCCGCTCTTAATGCTGCCTCCCCGGCTAAATTGACCAAGGCGGAGATACAGATTGAGAGAGTGAGTGATGGCTTCCAATGGAATGGAAGCGATTTTGTTGATCCTGCGATTTACGGTCAGCAATGGGCACAATGTTCCTCATCTTCTCCATGGATTTATAATGCCTGGCCTGAGAGTAAACAGGAGGATAACGAGGAATATAAAATTGTTGCCCGGGGAACTTCCGACGATGAAGGTAAAGGTCCACCTTCAACTCCGGTTACTGTAAAAATTGATAAGTATCCACCTACCCCAACAATATCAAATCCTGCAGGTGGAACAGTAACCAATTCTCAAGGGATTGTTGCGGGAGGCGGAAGCGATGCGGAGAGTGGAGTGAAAACCCTTGAATTGAGAATTGCTGATACCCAGTTTACCGATGATGAATCAGATGATGAGTACTGGGAGTGGTGGGGTTCTTCCGGGAGTTGGGTAAGTTATGAGACATATATTGAGGTTCCACAATCTCCATGGTCACCTGCTCAAAGTCCGGTAAGCTGGAATATGACCACTCTTACCAATCCTGCCCTTCCAGATTGGGAAGATGGACATAAATACAGGTTAAAGACAAGGGCAACCGATGATGTGGGAAGAATGGGGCACCAGACTATAGAGATTTCTTTCATTTACGACATTTCCCGCCCCACTGTTACTCTTTCTGTGCCTGCTCAGGAAGGTGTCTATTATTCCAGTATGGAGGAAATAAAGGGCAGTATTGTGGATAATGTGGTCCATTCCTGGAATCCACTCACTGTTAAGATAAGACTTACTGAAATAGATAGCGGAAAGGAATATTACTTTCCCTATAATCAGTTTATTTCCACCACCGACCATAAGAATATGTGGTATGATGCTACCATTGAAGGAACGGTCTGGAAGGTGGATACTTCCGGTGTCAACTGGACTGATGGTTATCAGTACAAAGTAGAGGTATATGCTAAGGATAAGGCGGGTAATGAACATGGAGAAGAATTACCCGGTGACTATACTCCTGCTGTAAGCAGGAATTTTTATATTGATGCTACTCCACCAACTTCAGGAATAACTGAACCATCTGATAATTCCTACTGTCAGGTTGCTCCTGATATTCGTGGAACAGGATATGATGCTGTACATTATTCCACAATGGTAATCTGTTTACGTTCAGAAGATTTAAGTAAATACTGGAGTCAAGCAGGGAATGGATATGTCACTTCCCTGACCTGGAATGTTGCCCATTCCTCCACCACTGGTGTTGGTACACATAACTGGGATTACTCATCTTCATCCGTTACCTGGAATGATGGTCATAAATATATCGTCTGGTCAAGGGCAAAAGATATTGCAGGGAATGAAGAGACCTCTCCTACAGATGATGATATTCTTACCGCTTCCTGGAGTAACCCCAAAGGAGGAATAAGATTTCAGGTAGATTTTTCCACACCAGAAGCAGTTGTTACCTTCCCTGTGGATGGTGGAACTTATAATACTCCATTGGGAAGTATTGAGGGAACCTGTCATACCTCTGAAGGAGGAGTTCCTGTGCTTGGTTCAGATGTAGAGTTGGTGGAGATACAGCTTTCCAGTGGAACCGGTCCCGGTGCTCAGTACTGGGATGGTTCTGGATGGACATCCACCGAACAGTGGCTCCCGGTTACATGGGATATAATCGGTGAAGAATGGCATAAGGATATACCTGATGGAGCATGGCAGAGTGGAATTACATATTATGTCAGGGCAAGGGCAGAGGATAAAGCAGGTAATTATTCTACAGGAGATGTGGCTATAAGTTTCATTTACGATGCCGATGCTCCCACTTCAAAGGTTACCTCGCCTGGAGAGGGTGATAGAGTCAATACTCCAAACTTGATTTCTGGAACATGTAATGATATAGGGTCAGGTGTGCAAAATGTTAAAATATGTATCTCTTATCTTGATGGTGGCACAACCTATTATTCTACTGGTGGTATAGTATGGACAACCGTAGAGACATGGCTTGATGCAACAAATGTATGGGTATCCTCCTGGAGTTATGATGCTTCTGGAATTGACTGGGACAGAGATGGTGATTTAGCGAATATAACTGAAGTGGAATATGAATATCGCATCCGTTCAAAGGCGAGTGATCTTGCTAATGTAGAATCTGTTGGTCCAACTGATGGTATTCTATTTACCCATGATACAAAGAAACCAGAACATACCATTTCCAGACCAAAAGCACCGCCAGAAGACCATTATAATGCGTCAAACAATAAATTGGATCTCATCTACGGTGATGCCTCACTTGATACAGATTTTGTTGAATTATGCATTCAGGATTTAACCCGTGGCTCAACTTACTGGGATGATGCTACATCAACCTGGAAATATTCTGCAACTCCCATATATTTCAACATAAATGACCCCACACCCTCTTCATGGGAATACTCTTTCTCCACAAATAACTGGACAAATGGACATCAGTATAATATTAAATGCAGACCAACTGATAAAGCAGGTAATCAGGGAGACCCGGGTATGGGAAGAAATTTTATTATTGATTATGTCTATCCTGAATCTGATTTCACTTCTCCTGAGGATGGGTCAATAATAAATGAACTGGACCAGATTACAGGGACTGCTTCTGATGAAGCACCCGGACTTTTGAAGAATGTGCAGATATCCATACAGAAACTGGAAGGTTCGCAGCAGTTTTATTACTGGGATGGTAACTCCTGGGTGGGTACTGAACAATGGATTGATGTAACAAATATCTCCGGAAATAACTGGTATTACACAGTACCAAGTCCCACAAACACATTCACTGACCAGGATGGAGACGAGTATAAGATAAGGTGCCGGGCAATAGATAGGGCGGGAAATTATGAGACACCCCACACCCGAGAATTCACCTGGGATGTTACACCACCCCAGACCAGTATCACTTTTCCCTCAGACGGTGCCTGTATAAATTATTCCACACTCACAATTAAAGGGACATATTCTGAACTCCATGGTATAGATTATATTAAAATCTGTATTTATAATACGGATACTGGAAAATGGTGGACTGGTGGTGGATGGACAGAGACGGGTGAGCAATGGCCATCTATTCCGGCTGCTGAGATTTATGAATCTTCCTGGACCTATTCCGGTGTCTCCTGGGTGAGCGGAAGTTTTGAGGTGAGGGTCAAAGGAAAGGATACAGTAGGAAATATTGAAACTCCTGGCCTTCCCTTAAACTTTGATGTTGATTTCACTCCTCCTACAAAGAATATTGTGAATCTTCCCTATCCCAATTCCTGGCAGAATGAGGAAAGTTTGGCAATCTCTGGAGAGACAGAGGATGATAAATCCGGGATCGCCTCTGTGGAGTTGAAGATTCAGGATTTAACCCGGGGCTCCACCTTCTGGAATGGTTCTTCCTGGCAGGAAGGGGAATGCTGGGTCCAGGTAGCATCTCCTCTGGATTACTGGACCTATCCCAATCCCAGTCCGATGTATCATGGTCATACTTATGAGGTTACTCCCAAAGCAAAAGATAATGCAGGAAATGTGGATATTGGTTATACCTATCGCTGGTGGTATGATTTGGAAAGACCCACCAACACCATAATCTTTCCGGTAGAGGGAGGAGAGTATGGAAGTATTTCCGGATGTAATGGAAGGGCTTATGATAGTCCGGAAAATAAGGACTCCTTTGATAAGGTGGAGATACTCTTAAAGGATATTGATGATAATAAATATTATCAGGGAGATGGAACCTGGGATATCGGGAAAAAATGGTTGACCTGTACCTGGGGAATATGGATATCCACCTATTATATCCGGGAATGGTCATATACCTTTCCCTCTTTAAAAGATATGCATAGTTACAAGATAATCTCCCGGGCCAAGGACCTTTCCGGTTATTACGATATAGTTTTAGATACAGTAACCTTCACCTATAACCCCTCTGCTCCGGTAACCATTATCACCACTCCCAGGGATGGCACCCAGTTTTATAGAGAGGCCTCCTATCCTGCCAGGGGAGAGAGTCATTGTGGAACAGGTTACTCAATTACCAAAGTTGAGATTGATGTGATGTATGAGGATAAAGGTAAATACAAACACTGGGACTGGGATAATTCCCAGTGGGTTGAGCAGGGAAGAAATGATTTTATCTGGGCAGAATGCAGTTATCCTGCTGGTAACAAAGAGTACTGGGAAAAGGATTTAACTGATATTGATTTTTCTCTTCTCAAAGATAAGCCAGTTACCATCCGGGCAAAAGCAACCTCCACCGGTGCCACGGAGACACCAGGAGAGGGAGTCACTTATACCGCTGATGACAAAAATGATTTTCCTCTTTCTTGGGTAACTTCCCTGAATCAGGGAGGTGTCTATTCTCAGGTAAATACAATCAGTGGTAAAGGAGTGGGTAAATTACCTTCCACCTTAGAGGTATGTATTGAGAAAATATTACCGCAAGGTAATGATGGAGATGCTTATGATTCTAATAACGATGATGAATACTGGCAGTGGCAGACAAAGACATGGGCAGGTTCCAAATCCTGGGCAACAGGAACAGTTACCGGAGTGGATGGTGACTGGTCCTGGTCAATTGATCTCTCCACCACCACTGGCTGGGGAGTGGAGTGGGAATCGGATAAATATTACCGGATTTTAAGCAGAGCAACAAATGCCAAAGGGGTAGAGACACCTCATGCCGGGACAGTGATAATTATTGATATGGTAGGTCCCAATTCAGCCATCACCTCTCCCACCTCCGGCACCATCTTTAAGGATTTGACCAGCATCTCAGGAACCGCAATGGATGCAGTATCCGGGGTGAAGGAGAACGGGATTGAGGTTCAGATTCGCTATTTAAGTGGTAACACCACCTATTACTGGGATGGAGCCAGCCTCAGCTGGGTTACCACTCCTACCTGGAATCAAGGTACCACCCCTGGTTCAGCCGGGGGAGTGGAGGTTAACTGGAGCTATGATTCCTCCGGGGTTTTATGGCAGAATGAGATAACCTATACCATCCTCTGCCGGGCAATTGATAAAGGAGATAATATAGGACCACCTGCCACCGGCCCCCAGATAACCTGTGACCGGGCTGGACCTCTGAGCAGTATCATCTCACCTCCGCAGGGTCAGATTTACAATTTCTTCTCCAGCTGGTTTCAGGTATCCGGCACAGCCAGTGACAATCTATCTACAGTAAATCTGGTAGAGGTGAAAGTATTCAGAGGAGGACAGTATCTTCAGGATGACTGGTCATGGAGTGTAACTGAGAACTGGATAACCTGTTCCGGGCAGACCTCCTGGACAGTAAATTTAGCCACTCATTGCTGGTATAATAATCAGAGTTCCACCATCACTGCCAGGGCTAAAGATAGTTTAGGAAATTATGGTCCAGAATCTACAGGGATCTGGTTCATTTTTGATAATGAACCTCCTGCTTCAGTTGTTCTCCTTCCTGATGGCTCACATAACTATAATGATACCACACACCCGATAAACATGATTTGGGGAACGGTATCTGATAATCAAGTTTATAAGAAAGTGTATGTCCAGATTCAGAAGGGAAATACAGATAATTACTGGGATGCCTCAGCCACAGATTGGGTGCCTGGTGGGTGCTGGAATGAGGCTCAGATTCATCCCTCTTCCTGGACATTCACCTCTTTACCTACCTGGCTTAATCAGTGGAACTATCGGGTCTGGAGTTATGCTGTGGATGTGGCTTCCAACAGTGAATCTGCAGGTAGTTATAATGAATTCCAGTTTGATAATACTCCTCCTACCTCCAAGGTGACCACTCCTGCGGATAACACTTACTGGAACACTCCCCCGGATATCACCGGTACCTCTCATGATAACGAGACAGGGGTTAAGGATGTGAAGGTGAGATTGAAATATATTCAGGGTGGGGTAACATATTACTGGAATACAGTTAACTGGGATACTCCTGAAGAATGGATAAATGTTGATAATCCTTCTGTTTCGCCATGGACCCTGACAGGAGAACCCTCTTCAGATGATTATGTTCCGGGAAGGATATATCAGGTGGCCTCCAGAGCAGCAGATACAAGGGGAACAGAGTCACCACCTGCTGGCTGCCTTAATTATGAAGATTATTCAGGAAACTGGAACAGATTTATCTGGGATGTTACCTCCCCAACCATAACAGTTGTATACCCGCTGAATGAAGGTCTCATTGCTGCTGATGGTCTCATAAACGGGTCCGCTTACGATACCACAGGTGCTACGTACACAGTAGAAGGAGAGATAACAGAGTTGGGAAGAACTGCCGATGTCTTTGTCCGCCTTAAGAAGATTGATGGAGGAACCACGTACTACTGGGATAATACTGTTTCTCCCTCTACCTGGACAACTTCAGCGGTATGGTCCAAGACAGAACTCTCTCCAGATGCAACTTACTGGCAACTTACCGATGGTCCTGCATGGGAGACACTGGAGGAGGATTATGAGGCGAATATTCGGGCTAAAGATAAAGCAGGAAATTGGGTAACAGAGATTACCACAATAACCTTTGCCGCTGATTTTGTTGCTCCTTCTTCAACAATAACTCTACCGCAGGACAATTCTGATTATGATATTGTAGATGAGATACTGGGAACTGCTTCTGATAATTTTTCAAATACTCCCTCCCGTGGTATGAAAAAGGTAAAAGTGATGATTGTTAATACAACTGCTGGTGATCCAAGAGAGAATTACTGCTGGAATGGAACAACCTGGACAAGTATCAATCCTTACTGGCTTGATGCTGAGATTGATGGTTCCTGGCCAAACTGGAAATATGTAATAAATTATCCGACAAATGCCTGGGAAGATGGAAAATATTATACAGTATACAGTCATGCTGTGGATAAAGCATTGAATGAGGAAACAGTTGAGGTTCAGGGAATAAATAAAAACAGATTCAGATTTGTTGCACCTGCTGAGACATTCAAGGTAACAGGGGATTTATCAGATGTGAATATCACCACAGTTACTGCCGGAGTTGCCCTCAGTATCACAGTTGAAGCATGGAACGAGACAGAAGGTGTGAGGGCTCAGGGATATAAGGGAACTGTAAAGTTTGAGATTGTGGGTCCTCCCGGCACAGCAGGAAAACCTCCTGACAGTTACACTTTTACTGCTACTGATAATGGCGTTCACACCTTCAGTGCTTCTGTTTCCACAGAAGCGACAAAATTTTATTCCACAAATACAGGCCCATATCCCACGGCAAATGGTCAAATATATTTGCGAATTTATGATGATACAACCTATGAAACAGTCATAGAGACAAGATGTTATGTGAATGTTGTGCCTAATGTGATTAAAAAATTCACATTTGAAAATATGTCCGCAGGTCTTGCCGGAAAGGAGGTGACCGCAGGAAGCCTTGAAACTGTGGAGATAGTGGCAAGAGATAATTTCGGTGATAAAGAAGGGGGATTTGGAAATATCAAGTATGACTATACAGGGACAATAAGGTTTTATTCTGATGACCCTCAGGCAACATATCCTGGAGATTATACTTTTCAAGAGGCAGATAATGGGAAACATCTTTTCTCCTCAACCGTCTGTTTTAAAACAGCGAATTTAGGTGAGGGTAATCCCTCTGGCACCTGGCTTCTTAGGGTCTGGGATATTAATGTTGGTGGAACAGAATCTGAGTGGACAGGAATTAAAGTATATCCGGGAATTTTAGACTCATTTGTTGTTGATGTTGCAACAGGTCCATGGATAGCAGGGGTGGGTAGAGGGACAGTAACAGTAGAGGCAGTGGATGCTTATGGAAATAGAGTGTCAACAGGGACAAATATTTATTCCGGAACAATAAAGTTCACCTCTTATGCTGACTCAGGTGATAGTGCATCACTCACTCTTTTTGGAAACTCAACTCTTCCAACCTACTACATTTTTACCACAGGTCTAGGAGGAGACAATGGATACCATATCTTCTATGCAACTGTCTCCTTTAGAAGATCCTCCTCAAACGCATGGATAAAGGTGGAGGATGAGATTGCTGGAAAATGGGGAATAAAACAGAATATAGTTGTGGAACCGGCAACAGCAGATCATTATGAGGTTATACTACCAGGAGGGCTCACAATCACAGCGGGAGAGAAGCAGGATATAAAGATAAGAGCAATTGATCAATACGGAAACCTTGATGATGACTGGGGAGATCTGGGGAGGGAGATAACGTTTACCTCAGATAATCTATATTTTAATTTCACAGGAAATTATACCTGGGAGCCAGGCATTGGTGAGAAAACACTTTCAGCATGGGTATGGCTCAATGAATCAAGTTATGAAAAGAATAAGAGAACTGGTGAGTATTATTCTCAAATAACAGTTCAGGATACTCCTTCGGGAATAAGTGGAACTTTGAACAATATTGAGGTACTGGCAGCAAGTGAGGACCATTTAGTTGTTACAGGTATAAATGACCCATGTATTGCCGGAGCAAATGAGACAGTAAAGGTAGAAGTTGAAGATGAGTATGGGAACAGGGTTTTAAACTCAACAGTAACAGTTCACTTTACTTCAAATGACCCTTATCCCGCAGAGCTACCTTCTGATTATACCTTTGACTCCACTACAGATCAGGGGTATCATGTTTTTGCAAATGAGGTTGTGTTTAAGACCGCTGGTTCAAGATATATAAAAGCAGAGGTTGTAGGTTCAACCTGGATTTATGGTCAGCAATCAGCAATCGATGTTCATCCTGCACAGGCGACTACCTTCAATATCTTCTGTTCCACCAGTCAGGTTATTGATGTCCGTTTCACTGTGGTGGTGGAGGCAGTGGACCAGTTTGGTAATCGCTGTTCAGTTGGCCCCAATGCTTATGATGGAAAAGTCCAGTTTGATTCCGATGCTTCTAACTGGGATTTCAATCCCGCCACCTACGAATTCTCCACCCTTACTGATCAGGGAATTCATACTTTCTCTGCTCCCACTTATGGAATGAAGATATCCACAGGAGGAACCTACTATTTAAAGGTTATCGATATCACCGGGGATGGTAAGGGAGTGGATGGAATAACCGGGCAGAAGAGCGGTATCTTTGTTACCACCCTCCCGGAATCAGATATAACCTTTCCCGAGAATAATTCCAAAATTAATAATCCCAATCCTGTAACTATCAGAGGGACATGTTATGATGATGTAGCTGTAAGTAAAGTGGAGATAGTGATTAAGGATAATAATACTGGAAATTACTGGGATGAGGTTGATGGAGTGTTTGAAGCCGGTTCAGAAGATGATTACTGGTGGGAGACAACCCTGTTCACCTCCTCCTGGACCTATACCCACGTCAATCTCTCCTTCACCAGTGGTAAAAACTATACTGTAAAGGTGCGTGCCTATGATAATATGGATAATCTGGAAGCACAACCTTTTGCTCAGGTAGTATTTAAATACGATGTCGATGCACCTATAACCTACATAGTTAATGCCTCTCAAGATGATCACCGGAATTCGCCATTTCAGGTTTCAGGAACTGCAGAGGACCTTCCTTCCGGTTATGGTTCGGGTTTAGCCGGTTTGAAATTGAAGATACTTAAAATCCTTACTGATGGTTCCACGCAGTACTGGACAGGTATTGATTGGGGTGCAGATACGGTCCTTTCCTTAACTCCCGGTAATAACTGGATCTACAATACCACTCCCACCTGGACTAATGGTTATCTATTCAAAATCCGGGCAAGACACAAGGATGAAGCAGGGAATGAAGAATCCTGGAAAGAGACAACTTTTGTTTACGATACTGAAGCTCCAGATTCTTATTTAAGTGAACCGAATTCGGATTTTGAAAACGCCAGTTTGACTATGATCTGGGGCACAGCGATTGACCATCCTGATTCTCCTTACTGGAATGCAGGGGTTGATAGAGTACAGGTGAGGATATCTTCTGGAGTTGATACAGGAATCTACTGGAATGGTTCATCCTGGCAGAGTATGACACCGGATAATGCCTGGCAGGAGGCTCAGGTCTGGTCCTCCTCCTGGACATATACTTCTTTGTCCGGTGCTTTCCAGAATGGTTTAACCTATGTAGTTAATTCACGAGCCATAGATAAGACCACCGCTGATGGAAATTCTAATCCGAATATTGAGGTGAGTGTCACCACCCAGACCTTCATTTACGATACAGTTGCTCCCCAATCCTGGATGGATATGCCTGAAGATGGAGCAATATATGAGACCATGAATAATATCTATGGAACTGCAGTCGATACCCCACCAGGTGAGGTAGATTATGTTCAGATAAGGATAAAACAGATAAGCGGAGGAAACCATTCTAATCAATACTGGGACTGGCAGAATGGAGAATGGTCAAGTTCACCTTCTCAGGAATGGTCAGATTCCATACCCCTGTCCGGTAATAACTGGAGTAAGGATACTTCCGGAGTGGGCTGGGAAGCAACTGCTGGTGGAGTGGATTATTATACCTGGTTCCGGGCAGTAGATAAGGCAGGAAATGTTGAGGTTGAAGCATACCATTCCTGGACCTTCAAATCTCCTTATCCCACCACCCGGGTAACTTATCCGGCAGGCACAGACCTTAATCCCAACTATTATTACAAACCTGTCCAGATCAAGGGAACTGCAGACCAGTATACCTCACCTAATGAGGTTTATGTGATTATCTCCTCCGGACCTTACTTCACCACTTACTGGAATAATGATACTGAAGAATGGGTTACTTCATCTTATGAAAATCAGGTGGATACTCCTACAGGTGTCTTTCCGGATAATAATCCATGGATTTTCACCATCTCTACTAATTGCTGGCAGAATGGAGTGAAATATAATGTGAAGTCAAAAGGTTATGGTCCAGCAGGAGGAGAGACACCGGCAGAAGGGGTCTTCTTCTATATTGATCGCACACCTCCGGAGTCGGAGATTCAGTCTCCTGCTGATGGAACCCATGCCAATGCTATCTCCCAGATTTCTGGAACCAGCTGGGATATTTCACCCGGGAAGGTAGGTAATGTGAGGATTCAGATTCAGAGTCCTTCTGGTGAATACTATAATGGCAATGCCTGGCAGAGTAATGCCTGCTGGATTCAGGTATCTGCTTCTGATGGTGATTTTGATGAGGAGAAGGAGGCCTGGCGATGGGATGTTACATATCCTACAGAGTGCTGGAAGGAGGATGGAACCTATGGAATTAAAGTGAAAGCAGAGGATAAGGTTCTTCCCACCCCAAATACCGAAAATTCACCTTATCATTCTGTATCAATAGTTATTGATAATCTACCTCCTTCTTCCTGGATGATTACTCCCACCACCTATACCTATTACTATAATTCTTTACTCCAGCTTTATGGTACTGGAAGTGATACTTCTCCTGGAATCTGGAATAATATCATTTTGCGCGTTCTGAATAAAGATACTACTAAATACTGGAATGGTGATATCTGGCAGATTAATCCTGTTGATTTAGATAATACTGATCCAGATATGCATATATATGCCTCCTCCTGGACCTATACGGGTATAAACTGGCTTTCCGGATATGAGTATAAGATAACCATCTATGGTAAGGATAAAGCAGGTAATGTTGAGACTTCTTCACATACTGTGGTTATCCTGTTTGATAATGAAGTTCCTTCTTCTTATGGGACCCAGCCCTCAAATAATGGTTATTATAATTCCTTGGAAGAGATAAAAGGGACTGCCATAGATAATACAGTTAACCTGTGGGTATCCGGAGTAGATGGAGTGGAGGTTGCCTATAAACGGATAACCCCTCCCAATACCGGCTACTGGGATACAGTGGATTGGGATAATCCTTCTCCAAGTTGGTTCTCTGCCTCCTATAATCCTTCCTCTCATCTCTGGCTGGAAGATACAGGTAATCCCTTTGATGATACCCCGGTTCCCAGTGATGGTCTCTATCAGGTGATAATTCGAGCATATGATGAAGCAGGAAACTATCAAACAGTTTATACTACCGTAACCTTCACTTGGGACCTAACTCCTCCTTCCTTTTATGATGTCTCACCTTCCACCGGTGGGAGTATCAATTCTATGGATGTAACTTTAAGATTGGGAGAGAAGATGGAAGTGGGACCAACCCGGGTGATTTTTGAGGCAGAGACTGGCTGGAATGGTGAGGTGGTCGGTTCCACAGAAACATTTGCAGTGTTGAATATTCTTCAGTGTGATACCACAGAGCAGCAGACCATCCCCACTTCTCAGTTCAACGCCAGTTTAATTGATGGAAATAAGTATAAGTTGAAGATAGTAGGTAATGACCTAGCTGGCAATCCTGATAATGGTTCCTGGTTCTGGAGTGGAATAATTTATGATTTAACTGAACCTGAGGCTAATTTTACTTATCCCTATAAATATTTCCATTCTTCAATGACGGTAATCTCCGGAACCGCAATTGATAATCCTCCGGTGATAGGAGCAGAAAAATCAGAGGTTGCTCAAAATGAGCTGAAGATTATAAAGGATCCTAACGGCACACCCAGTTACTGGAATGGAGAGAACTGGCAGACAGGTGCTGTCTGGCTGGTCTGTTCAGGAACAACCACATGGAATTATCAGGTGAGTGTAGCCACTGCTTTTATCCACGGAGTAGAATATCAGGTAAGAGTGAGAGCTCAGGATGAGGCAGGCAATATTCAGGCTCCTGAGAATTCATATACCTTTAAGATAGATACCGGTATTCCTCAGGGAGAGATAACCTCGCAGACAAATGGAACTTACTATCGTTCCCTGACTAATATTTCCGGGACTGCGATGGATGACCTTTCTGATATTGAATCTACCGGAGTGGAGATCCAGATTAAGAAATCAGCTCCCATCCCGGTTAAATACTGGAATGGTAGCAGCTGGCAGGATGATCCTATCTGGCTTATTACCAGTTATGATTCAGTTAATGATAACTGGAGTTATGTTTCCGGCCCTGATAATAGTAATATAGATTCAGGAGCAACCTATGAGTTGAGGGCCAGGATAACCGATAAGGCAGGGAATGAGTATCTGTCCAATCTGATTACCTGCTATGGAGATGTGGAGGGACCCACCGCCGGGATATCCAATATTCTGGATGGGGGAGATTATAACTTTAATACCTTAACCGATATTGAAGGAACTGCTTCAGATGGAGCTTACAGTGGAGTGGAAAAGATAGAGTTGATTGTCAAACGGATGCCTGATCATTACTGGAATGGAAGTGAATGGTTGGAAGGAATAGCTAATGCTCAATGGCTGGTTGCCTATTCCACTACTACTGACTGGTCGCTCTGGTACTCTTCCGGTATCGCCTGGGAAGATGGAAGAGAGCATTACATCTGGTTAAGAGTATATGATAAAGCAGGGAATATCACTAAATATGATACTGATGATTTGAGTATCAATGGTCCAATTGATACCAACAGTAACTATCATGTTAAGTTTACGTATGATGCTTCCACTCCTTCTTCTCATGTCACCTATCCGGTCAATGATAATTACTACTCAGTGAAATTTGGCACCATAACCGGCACAGCTGCTGATCCATTACCCGGCTCAGATATCTGGTATGTGCGAATAAGAATAAAACGGAGTAATGGGGACTACTGGCAGGGTGATTCCTGGGGAGGGGTATTAGATTTGGCTCCCCAGTATTTAGTAGGCAATAACTGGGAATATTATATCGACCCGGACTACAAAGATACCTTTTATGAAAATCCTACCGAGACCTATTATATCTATACCAAAGCAGTAGATAATTCCGGATTACAGGAACCTTTAACCCTGAAATGTACTTTCTACTATGACCGCGCAGAACCCGATTCTGTGATTCTCTCCCATAATTCAGGTTATTATAAGGCTAATCAGATAACCGCTATTTCTGGTACTGCCGCAGATGGTTTCTCCGGAATAGATAAGGTGGAGATTCAGATTTCTTCCGGTTCTTATTACTGGTCTGGTTCCTCCTGGACAGTGAATAATATCTGGAGAGAGGTTAGTTATTATGTGACTGGTTCTACCTGGAGTTATCCAGGAGAGACAGATGATATATTACCTTCATGGAGTGATGGAGCAACCTATATTATAAAGGTAAGAGGTATTGATATTGCAGGAAATATTGAATCAACTCCGGACCAGATACAGATAACAATAGATGATAGTGAACCTGATTCAATTGCGACTACACCGGGAAATAATGAACATTATGAGTCACTTAATACAATTTCAGGAACAGCAAGTGATTCTCTAAGTGGAGTTCAAGAAGTAAGAGTAGCAATTCAAGAAGCATTTGGAGATACAAGATACTGGGATGCAACAAACTCTCAATGGGTTTCAAGTGTTGTTTTCAATACAACAACTTACAATGGTGTAACAGGGGTATGGAGTTTTGACTCTTCCGGTGTAAATTTTCAGGATGATAAGAATTACTATGTTATAAGTAAAGCATATGATAAGGTTGGTAATGAGGAGACAGTAACAACTCAGATAAAGTTCACATACCATTATCCAGCAGTAGAACTTGTTCTTGAAAAATCAGATGGCTCAGTATTTCCCTCAACAGTAACAGCAGGTGTTGGAGTAAATGTAAGGGTTAGAGCAGTTGATTCAACAGGAGATGAGGCAGTATGGTATCAGGGAACAGTCCATTTTGAAACAACAGAAAACTCCGGAGAGGCAGTATTACCACCTGATTATACATTTACAACTGATGAGGCAGGAATCCATACCTATTCCACTCAGGTTATATTGAAAAAATATGGTGACTGGACAATAACTGTTTCGGATACAGGTGGTTCACCTCCAAATCAGGATATCGTGAGTGTTCATGTAACCTGGAATACCGCCTCTTTATTAAAGGTTTATGGTTTTCCATTGTCTGCAACCGCTGGTGTTGATTACACATTTACAGTTGAGGCAAGGGATGGTCAGTATGGAACATATGGAAATATTGTTAAGGATTATACAGGAACAGTGATATTTACAAGTAATGATACAAAGGTTTCTGCTGGTGATGGATTACCAAGCAATTACACATTTACAACAAATGATCAAGGAGTTAAAAACTTTACTGCACAGTTAAGAACTGTTGGAACAAACTGGTATATAAAGGTTACAGATACAATAACAGCAGGAGGAATTACTGGACAGCAATCAGGGATTGAGGTTGTTCCTGGTGCACTTGACCATTTTACAATTTCAGGGTTACCAGATCCCTTTGAAGCAGGAACCTCAACCTGGTGTATTGTCAAAGCATATGATGCATTTGATAATTTAAAGACAGATTATATAGGAACAGTTGAATTTTTATCCACTGATTCGCATCCCAGTGTAATATTACCAGCAGATTACACATTTACAACAGGAACAGGCGGAGATAATGGAATACATACATTCTCAGGGAATTATTCAACAGATACAGTAAAACTCTGTACAAAAGGATATCAGACATTAACAGTAAGGGATGTTGATGCACCTGCGAAGTCGGGGAATATAACGGTTCAGGTTACAGCAGCAGAAGCAGAAAGTTTCAGAGTAGTCATGAGCACAGAGGTTGTAGCCGGTGTCTGGCAGGATATAACTGTTGAGGCAGTTGATGAATTTGGAAACAGGCAGGAAAATTATGATAATGAGGTTGTTGTATTCTCCTCAGATAATGGACTTTTTGAGAGTCAGGGAAATGGAACAGTTACAAATGGTTATACTGTTTTTAACGCCTGGGTGCGTCTTAACGAAGCAAGTGACCCTGTAAGTGAGAGGTTTCAGGTTACAGTAACCGATGGAGATGGTTATATTGATAATCCCACAACAATTACCGGTTCTCAGACAGGGATAAGAGTGAATCCTGCTTCTGCAACAAACTTGAGTTTAACTGGAATGCCTTCAAATGTTGTTGCCGGTCAGGGTAATCTGGTGACTGTAAAGGCAAAGGATGATTTTGATAATACTGTCTATTCCTGGAGTGGAATAATAACATTTCATACAGATGGAACAGATCCTCAGGCAACTTGTAATGCTGAGGTTATGCCTTCGACACAATCATTAAGTGGAACAGGAAGTTTCAATATTGTATATAAAACTGCAGGAACAAACAGAGAACTATGGGTTTATACAACTGGACTTAGTTCCGGAAGTAAGACAGGAATAAAAGTTGATCCAGCAAGTGCAGATTATCTTGTTGTAACCATTGTTGGTTTAAGTTCTCAGGATGCTGTTACTGTAAATCGTGCATTAGACATAATTGTTGAAGCAAAGGATCAGTTTGGAAATACTGCTATAACTTATAATTCAACAATTACATTTACCTCAGATGCCTTAAATTACACTCTTCCTGCAGATTATCATTTTGATTCAACTACTGATCAGGGTATTCATACATGGGCTGGTGGTTGTATTTTAAAATCAACAAATACCACAACTGGATGGAAAGTGAGAGCAGAGGATATAAATGATACAGACATATATGGAGAGAAAACAGGAATAAAGGTTTTATCTCCACCAATTTCAACTGTTGATAAACCGTGGAGTAATTACAGAAGTTATGAGTTAACTTTTGCTTCAGGAACAGCAAAACCACATAATTCAGATTATGCTTATGTTACAAAGGTTGAGATGGCGATAAAATGTGATGATACAATAGGACCAAGTGATAGAGTAGGTAAATGGTGGCAAGGTGGAGTTGGATGGGATGTTGCTCAAAAATGGCTTAATACTTCTTATTCTGTTTCTGCCGAGACCTGGACAAGGATCCAAGCAAATGGCGAACTTCCAACTTGGACAGTTAACTCAAATGGGAATGCTAAATATCATTTCTATATAAGAAGTTATGATTCTTTATATGGAACAGAAACAGTAAAAGGACCATTTACATTTATTTGTGATAAAGGAAAACCAACATCAGGAATCGTTTCTCCAGATAATGGAGGAAACTATTCAAGTATAACAACTATTCAAGGAACCTCATCTGATCCGGGGGGAGCAGAGGTTAATTCAGTGATAATAAAGGTTGAAATACAGATAAGTTATATTGAAGCAGGAACAACATATTATTGGCAGGCCTCTCCTTCAACTGGTTGGGTTACAACTGAAAAGTGGATAACTGTTAATGCTAATGATGGTGCTTTTGATTCATATTCTGAAGGATGGTACTGGGATTCTTCACTTGTTTCATGGCAAAATCAAAGGGTTCATTATATAAGAAGTAAGGCATATGATAATGCTGGTAATATACAGGACCCAGTTTCTGAAATTTCTGTAGCTTATGATATAGATGCTCCTGATTCAGACATATCTTCTCCTTCTGACCAATCAATATTGAATTCAGAACCAGTAATTTATGGAACGGCGACTGATACTCAGGGAGTTGGTTATGTTACAGTAAGAATAAGAAAAGGAAATAATTACTGGAATGGAAGTTCATGGCAGTTAAGTGAGGTGTGGCTTACTGGTGCAACTGGTTCCTGGGGAAGCCCAAGCGTTAACTGGACGTTTACGATTCCAGGTTCACCTTTAAGTGAAGATACAACTTATTACTTTACTTCAAAATCAACAGACACTGCTGGAAATGAGGAAACAAATTTAATAGAGAGAGCAATGGTTTATGATACAGTAAAGCCAACAGCGACACTTGTTAAACCTGATTATCAATATCAGAACTGGAGTTTTGTAAATATTGAAGGAACTTCTTATGATTTGAACGGAATAGATAAGGTTGAACTTGTGATAAAGAGGGACCCAGGTGTTTATTGGAATGGTACAAGCTGGGTGAGTGATATAACATGGATTACTGCTTATTCAACAACAAGTTATAATATATGGTTCTCTTCTGCTCAATGGGAGAGTGGACAGACAAATAGAATATGGATAAGAGCAACTGATAATGCAGGAAACATTACTTATTATAATAGCGGTGATTCTCTTGATATTGATAGTAATGTTGGATATGCTTACGAGTTTCTATATGATGCTTCAACTCCTACGACAACTGTGGATTATCCAGTTAATAATTCTTGTTATAATGTGAAGATTCAAACATTTACTGGAACAATAGAGGATTCAGGTGCAGGAACTCAGTCAGGACCTTATAGTGTAAAGTTAAAGATAAAGAGAGCAAGTGATGGAAAATGGTGGCAGGTAAATACATGGGTCTCTTCACCTTGGGATAATTCAACAGTTCTTACGATAAATGATTGGGATTTAGATCTTGGAGTAAATCTTAATACATTTTATGAGAATACAGAGGAAACATATTATCTCTATACAAAAGGGAAGGATTATGCTGGAAATGAGGAAACATTTGATGAGAGTAATCCAGCAGCAGTTTTCATTTATGATGTTGTAAAACCAACCTCTTCAATAACTTATCCAGTTAATGGAAGTTATTATACCGGAGTAGAACCTTCAATTATAAAAGGTGGGTTTTATGATGGATATTCCGGAATTGAATTTGTGAAAGTAAGGATAAGTTCAGGTTCTTATTACTGGAATGGTTCTTCCTGGACCATAACTGAAGCATGGCTTGATTGTAGTGTATTTAATTCAACATGGAATTATACTTCACTTTCAGGTGCCTGGTCCGATGCAGGAATTTATACTATTACAACTTATGTTTCTGATAAAGCAGGAAATATTCAGAGTTCCACCCCAACAGTTTCATTTGTTTACGATTCAAGTGAACCAGATTCGTATGTTAATACCCCTATTGATGGACAGATGTATGAAAGTATGAATGTAGTTAAAGCAACAGCAACAGATGCTCTTTCAGGAATAAGTGAGGTAAGAATTGCTATTCAGAGACAGTATGATGGTATGTACTGGGATATGATAAACTCAACCTGGGTTACATCAGTTGTTTACAATACAACAACATACAATGCTGGATTTTATGAACTTGACACATCTGTTATTCCATGGGAAAATGATGTCTGGTATAATGTGTATTCAAAAGCATATGATAATGTTGGAATTGAAGAGACAACTCCATATCAGAGTTCCTTTAAATATGTAAAGCCAGCAGTTCAGCTTTCCCTTGAATGGACTGACGGAGCAGATCTTGATAGTTCTGAGTTTATTGCTGGAGTTGAGTATGATGTAAGAGTTGTCGCATATAATGAGGATGGAACACCTGCTCTTGCTTTTAACAAAGAGATAAGATTTATAACCACAGAGGATTCAGGAGAAGCAATACTTCCTGACAATTATACATTTACCCCTTATCCAGAAGATGGAGGAGTTCATACATTTGATTTTGCAACATCAACTGGAATATGTCTTAAAAAGGCAGGTTCTTGGAATATAACTGTTGAATGTGTCCTTGGTTCACCTCCAAATCCTGATACAGACCTTGTGGAGGTAAAATGGAACCAGCCACAGGCAGGTGAGTATTTTAAGGTTTATGGATTTAATGACCCAGCAGTCGCAGGAGTTCCACAGGATGTTGTTGTTGAGGTTTATGATAAACAATGGGGTGAATGGGGTAATGTTGTTGAGGATTATGAAGGAACAGTTTATTTCTTAAGTAATGATCCATGGGTAAGTGAAGGAGATGGATTACCAAGTAAATACACATTTGATTCAATAACTGACCAGGGAGTTCATACATTTACAGGTGTTTATTTAAAGAAAGTTGGTGATTGGTATATTGAGGTAAGGGATACAGTAACAATTTCTGGTCAGACAATCTGGGGAAGACAAAGTGATATTACAATAACACCTGCTGCTCTTGGAAGTTTTGAAGTATCAGGGCTTCCAGACCCATATACTGCTGGAACAGAAACAGGGGTTGTTGTGAGAGCACTTGATTTATTTGGGAACTTAAAGACAGATTACACAGGAGAGATTGCATTTACAACAGATGATACTCATCCTCAAGTATTAATTCCTGCAAACTACACATTTACAACCGCAGGAAGCAATCCTGATAATGGAGTTCATACCTTCTCTGGAAATTAATCAACTGATACTGTTAAACTTTGTACTGCTGGTTTAAGGTATTTGAAAGTATATGATACTTTCGAAACAGGAAAGACAGGACAGCAGAATGTAACAGTTGTTGCTGCAAGTGTTGACCATTTTGAACTTTCAATGAGTACAGATATAATTGCAGGAAATTCATATTCTGTTTATGTAAAAGCAGTTGATGTTTATGGGAACCTTGCAAATTATTCAGGAACAATAGAGTTTGAGACAAATAATCCAGATGCAACTCTACCTGCTGCTTCAGATATAACAAATGAGGGGACATTTTCTCCAGTTATTATGAGAAGGTCAACGTATCCAGTAACTGCAATTTACACTTTGACTGCAAAAGAGGTTGGTGACGGCGTGCCAAATGGAACATTAACTGGAATAAAGGTTAATCCAGCACCAGCAACACAGTTTTATGTTTCAAACATTCCAGATCCAATAACTGCTGGTAGTGCTGCAAATGTGATAGTTGAAGCAAGGGACACATATGGAAATAGGGATGTAAATTATATATCAACAATAACATTTACAACAGACAATCCAAATTATGATTTTCTTATATCAACTTACAATTTCCTACCTACAGATGAAGGAAGAAAGGTTTTTGGTTCACAGGTTGTTCTTTACAAAGCATCACCTCCAGATTATAAAGTTGGTGTTTATGATATATGGATTTCAACTCATGAAGGATATCAGACAGATATAACAGTTGAACCGGCAGGACTTGACCACTTTGATATATCAGGTGTTCTTGATCCGGAAACAGCAGGTGCGGTTTCGAATAATGTTGTTGTAAGAGCAGTTGACCCGTATGGAAACACATATACACTTTACAATGGAACAGTAAGTTTCTCTTCTTCTGATATTTATGCTTCACTTCCGTCAGATTATCAGTTTTCAACAACTGAACAAGGAGTTCATACCTTTAGTATTACCATGAATACACCAGGCGAGCACTGGGTAAAGGTTTTTGATAAAAATGATACAAATAAATATGGTTATCAGTATGATATTACAGTTGTTACTGCTCCTGTTTCCGATGTGGTCACTCCTTCAGATAGTTCATATATAAATTCACTCTCGCAGATTACAGGAACTGGCTTTGCATATTCACCAGCAAGTTTAAGTAAAATTGAAATTTACATAAAAGCGCTTGATGGTGCACAGGCAGGAAACTACTGGAATAAGACAGATGGTCTGTGGCAGTCAACAACCTACTGGAATTTAGTTAATGGGACTACAAGCTGGAGTTTTGCTGTAACCTGGAACTGGAGTGATGTTATAGATTCAAATGGAGGTGGAAAACTGGTTATAGAGTCAAAAGCAACAGATGATTTAAATGGAGTTGAAGCATCAACAGTACCTGTACAGTTTGTTTATGATAATAAAGAGCCAAATAGTGGAATAACAGGTCCAGCATATGGTGGAAATTACAATAAGGTAAATTCAATTACAGGGACAAGTTCTGACCCTGGAAACTGGTCTGGAATTTCAAGGATTGAGATAAGAATACTGGATAAAGATACTACTTCATACTGGGATGCCATAAATTCAACATGGACCCACACACCTACCTGGATTCTGGTTGCCTCCTGGGAACCCTCTCAGACATTTGCTTCTCCTGTAAACTGGAATTACGATTCAAGTGGGGTGAACTGGATTGACCAGCATAAGTATAAAGTTGAAGCAAGAGCAAAGGATGGAGCAGGAAACTGGGAGATAACTTATCCTTATACTGAATTCACCTATGATATTACTGCACCGCAGTCAGGAGTTGATAGTCCTATTAATACAGGAAATTATAATAAGATAGAGTATATCACAGGAACTGCATATGATGCCCAGGGAATAGATAAAGTTTATGTAGCAATAAGTAAGGTTTTACCAGCCCCTGTTGCTTACTGGAACTGGAACTCATGGGACTGGTCCGCTACTGGCTGGGATGACCCGAATGCCTGGAAAGAAGTTGAATATACAAATATGGATAAAACTGGCTGGCAGATTTATACAGATACAGTCACCTGGGCCAATGGTTATAAGTATGAGGCGAGGAGTAAGGCGATTGATAAGGCAGGAGTGGAAGAGACACCTTCCTCAGGTCCTCAGTTTACTTTTGATACCGATGATCCAGACTCATATTTTGATGAACCCTCTTATTCATATTACAATCAAGCACCTTTAATTTCAGGAACAGCATCTGATAATAGTCCGGGAAAAGTTTCAAAAGTTTATATAAAGATTAGAAGATCAGATAATTTCTACTGGCATGAGAATGGTTGGGTTCTTGGGGAAGAATTTTGGAATTTAGCGAATGGAACAACAAACTGGAGTTATAATGTTTTAGTTGCTACAAATTATACTTCTGGAAGGGATTATGAGGTTGTGTGCAAAGCACTTGATGATGCTGGAAATTATGAAATTGTGTTACAG
>Ga0164311_10000130_pt1 | contig 27926 bp, 34 predicted proteins | sample GuaBasSedimGuay2_FD_121796 | JGI IMG/M metagenome (GOLD analysis project Ga0164311, IMG submission 121796) | Subseafloor sediment microbial communities from Guaymas Basin, Gulf of California, Mexico - Guay2, Core 4569-9, 9-12 cm | ecosystem: Environmental > Aquatic > Marine > Hydrothermal vents... | reverse complement strand
GGATTAGGATGCCTACTAGTTGTAATAATTATCATGGTCAATTAAAGAATTTTACAAAAGCCATCTATAAGACTTTTCCGGGAGACTTATAGGCTTTCAATATCTGCTTCAGTTCTTCGGGAGCGAAGCTCTTTCCCAAGATGGTCTTGGGTACCCAAGCTCCTCCGGCGAATGTATATCCGCATTTTCTACATGTCCAGATACCTATACTTATGCGGACTAATCTTCCAGGTGTTCGGCATCGAGGACATCTATGAGGAGTTCTTCTTCGCTCCTCAATTAACTTTACACGCTTTCTTAAAGTTGCTCCGTATCTCGCTCCGTATTTTCCTGCAGCACCTACGATCTTAGTTCTTCCCATGATCTCATCCTAAGTCTCCTTCTAACTAAGAGTAGTCGGTTTTAAAGTTTTCTAATCGTTAGATGCAGAAGTGGGTATTGGAGGTAGGTGTTTCCGTATGTCCCTAGATATTTTCTCCCCTATTTCTAGGGCTTGCATAATCTCATCATAGCTGAAATATCCAGGAAGTCCCTTTTGAACGGCTACTATGTCCCCGTTTTCAGAGAAGCTTAATGTCAGGCGTGCGTCCATAGCTAGTTCTTCTTTATAAGAGGGGTCTACCACCATATAAGAACCTATTTTTGCGAACGTTACTGATACGGGGCGGGTCTTTATAGGTAATGGCTCTTTCTCTTCTAGAAGTTTTACTTCATTGTTTTCCACTACGGTTTTAGGCTTCTGCGTAGTAAGCAATGCCGAGGTTGCCGCCAGCATACAAGCATCAAATAGATTGCCATCATGATTAAGTGCATATATATCCACATATATTACCCATACCTTCTTGCCTGGTATAATTGCCAGCTTACTTAAGTCTATCATTTCTGAGCTTCTTATTCCTCTATCCACAACACGTGAAATCTCGACATCTTCTTCGCCTGGAGGACCTGGTTCAAATGTAGGAGAAGCTATTGGTATCAGTTCGGCATTAACTATTAACACACCCTTATCAGGAGTGTCAGGAAAGGGGCTACCCAATGACATTTTTACGCCAGCAATGACCATAGTATTGCCTATCTCGGCAATTGCTGAACCTTCAGCCCTTTCAATAGCATTTACTGTGATGCGTACTGATCTATAGGCTGTAGGGGATCGGCCATCAAGCCTTTCCCCTTTTTCGAGCAGGGCTTCTATGGACTTTTTTTGAATCAAAGGTATTATTTTCTCAGGTTTGGACATCAGCTTCCACCTCCTGTCACGGTCCTAATCATTTTTTCGTATTTCTTCTTAAGAGCTTCCCGCTGTTTTCTGTAAATTACCTGTATCCCCGAAATCGCCAAGTCCAACGCTTGCTTAAATTCTTCCTTTGAGAAAATTCCATCTGCTTGTAGAAGAGTGATCGTCTTCAGCCCAGGCATCATAGCAACTGGCATATCGCCTTCTCCATATTGATCCTCAAGGTGGTTTAGATCCAAGGCTATCTTTCCATTTATCTTCCCAACAGCCACAGCAGCTACCAGGTCCTTCATGGGAATTCCTGCATCGGCCAGGGCTACGGCTGCCGCCGTAATGCTCGCGCATCTAGTTCCTCCATCGGCCTGTAAGACTTCTATAAAGACATCTATTGCCGTTCGGGGGAATTTCTCGACGAGGATCGCAGGTTCAAGGGCTTCCCTAATGACTTTGGAGAGCTCTATCTCTCTCCTTGAAGGTGCTGGACTCTTTCTCTCAGGAACAGAAAATGGGGCCATGTGATATCTTACTCGTACTATAGCTCTATCAGGAAGGGTTAAGTGTTTGGGGTGAACTTCTCGAGGTCCGTAAACAGCAACTATTATCTTATTCTTTCCGTGTTCGATGTACGCTGAACCATCAGCGTTTTTCAGAACTCCTACTTCTATTTTCAATGGCCTTAATTCATCAAGCCGCCTACCGTCGAGTCGTAGTCCTTCATCGTTGAGAAGCTTTATAGCCTGATCGCTCTTCATCTTCATCACACCTTTACATACTTCCTTATTGTACTTATTATTTCATGCATGGCATTCCTTTCAGCTTCAAGACTCTCTCCTATTAAAATAATCCTAAAGTTTTTGCCTACGAATAGCTCGCAGCCATATTTTTGTTTAACGGTTTCTACGAACTTTTCCTCTCCTATCCTCCTGTAGAAAACATACGCTTCTAGGGGTGTTAATTCTAAGTACGTTCCACGGGGAACTTTCCCTAGCTTCGATTCCTTTATCGTTAGTACAGGATCTCGTGTAAGGTCGAAGGCTACTACTTTTGCAATTATCACGTCTCCTACTTTGAGACTTTTTGAAAGATTTATTCTTGTAATTTCGGTCGGTTTAGAAAATACCTCTGATAGCGGTAAAATAGCAGTATAAGGGGAATTAATGTCTACGGACCAGCTAGTGACCCCTACTTCAATTATCTTTCCGACGACTATATCTCCCGGCATCGGTATATATGCAGTTTTTAATGGCGCTACTTGGATCACGCGTTGTTTACCTTTCTCTTGTACTAAAAGCTGGCCCACAAATACGCTCACATTTTTCCCATCTTCCCGCCTAGTTACGCCTGGACCTAAAGTGCCCTTAATGCTTGGTATCTTATCCCCGGGAAGTAGAACAGGGATTTTCTTTCTCCTTCTGGGTGTCAACTGTATTCCCTCAGATGTACTCTCTTGATAAGATCTTCACTTCACCCTTCCCTGCAGTTAGGGAATTAACCTTCTCTATCAAGGCTTCCTGAAGTCCCGCGGGTATTTCTATTTCCATTAGAAGGCTTCCATCAGATTGATATGATGTGCGAAGTATTTTTCCCATCTTGGAGAGTGGACCGTATGCTCGTCCAGAGTATTCAGGGGGAATTTTTATACCAGCTCTCAGACGTGCCAACTTTAATGGAAGTATTCTCTGAATGCTTTTAATTACTTCTTGAACCTGGTACTCGACGGGCTTAAATGGATCTATGCCTACACGTGCCTCGTTAATGGCTAGCTCTATTCTCATGGGAGGATGAGGTAGGCCTGTTCGGGGGTCTATGGCGTTACGTGTGAGGAACTCTATTATTTGCCGCTTTTTCGCCTCAATAAGTTCTCTTCTCTGCTCAGCTGTTAGCTGAAGTTCCCCCCTTTTAATGATCTCCTCTGCTACTTTATAGGGGTCGTCTGTTCCGAAAGCTTTTCTTAATTCTTCAATGGACGCCTTAAGACCTTTACGAGCGTCGTAGTATATTATATCTCCGACCAAGACTTCCCTAACATCGTCCATCTTTCCTTCTCTAAATAGCCATGCTCTATTAGCGTAAACTAGTACTTCAAACTTTTTCCCTTTATAAAAATACCTAGCAATAACTTCCCTATCCTTGCTCGACATGTTTAATCACTGCAATCCTAATTTTTTGATATACTCCTCTTTTTCGCTATCAGGGATCTTCTTGAATTTACGGGTCTCTGAGTCTATTACGGCCATCTCTACCCGATCGACAGTTAGTTCTTTTACTAAGAGTCCCAGAGCCTTAAGGGATAATAGGATTGCCTCTTCGAGGGACATATCCCGTTTATATTCACGGGTAAGTACCTCTAGTATCTTGGTGTCACCGGCTCCTATCGCGTGAGCATAGTACTTTTGGTATGCGCCACTGGGATCTGTACCTATTAGTTGAGGACCTGCTTCGTCTACACCGCCTATTAGAAGAGCTACGCCGAACGGACGCACACCACCATGTTGAGTATAGATTTGTAAGATATCGCAGATCCTTTTGGCTAGGGTTTCAACACCTATAGGCTCATCGTATACTAATCTATGTATCTGCGCATATATTCGCGCTTTGTCTATGAGTATTCTACCGTCAGCAAAGAAGCCTGAAAAACTTATGCCTATGTGCTCGTCGATTCTAAGGATTTTATCAGTTATTTCCGTTAGAGGTGACCCTACACGTCTTTCAGCTGCTAGAACAATGCCTTCCTTCGTCCTTATACCTAGCGTTGGTGAGCCCTTACGTACGGTTTCAAGCGCGTATTCTACTTGATATAGCCTTCCATCCGGGCTCCATATAGTTATGGCTCTATCATAGCCCATGCTAGGCGGACCCAACATTGTATCATATCACCATCATTTTCTAGCACCCTCTTCATATAAACCTTTTTAAATGCTGAATTGAGCTTATTCTAACGAGTATCGTTACATGAGGGTATAGAGCAGAGTATCTTTTTGGCTTTCTTTAACGTACCTGCGACTTTAACTGTGTACATTAAGACGTTATGATGTTTAAGAGCTATTGTCGGTGCTAAAGCAATGGAGGACCTTACGAGGTTAACTACTCCATAGTGACATGATACTATCCCCGCCTGCCTTTCCTCGTCAAATACTACAAACGTATAGAAGCTGCGCAAAATGCCACTATAACCGTGCAGCGTTTGCAGGGTCTGCTCTATTGCCGTCCTAACAGTCTGCTCCTTAAGACACACTCCCCTGACTTTGAAAACAAGATACCTCTTCCTAATCCTCTTTACTCTCAATTATAACACCTGGCAGGACGAAGCGATCGGAAAGCTTCATTCTATTTGTCTTAATTATTTGGAAGGGCGTGTGCCGCACACAAGAATATGAAGGATCTTCATGCTCGAAGAGAGATAGTATAGAGCATAGGTCTCTAGGCGCTCTTAATTCTAGTGGATGGGTAGCTCCACTTGTAGCGACAATTTTCAGGTTAAAGAACTGCGATATGGACACTAACTTATAGTACTGTTTAAGCAAGGGTTGCGAAAAGTTCTTCAACAGGGGGTTTATTGGAATTTCTAGCACCTTTTCATTAGAGGACATGAGATGCGCTTGAGTGTAGTCGAAAAGTCTTTCATGTTCTTCAAAACATATAACATCAGTACGGCGATCAATGGCGGCGTGTCGGGCCACTTCTCGCGTGGTGGGAATTACAACTACTATTTCGAATAAATGTCGGTTTTTCCGTAGTAGCCTGTTTAGATCTCCCTTAGACTTAGGACGAAGGTCTATTCTCTTTACATAGTCAAGGCCGTAATCTTTACTCAGCTTCTCCAATTCACTTAATGCATTCTTGAGAGCGTTATTCAGGTTATATACGGAGAATCCTCGAAAACCTAGTAGCGATAGTGTTCTGAGGAAGTCTTCTAGGAGGTTTTCTTCTATTTTAGGGGGATTTATCCTCAGATCGAAGAAAGGGGGCAAATAGGACTCCTCGTATAACTACTTACTATGAAGTCTTTTTAGACTCTGTACTATATCTTCCTCTCGACGTATATGGGGGTATAGGGTAACTTTGAGTTTCACAATATCATCGCTCTCTTCATCTAAGATGATTTTCTCAAGGTAAGCGGATTGCTTGTTTAGCCTTAAGTAAACATTACCCTTGCCGTCGTACCTTATATCTATAGTCGAAAGGATGTATTCAAACTCGCTTTCTCCCATTCCTGTGAGAATATGCTTAAAACACTTCTGTGCGACTTCGGGTGTATCTACAGGAAGTTTAAGAAGGAGTATGGGGTTTCCATAGAAACCATGCAGTAGGTCTGTATAGATCTTTTCTCTAAAGCTTTCCCGATAGTCATCTGGTAGTAGATTTAACATTGCCTGTTTTACTTTATCTTCCTCCTCGGTTGCATGACAGGAAGTTTCGATGTACACTTTTTGAACAATCTTCATGTTCTCCGAGAGTACCTTTTTTTCTTCACGAAGCCTGCAAGCCACGCGTATTTAGGATCGTTTTTTATAACGGAGTGATTTGGATCCGCTAGTATAACTTCAAACCACTTAAATACTCCATCCTCTCCAACCCAGTAAGATCCAAGTACCTCCATGTTCGGGAATTTCCTCGCTGCACGCTCTTCAGCTATTAATCGTAAACTCTTCCGAGGGGTGTGCCCGTAAATACCCATTCTTTTCGGTCTCCTGCCCGCGCGAGGACGAGGTTTATTAAGACTTCCCTTTCGTACTCGTACTCTGACAACTATTATGCCCTGTTTCGCCTTGTAACCAAGCGCTCGTGCTCTATCTAACCTCGTAGGCTTCTCGATTCTGACGACCGTAGGTTCTCTTCTCCACCTTATCATTCTCTTCCTGAGCAGTTGTCCCATGTATCCCTCCAATGGTCTCCTCCAGGCCTTCGATAGATACTTGTATAATGACATGTATTCCACCGCCTATGCACTATGCTCTTCAGAGCTAAATATAAGCTTTTTTAGTGAGCTAACCAAATTCGCTAATAATTTTTCTCGCTACGATTAACCCAGCTTTCTCTTGAGCTTCCCGCGTCATTGAACCTATATGAGGGGTTGCTATTACTCTAGGATGTAGTATTAGTTTCCACTCCCAAGATTCCTTAGGGGGTTCGTGTTCAAATACATCAAGAGCGGCGCCAGCTACGTGACCGACATTCAGAGCATGTAGAAGCGATCTACCATCGATCACGGCACCGCGTGAGGTGTTTATGATGTACACGCCTTTTTTCATTAAGGAAATCTCCCTCCAGCCTATCATATGGTATGTCTCTTTCGTTAGAGGCACATGTAAGGTTATTATGTCGCTTGAGGAGAGCAGCTCAGAGAGATTCTTTGCTGGTCTTATTCCCAATCTTTGAGCTGTTTTAATTAAATTAGTCCTCCGATATCCCATAACGTCCATTCCGAAAGCTAGAGCTCGCTTGGCAACTTCACCTCCAATGGCTCCCAGACCTATTATTCCTAGAGTTTTTCCGTAAAGTTCTTCGCCAAGGAACTGTTTTTTGAGCCAAAGTTTCTTATCCTTAAGGCTTTTGCAGGCTTCATACTCCTTACGCAAGAGCATGAGCATTAACGCGAAAGTATGTTCAGCGACGGCGATAGTTAGCGCTTCGGGAGCGTTAATAACCTTTATTTCTCGCTGTAGTGCATATTCCACTGCTATATTATCTAGTCCAGCTCCAGCTCTCGCGATAATTTTCAGTTTTTTAGCGTTTTCTATCACTTGTTCGGTGACTTTAGTGGCACTGCGCACTATAATGACATCGTATTCGCTTATGATATTAGAGAGAACATTAGGAGGTGGACTTTTGACGAAGTCTATATGGAAACCATGAGCCCGTAACAAGTCTATAGCTTTACTGCTTATCGGGTCGCATACCAGGATTTTGTACAAGAAGATCTCCCAAGATCTAATAATATAGCTTTTTAATTATAGCTCTTAAAGCTGTGATTAAGGGATCTTTCTCGAAAATATCCCTGGAGCTCCTAACTACTAACGTATATGCTTCCATAGCGGGTATGCGCATTGCAATCAAAGGGTATAGGGAGTCTATAGTTAAGTAGAAGGGGCAGCCCCTTTCAAACACAAGCTGTGCTCCCACTATAGTTCCAATATTTCTTTCGGCTATGAGTTTAAGAGTTCCTGTAGTACCTTGAGATAAGCTTACTTTCGTGCTAGTGAGCTTAAATTTCTTCTCAAGCTCTCTATAGGGTAACCCTATACTTACAAGCTCTAAAGTTCCGATCCTTTCATGAAATATTTCAAGAAATCCTCTGGGTCCTGGATTATTAAATAAAATACCTGACAACACAGTGTACATCTCCTTTTCAATTACGTCTGGTGTTATGAAAACTCTCCTAGACTCTGTAAGTATCTCTAATGTTCTGACATTTTCCCCAAAAAAGTACACATTTTCAGAATATTTAAGTGAGGAATCTACATCTACGTAGTCATTTAACTTTGGTACATAGCAGAGAGTTAACCTAACGAGGTTTTCTAGTTCATTGGAATTTTCGGAAAATAGTGGGAGATATTTAGCCATTTTGTGTAGAATATCGTCGTCGAAGAAGTATTCTAACGCCTCACGTGTTAAAAACGCCTTTTTCTCCATTTTTAAGACTAGGTTCGCTAGGGGTATTGAAAGTGAAGGTGGACCCTCAATCATAATAGGATCTTTGATCCTAATTAGTGCTTTCAGAAATTTCTTAAGAGATAGAAGATTGTTAAGCACAAAGGCATATTCTCCATGTTTGGAGCTTATAATAGCTCTAATGTCTCCCCTATAGCTAACAATTATCTCATCAGCTTTGACCGACCCCCTTTGAGTTTCTATAATGTGCGCGTCAAGATCTATGCTTAAAAGCGGTGATCGTACCGTGATTCTTAGAACATTGGCCAGAATGTACTTGCCGAGAAATGTATGCGTTTTCCGAGAGTAAAGAACAGGTTCGGATGAGGGGTTGAAAATACTCTCACGTATTAGTCCCAGTGTTTCCCGAGGATAGGGTATGACGAATATTTTTCTCCTTGGACTGGCTTTCCTGAGCATTAGCGCTAATTGTAAGGCTAAAGAATCGCTACCCACTATTGCTATACTATGCATGTATTTTTCCACGAGGAATAGGTACATAGAAAATTAAAAAATCAGCGAAGGCTATAACTAGTGAGTGATGAAGAGCGGGCTTGAGCGAGCGGTGATCGAGCCTGCATCGGCTGATAATTGTACAAGAGGATGAAGTATGTGGCAGGTAGGTCTTGTAGGTAAACCTAATGCCGGTAAAAGCACATTTTTCTCAGCAGCGACACTAATTGATGTAAAAATAGCTCCCTATCCTTTCACAACGGTAGATGCCAATAAGGGCGTAGGATATGTGCGAATTGAGTGCGTATGTAGAGATTTTAATGTGAAGGACGATCCTGTGAATTCTAGGTGTATCAAGGGCTTTAGGTTTATACCCATTGAGCTTATAGACGTCGCGGGATTAGTACCAGACGCTTGGAAGGGAAGGGGTTTAGGGAATCGTTTTCTAGATGAGCTAAGGAGAGCCGATGTATTGATCCACGTAGTAGATGCATCTGGGGGAACGGACATTGAAGGGCGCCCCATAACTCCTGGAGGACACGACCCTCTTGAAGACGTAAAGTTCTTGGAGCACGAGATAAACATGTGGGTTTTTCAGATACTGAAAAAGGATTGGGATAGGCTTGCTAAAAGGGCTCAAATGTTAGGCTCAGAAATAGATAAGTTGATTGCTGAGAGGCTTAGTGGCCTAGGTGTATCTCTGGAGAACGTTCAAAGAGCACTACAGGAATGCGGATTATTCACCAAGAAGGTCAGTATGTGGGATGACGATGTCATCTTCTCTTTCGTAAAGGTTCTTCGAGAGCTTTCTAAACCTATGGTTATCGCAGCTAATAAAGCGGACATTCCGCAGGCGGAGGAAAATATTAAGAGGCTCAGGGAGGCTTACAGAGACAGGTACGTAATCGTTCCAACATGTGCTGAGGCCGAGCTTGCCTTAAGGAAGGCTGCTAAAGCGGGGCTAATAGAATACTTGCCTGGCGACCATGATTTTAAAGTAGTTCAGCCCGAGAAGTTGACGCCTGCTCAAGTAAAAGCTCTTGACTATATCAGAGAGAACGTTTTTAAAAGATGGGGGTCCACGGGGGTCCAAGAAGCGTTAAATAAGGCCATTTTTGACGTGTTGGGTGCAGTAGCTGTATTTCCTGTTGAAAACGAATACAGACTTACTGACCACCATGGAAGAGTGCTTCCAGACGCTTTTTTAGTACGCTCAGGAACAACTGTACGGGATTTCGCGGGACTTATACACAGCGAGCTAAAGGAAAATTTTATGCACGCAATAGATGTCAGGACTAAGAAAAAGCTTCCTGGAAGCTACGTTATTAGGCACAGGGATGTAATAAAAATAGTTACTCGAAAATAAAGCAGGGTATTACTATGTGCCAAAATAATGTATCTCGAGGAGTCTCGGAGGAGAAGTTCGGCTTAATAGCGGAGCATCGTACTGAAGAGGTTAAGATCATAGCATTACATCTATTGAAGATCCTGGAGAGATTTTCTGCTGAGATTCTCATAGAGAAAGGGTTAGCGGGTTTTTTGGGACTTAAAAAAGGAGTTGATCCCGATGCGTTAGGACGAGATGCCTCAACGATCATCGTTATCGGAGGTGACGGTACTTTACTAAGGAGTGTATATAGGGTTCCACGGGCTCAGATGAAGAAGTTTCTGGGCATACGAATATCAACCTCTTTAGGTTTTCTAATGTCGACAGATGCCAGAAGGCTAGAACTCGATATTTATAGGTTTCTTAGAGGTGAGTACTTTACTGAAAAGCGTATGAGATTGAAGGTCAGGTTTTCTCTTCTCAAGGAAGAACCTAAATTCCTTAATGAAGTTCTCGTAAAGAGTACTGACCCGAAAAAGATGATCGAAACCGAGGTCATTGAAAGGAAATATGGAGAAGTGGTATTTTCCGGCAGAAGTGACGCTGTTATAGTATCTACTGTCACGGGCGCCTCAGCCCACTCTCTCTCAGTAAGCGGAGTGGTGTTAGACCCCGACTTAGATGTTTTGGCGGTAGTGCCAATAGCTCCTTTAAATAGACTAGCTCTACCCTGCATACTGCCAGCAGATAGGGAGCTTGAAGTACGCGTTCTTACACGAGATTTCATGCTTATAGGAGACGGCTTCTACACGCGGGTTTTTAAAATTCCTGAGGAGCCGAGCAGTAAGTTGATCATTAGCAAGGGAGATGTAATTCATCTAGTAAGATTTAGAAGAGTTTTTTATGGAAATATTAAAAGAAGGCTGACCTACTATTAGCAGGAGGATCTGTTTTGAACTTGAACAAAGGGAAGGTTGTCTACGTCTTAGATGCGTCTTTTTTCATAAATCTACCAGCACTGCAAATTCCTGAAGGAGAATGTTATACGACTCCGCTTGTGGTTGATGAATTAAAGGACTCGAGAAGCTCTCTCTTAGAGGAGGTCATGAGCTTACTAAGAGCCTTAAAAATAATGTCTCCCTCTAAAGATACATGCAAAAGGGTCGAAGTAGTATCTCGGAGGATGAACTTAGATGTCTCAAGAGCTGACATTAGTGTACTCGCTCTAGCACTAATGCTGAAAGAGGAGGGTAAGAGCCCTATTATACTGAGTGATGATTATGGAATTATGAGCATAGCCGAAGCCTTAGAAATTAAGTTTAACCCAATCACTACTAGGAATTTTAAGAGGATCCATAAGGTCATAACTTATTGCCCGGTCTGTGGTCGTACTTTCAAGAGGAAGACTATTTGCCCTATATGTGGCGTAAGGCTTCGAAGAAAACTTAAGCTTTTAAAGTAGGAGAAGGAACTCTAAGGTTACGAGCTTGAGTTCGATATAGTATCTATGGTCTTTTCCAGTATCTTAATTATCGCTGTATTATCGTAAGGTTCTAGGATAGCGCCGCATACAGGGCACTTAAACATATTGTTAAAGGCTTCGTCAAATGTCAGTCTAGGTATATCCCTGTTAACGCACATGTAAAAGGTATTTTGTCTTTCATAATTGAGACGTTTCTTTAGCTTCTCCAGGACTTTGCGTTTTCTCTGAGTATAGATGGTTTCTGCGCTCTCATCAGTTAGGCGCCAGAAGTATACATACCACCCTATCTTTTCGTCTCTTTCACGCCTATACTTCAATATCCGTGACTCGAAAAGCCTATGTAAAAGTATTCTGACTTCATTAGTAGGCTTCTGCAAGATTTTAGCAAGTTCTTCATCCGTTATCTCTCCTCTCTCTGCTATTATACTCACGACCTTTCTTCCCTCCTCTCCAACTAAATTCTCTGCCAGTTCCATTAGAAATCGTCGTTCGGCTGATAACATAGATTGCTAGCACCCTAACCTATTTTGACTACCTTTTTTCCTCGTATCTGAGGAATTATTTTCAGTTTCGCGTTTTTAAACTCTTTTGTTAGTTCCCTTCCCTCAAAAAGCCTATCTAGGAAAATCGCTAGAGCCGCCACTTCACTGTGAGGTTGATTGCCTATAGCGATGTTAAAGTCTGCCAAATCGTATACTTCCCCGGGAACTTTTTCCGCACCCACAACTACTAGAACATCTTTCTCCAGTTCGCGTAGTTTTCTTAGAATATCACTTTGCTCTATATTCTCGCCGTACATTGTTAAATGAATAACTACTCCTCCTCTATCCTTCCAGTCTTTAATTATCTGGCGCCAGTGTCCTCCCAACTTCACTTCAAAAGGTCCTCCCCAAGTCTCTACAACCTTCATCAAGCTTTGGTAGAGCCCCCTATCATTAGTGTTGCTGTAAATAATACCGTCTGCTCCAAAAGCTCTTGCCACAAGACCCACGTGTGTGCTAATGCGTTTATCTCGTGAAGGTCTGTGACCTATGCGCAATACGTAAACTTTTCGCTTTTTCATGGACATACACTACTTCTATTTTATCTGAGTATCGGCCCTCAATATACCTTAGCCATTTCCGCCTAGCCAAAATTTCCAGATATATGTCCTGGTCAGAATATTCGGTTCTCACCACATACGCATTGGAGTAAAGCTGCGATAGCAGGCTATTATACGCATTTCCTTTAATTCGCAATGTAGCCTTAACGAGTCCAGGTAAGTTCTCTACTATTTTCTTCTCTAAAGCTCGTATGTTTAATCGTTTTGTAGCGGAGATCGGTACAACAGTCTTAAAGCCTAGTTTCTGAAGCGCAGAGAGCCTTTCTCCAACTTCTTCTGGCGTTATAAGGTCTATTTTGTTAAGTACAGCGATTAGGGGCTTATTTGCAACGCCTACTTCTTCCAGGGTCTTTATGCTTGCCTTAACCTTCCTTATAATTTCGTTCATTGGCTCGCTAGAGTCTACTAGGAGGAGTATTAAGTCTGCCTCATTTAACTCAGCTAGAGTCGTGTAGAACGCCTCGAGTAGAAGTGGAGGTAAGGAATCTATGAAGCCTATGGTGTCGGAAATTACTGCTGGGACTCCGTCAATTTTAACCTTTCTACGAACTGTTGAAAGGGTCGCAAAGGGCCGGCCATCAACATATTTTTTCTCACCTGTTAATGTATTAAAGAGCGTTGTCTTGCCGGCACCTGTATAGCCTGTTAGTGCAATGTTGAATATTCCTACATCCTTGCGCTCAGTGAGTATACGTCTAGTTTTTTCTCTAATTTTCCTCAGCTCTTCCTCTATACGGGATATTCTTTTCCTTATGTGTTGCTCATAAACCGCGAGAGCATATTCTCCTCCAGCCATGAACCCTGGAAGCTCTCCTCGTTTGGCGAGGTTTATATACTCTCGAATGAAAGAGAGCTGTCGTCTTAGAGTTGCTAGCTCTATCTGAAGTTTAGCTTCCTTAGTGCCGGCTCGTTTAACAAATATTTCCAAAATCAGTTGAAATCTATCCATAACGCCTACTCCGAGGACTTTCGATAAATTGTAGGCTTGTACTGGTTTGAGCTCGTTAAAGAATATGACTCTTTCAGCACCTACTTTTCTCACAAGCTCGGCTAGCTCTTTAGCCTTTCCGGATCCTATTTGATAGGCTGAATCGGGCGGCCTTACTTGTTCAACTTCGAAGATAGGAATATACCCGGCTACACGAGCCAGCTCACGAAGCTCGTAAAGATAGCTTTTCTCCCTTAGGAGCCTTCGCTGAACTAAGATGGCTCTGATGCCTCTAGAAGCCTCCATGCCTTTCCTAACACACCTCCTATTTCTTTATTCTTCAGACTTATAAGAATTCTACTAGCAATATTAGCAATGGGGTGCTAGTCCTTGAATTCCACCACGTCTCCCAAAGTTAAGTAGTACTCCTCCCCTTCCTCTCTTAAAGCTTCAAGTCCTTCACTGACTGGCTGTAGTAGGGTTATCTTAAGCACTCTTTCCAGTTTCTTAGCAAGATCTATTGAGGGAGTTAACTTACCGCTTTCTATTCTGCGGATTGTTGATTCTTTCTCGCCCACCATACGGGCTAGTATTTCCCTTGTTAGACCCATTTCTTCTCTCGCCTCCCTTATCCTCTCAGCGTAATCCTCTACTACCTCGTAATTTTCTTCTCTCCTCCTTGTGGGACGTGTTCTCACCCTATACGGCCTGGTCCTATAGGGCGAAGTCACTACGCTTTGGGGCTGTCTTCGAGAGGCAGCATATGTTCCTAGGATTTTCCCATGTCTCTTTGCACAGGAGGGACATAGAAGCATCTCACTTCGGTCCACTAGCACCCTAAGAGCCTTACCCTTAATCGCTCTACCACAGATCTCGCAAAATATCGTAGCGCCCACCACTAAAGTAATGTGTGCAAGAGGCTTTAAAAGCTTGACTTTAAGGTCGACTAGTTAAATTAAAAGTAAGGTTCTTAATATAATAAGGTCTTTTGAATGCGGAGGAGAATGACGTCCAACAATAACTGCATATTCTACAGGAGGACTTTTCATGGAACACGATGTATTCTCTTAAGCCCGGAGGACTGGAGAGCGCGTAGACAAAAATTACTAGATTTTTGTACGAGTGGTGGTAGAGGCTGTCCCGTAATGATGAGTTACCTAAGGATCTCCATAAATAATAACCGCAAAAGATCTAGAGAACAGGTTTTCACGTAATCTAGCCCTTTATGGCTATGTACATTCCTTCTGTTATTTTCGCTATACTTAACATGAGTTCCGTACCCGTAAAGATCCCTCCTTGGCTAAAGTCGTCCCTATGTCTAGTGTTTATGACTACCGTAGGTATCTTTTCCTTAGCGATTAATTTTGAGACGGAAAGAGCGTCTGCAACAGCTTTTTCATAATAGTGCACCTTAACATTCTCTGGTAAGGGGATATCCAGCCCTACGTTAACGTTCCCGTCGCTTATAATGACTATCAGAGGAACGTATCCCTGTCGGCGCTCACGTAACGCTAGTTTATATCCTAAATACATCCCGGAGGCTAACGGAGTGTAGTCGCTTAATCCGACCATGCGGAGCTTTTGAAGGAAAAGATTAACACTGGGGGTTGGATGTAGTACGAGAGCAGCACCAAATCCCTTACAAGAAATAAGCGAGATCCTGTCTCGATGCATTAGAACCTTTCTCCTAATGGCGCTAAGTGCGAGGTGGAGTTGTCTAATAGAATATATCATAGATGCACTGGAATCGAGTATAACTATTAAGGAAAGCCTGCCTTTACCCTCGTAAAGCTTCTCTCTAATATCATCCCAAGTTATCCTTCTTCCTCCGCGCTTTACCAGTTGTCTCAAGGTAGCTGACCAGGAAATAGGTATCATAGTCCTCTTCCTAGGTATTTTGAAGCCAAGTTCTCTAGATGGTGCTCGAATAGCTTTTCTCCTTCCCATCTTCTTCGCGGACAAGCTCTTTAAACGCATGCCCAACTCTATTAAATGTGAGAATAACACGAACTTGGGGAAAGCTTTGAAGCCTTTTTCTATTTCTGGCCTTTTTTCTCTGAGAGTCTTAATAGACTTATCAAAGGATACAAGGATACCGGTTCTTAAATTCATTAGTATGTGACCACTTTCGTAGATTCTCCTCCTTTCTCTAAACATACTTAGTAAGGCGTATATCAGCAAAGCAAGGAGTGCAAGCCTATAGTCATAAAAAAGAAGACCTATCAGAAGGGCTATAAACAAGATATTAAGCGCTAATCCTAACCATATACGAGGCTTCCCCTTCTTCCCTAAACTTGCTCCATAATATATCTCCTTTAAACGTCTAGCGAAAAAAGGTTATGAAGGGAGGCAGTCTATAGCTTCTTTTATCAACTCTTCTCTCCTTTTTCTCAGTCACGACCTTTTCAGCTGGCGTTTTTCCTTTAAAGAGGGCCTCTTCGATTTCGCTAAGAGACGGTGGAGGCTTTAAGCCTCCTGCACGTGTCCGATGAGCAAGGGCGAGACTCAGGCCGAATTTTATATCGCTTATATCTACGACTGTTCTATTTTTGAGAGCTGCTAAGGCTTTTGCCGTCTTGATGGCGACTATATCAGGTCTATAACCATCGACTTCCAGTTCACTACAGACTTGAACCACAAGATCGAGGAGATGCTCCGGTACCTTAACGTCGCTTAACATTGCACGTGCTCTGATGATACTTTCTCTGATCTCCTCTTCTTGGGGTTGCCAAGCTTTACAAAATTCCTCTGGGTTTCTTTCAAACTCCAGGTTTCTCTTCACAATCTCCTTCCTAAGTTCAGGATCCCTCAAAGTATTGATCCTTACGCTTATAGAGAACCTATCTAGGAGTTGTGGTCTGAGCTCTCCTTCCTCCGGATTCATAGTGCCCACAAGGATGAACTTCGCCGGGTGCTTCAAGGAGATGCCTTCTCTTTCGACGACATTCCAGCCGAAAGCTGCTGCGTCAAGGATGCTATCAACGATGTGATCAGGAAGTAAGTTAACTTCATCTATGTAAAGTATGTTTCTATTAGCTCTGGCAAGAATTCCCGGTTCGAATACTACTCTACCCTCCTTTAAGGTGCGTTCAATGTTAATCGTCCCCAGAACCATGTCCTCGGTAGCTCCTATTGGTAGTTCTACAACTTTCATCTTGGTTCTGATAACAGGTAATCTTCCCTCCTTCTCCAGAATGTTTCTACACCTGTCACAGAGTTCATTTACCTTTGAGGGGTCATCATTAAAGGGGCATCCCACCACGACTTCTATCTCAGGTAGGAGTCTTGCAAAAGCTCTTACAATGCTAGACTTACCAGTGCCTTTAGGACCTATTATCAGTAGGCCGCCAATACTCGGATCGACTGCAATGCACATTAAGGCTTTCTTTAAATTTTCAAGTCCTACAAATGCTGAGAAAGGTAAGGTTCTATAGTTGTAATAGTTGTAGTCGATCGTTCAAACCCCAATTAAAATACACGTTCGAGTTTAAAAAATTACCCGAGAATCTCTTGTCCAAGGAGTCTTCTTAAAAAGGGCTGAATCGCCACAAAAATAATATAAAAGTCTGTGAGTATCTCAAAAGCGGGCCCCCGTCGTATAGCCAGGCCAAGTATATCGGCCTTTCGAGCACTAGGAGAAGCTAGCTGAGTGCGAAGATAGCCGAAGACCCGGGTTCAAATCCCGGCGGGGGCATAGTCAGCTTACTTGTTCTTTGTTAGAGCTTTATCTCCACGAGCATTAGCCATTAACATCTATGAAAACAAAACCACTTGTTAGCATCAAAGCTGCTCGGCGTTAAGCTTAAATCATGTTGTACTATTAGTTTTTATGGACGCGGGGGTGCCCGAGCCAGGACAAAGGGGCGGGACTTAGGATCTACCTCCGAAAGGAGGGCTAGATAAGAGCTCCCGTGGCGTAGGCCTGCGCGGGTTCAAATCCCGCCCCCCGCATGTCTGCTAAATTAAATTTCTCCTACAAATGACGGACCTTCCCATAATTGTAGTTTCTTTTTAAGATCCGACACCTCGCGCTTCAAGTAATTTATAACGGTTCGATGTTGTCGCCCATCAATTATCATTTGAATAGCTGTCTTGACTATGCGTAGTTGATTAAAGTCACCTATTATTGCAACGAATCTGTCGTATACCGAGACGTATGCCCCGCTCATCTCCTCAAGGGTTTTCCAAAACTTTCCTCTCTCACCTATTATCCTACCTTTAATTCTCACTAAGTTCTCTCTACGTTTAGCATATTCCTTCAAGTCTATGACTTCAAGAAATTGATCGTCCTCGAGTAAGCGTAAAGCGCGTTCTGGGCTGAATCCATAGTTTATTGCTTCAACTATTCTCTTAGCCTTATACACGTCACTTAGAGAGGATTCTTCTGTGGGCTGTATTACGGCTTCTAGGGCTCTTGTATCTATCCTTATACGAGTTTTCGTACTCTCCTCTATCCTTTTCTTTACCCGTCCTCCTTCTCCTATGAGAACGCCTACTCGGTCAGGATTTAATGGAATTGTTAAGGCTCCTACAACTTTCCCCCCTCGATTTACGAGTCCCAAGTCCCAGCACCAAACACTTATTAAAAAACAGTTGTTAATTAAGTTAAAATAGGTTATGTCATGAGCTATTTTGAAGAGGATTTTGAGAAGGTTAGAAGACGGGACGAGGAGAGAAGACGTAAAAGACGAAAAGATGAGGATGCATTTGAAATAGTTGAAGAAGTTTTCGATCGACCAACTTTAATGGCTCTTTATGATTTAATTAACGATGGAATAATCGATAGGATGTTTGGAGTCGTCGCCACGGGCAAGGAAGCAAGAGTATACTGGGCAAAAAATTCCAGAGGGGACGATCTAGCGGTTAAAATCTTCTTAAAGGAAACATCGGATTTCCGGAGGAGTATAATCAAGTACATCGACGGAGATCCCCGATTTGCGAGAATGAGGCGTGACATTAGGCATATAATAAAGATCTGGTGTAGCAAGGAATTTAAGAACCTAAAGGAAGCTATTGCGGCAGGAGTGAGGGTGCCTGAACCCATAGCTTTCCGAGAAAACATACTAGTCATGAAATTCATTGGAGACGATGGAGTACCCGCACCACTAATAAGGGAAGTCCCCCCCGGAGATCCAGAAGAGGCATTTGGTACGGTATTAGAGTACATTAAAAGGGCAGTACTGAAGGCGAAAATAGTGCACGCAGATTTATCCGAGTATAACATAATGAACTGGAACGAGGAATTATACATTATCGATTGGGGATCGGCTGTTCACATAACACATCCGCAGGCATTAGAGTTCTTAAGGAGAGATATTTCAAACATTGTAAATTTCTTTAGAAAACTCGGAATTGAGACTCCGAGCGTGGAAGATATCTATAAGAGACTCATAAGAGAGATTCCCTAGAAGTTTGAAGTAAGTTTATACGAAGAGCTCGCCCCCTTCCTCTTCTTCTTCAAGCCATTTGAGGAGCCCTTTCTTTTCCAGCTCCTTAACCTCATCTCGGGCATATCGATACAGTATATCTCCTCTCTCCTTTGGCTGAAAGTCCCATATGCCCACGAGTACGATGTCACCTAAGCGTAGCCATACCCTCTTCTTCATTTTACCAGGTATTCGACACAATCGAGTATAGCCGTCTGAGCATCTAACTTTTACGCGATCGTAGCCTAGCATTTGAACTATTACACCTAATACCTGATCTTCACCTGTAGGAAGAGGGGCTTCTCTTTTCTCTTCTCCACCTCTCTTTTTCTTAGGCAAGTCTACCTCCTCTCCTTACGCGGGGTCAGTGCCTATAAGCGCTTCACAATCAACCTAATAAGTAGTATTGCATTATAATATATGTTTCTCACTTGACCTCTTCTATGCTTCTGAGGGGTTCTATCTCTTTATCAACTCTTTCGAAACCTCTTTCTAAAGCTTTATTTAATGCCTGTTTGAGCTCCAGATTCCTATATTTAAATGGGTTCACAGTGATATCGATCTCTACAGTTACTGTAGGAAAAATGTCGCCTGATACTTCACACTTCACCACAAGGTCTATGATATCATTTTCTGATATGAAATTTAGTAAGGTATTGTAAACTTCTTCCACAATAACGTCGAGCAGCTTCTGTTTATCGCTTTCAGAGAGCTTTCGAGGGAACCTCTTCCTGTACTTTAAAGACATTTCCTACTATCCTGCTTCCGTAGTTTCCGTGGATGGCTGTCTTAATTCCTTTTCGAGTTCCTTTCGAAGGTCTTCAACCTGTTTTCTTAAGAGATTTTCATGTTTCTGCAAAGTTTTTAACCTGACCTCCATGATTTCCTTTTTCTCCTCTAGCTCTTTCTTCAGCTCTTCGACCTCAGCTGAGACCAGTATCGGTCCTACTAGCTTGTAAAGTTTTAACCCTTCTCCTTTTTCTAGGGCTTTGCTAATCTCATTAAGTGCGGCTTCCACGTCCTTAAGTTGAAGCTCTACTTGCTGTCTCCTCAAAATCACTAACTGTAATTCGTTTTGTAGTTGCTGAAACTTCGCTACGCGTGTTCTTAATCTTTCAGGTAGTGCTTCAGCCAAAGACCTTCACCCGACTAGCCTTTAAAGGCTAATGTTATAATATAAATCATTTGGTCGTATAAGGCGAACGGTTTTCATAGGAAGATTTAAAAACTCTACTTGTAGTATAAGCGGCAGGGGAGTGATAAGCGATGCCCTTAAGGCCTGGAAGATGTTACAGACATTTCGGAACGCCACCCTATACTAGGTTGGAGTATATCAAAAGTATCCCACCAGTACTTATACCAAAGTTCGATCTGGGGAATCCTAAGGGAGACTTCGACATGATCGTTAAGCTGGTTGCAAAGGAATCAGGACAGATAAGGGCTAATGCTCTCGAGGCGGCAAGAAGGCTCTCAAACAAGTATTTAGCATCGAGCATCGGAGAAGCAAATTATCACCTACGTATTGTAAAATATCCTCATCATATTTTAAGAGAAAATAAAATGATGGCGATGGCAGGGGCAGACCGATTACAGGACGGCATGAGACTGGCCTTTGGAACACCCATAGGGCGTGCTGCAAGGGTTCATAAAAACGATGTTATAATACTGGTGAGAGTAAATAAGAACAACGTAGAGATAGCTAAAGAAGCTTTAAAGGTTGCATCAAGCAAGTTATCCGTCCCTACGAGGATCATCATTGAGCAAGCAAAGAAGTGAATGCAGTAACTCTCGAACACTTTCTCGGTGGTCATCTTGAGCGCCCCTGCTAAGATCCATGCTACAAGAATTGAGGCTTGTCTAGAGGTCTGGAGTTACATCCTCAAATATAATGTAAGGAGTCGTGAAAAGATTAGGAGAAGGCTTGAGGAGACCTACAATAAGTATTCCGTAGAACCCATTAGGGGTCGAACCAAGATAAACATCTTTGATAAGGAGATGATAACCCTCTACCTCGTCGGGAAGTATGGTCTGGGACTAGATGAAAGTGAAATACCCAATAAGGCTTTTAGTAAGGAGATTAAAATAGAGAAAACTGTTGATAGTATTCTTAAAGGAGAGAATGTTGAAAAGGTTATCAAAAAACACTTCAGAAGGGTTGATGAAAATATCATATTCAGAATATTACGCTTTGTATTAACAAAAATACTGCTTGGCTGGGAAGACGAGGATGCTCTCATAAAGGTATTCAGCCTATTCGAGAAGAAGTTCACTAAATATGAGAAGAACTTTAAATCGTTTGTAAGATTCTACGTAGCTCTACGTATTGCCGAAAAAATAGTTAAGAAGGAGGTTCAAAATCGTTTAGAGAAAGAGGCTTTAAAGCATTCACTTTGCCTGAAGTTTAACATGCCGAAGAATGCGCCGTCAGATAACTTCATACGTGAGATAGCCGTAAACGTCTTTAAAGGGGAAGAACACGAGGTCAATACGGTTCTTGCATTTCCAGGTCCTCAGAGCCTAGAGATAAGGCTCTAGTGATACTCAAAGGCTTAACAAGAAAATTCTGAGGAAAAGTCCTCCGTGAGTTACTTCCCTTTCCTCTAGTATTTTAAGTCCCGACCTTAATGCTGCCTTTCTTAAAGTCTTTACTCGAGGTGTTATTACAGCTATAATCCCCTCCTTCCTTAGCACTTTCTTGCAGGACTTAAGGAAGTCGAGGTACAGCGAGTATAAATGGGCTCTTAGCCTTATACCATAGGGTGGGTTCACTAAGATTACGTCGAAAAAATTTTGCGGGAAAATGTTTTCGAGCTGTCTTGCATCGCCCAACATCAGCTTAACGCGCTTTTCTATACCAGCTTTCGATATGTTCAGGGAGGCACCTCTTAAATGTTGAGGATTTATATCAACACCAAAGAGTTCGGCTTCTGGATTGAGGTATGCGGCTTCTATTAGTAGAGTTCCTGAACCGCACATCGGATCCAGTATTCTAGCAGCTCTTTCTGCGCCCGCGAGCTTTGCCATTAGATATGCTACTACTCCATCAAGCGCAGCAGGATGATAGTAAACGCGATAATCTCTCTCCCTCAGAGACGTACCGAAGCTTAAGTCTATTAGGAGAGCGAAAGCTTTCTCTGAAATCTCTACAATGAACCTTACACAGGGGTTATCTAACGATATTGGGGGGTTGTAGCCCATGATTGAGACTACTTTCCTAGAAATTTCCTCCCCTACGAGGCTTGCGGCTTCCTTTGATGTGAAATTCGTATCCACATCTTTCTTAATGACGACGCAGAACGACGTGTATTTAGTTGAAAATATTCTTCTTAGCACATCGAGCGATTCATCCAAGAAATCATTTAGTAGCTCTCTTACGCGATCTAACTCCTTTGTGTAGGCTTCATGCCAACATAACACCTCAAATATTTTCTCTAACGATCTTGCATGAGTGAACAGTTTATCTAAGACCCTCCTCCTTTGCGTCACCGGAACTTCCAGAAGCACATATCCTCTAACGCCGAAGGGATTAAGAGAAGTCCGACTTGTGATTGAGCCTACTAAAAGTTTCACATCTTTTAGAGCAATATCTTCAAGACCAGGAATTGTCGATAACAGGATCTTTACGGTCTTAGACTCTTCTCTCTCATGTAGTTCCATGACCAAGTAACCTTCCTCTAGGGAGCAAGGTCTCATATGTAGTTTTTAAGTATATTTAGAAACCAGTACAAGAAGCTTGAAAAATATTTTCCTCGTAATAAGCTCTATAGGGACATCCTCGGGGCGGACGAGGTTGTGGAGGTATACGTAGTAAATCAAAGCTTTAACAAGGTTTTCTAAAGTTACATTAAAAATAGTTGAGCATCGCACCAGAAGCACCTGTTCTGAGAGCATTATGGCAGTGTTAAAAACTCTACCACTTATTCCCATCTTACGTCCGTAATCCTGAGGTTTTTGTCTCGTTAAAATTATTTCGACAGAAGGAGGTGATTTCAAGCCCAGAGACCTAAGATAGGATAAAACGTAGATGACAGCCTTATAGCATGTTTCCTTAGAGATTCTACAATAGTCCCTGTCCGATATTCGAATGTCTATTTTCAATCTTCTAACCTGGTTAAGATTCGCTTCTCTTTTTCACGAGATCACTTATTATTACACAGAGTGTCTCATTAAATAGGCATGTGTATTTCTCAAAATCTCCGCTTTTAACTACCTGCCATAACGGGCTATCACGAGTAATTATGTACTTTATTCCGTGGCTACTACGTGAGTAACGGGAGATTAATCTTTCCCTTCGAAGCTCTTCCAAAATGCTTTTTACTACGGTTAACAGAACTGGTTGCGGAGATAAGCCTGCAAGTATAGCTATCTTTTTCCCTGTAAAGGTTATGCAAGTACCACGGCTTCTTCTAATCAAGTCTACTAGGATGCTGATAACGGTTAATCTAAGCTTTTCATAGTCTCTGTAGGGGATATCATCGTTAAAGTGACTAATTCTCAATAGTCTCGCCATTACTAGCATGTGCATTTAGTATAAGTGGGCTCGTATCGGCTCTTCTAGAGATACATTCAAAAAATATGGGGAAAATATCATTATTATATAATTTAATGCTTACTCGCATTTACTCATCTGACTATCACACGCTTAAAAAGAAATATTAATGGCAAGTGTTAATTCGGAGAGTAGGAATGGGCGAACATGGGTATAGTAGGGTTAGAGGAACTGTATCTACCAGATTCCTCAGCAATCACGAGAGGACTGCTGAGGAGTGAGATAGAGAAGGGGAAGATAAGAGGCAAGATCGTAGTACACAGTATACTCATTAGAGCATTTGAGCGGCTAATGAAGCGGCATAATAACCCACTAGGATTAGTGGGACTAAAGGAATTGAACGTTATCAGAGGGTTCATAGAGTCCGGCAAGGTGAACGGCCTAACAATAGAGGTTTCTAAAGATCTACCAAGCGGCTATAGATATTTCGAGCCTCTCTCCTTAGAGGAAGTAGATGAAATGCTCCGTGAACTTGCTCTTGAGTGGAATGCGACCTTAATAACGTGTGATAAGCTTCAATTTCTAGCGGCTAAGTCTCTTGGAGCGAAGGTTCTTTTCATACGAGAGGATAAAATCAAGTTAACGTTCGAGAAGTTCTTCGATAAGGATGTGATGTCCATACATCTTAAGGAAGGAGTAGTACCCTTCGCTAAGAAGGGAACGCCTGAAAGGTGGTTCCTTGAACCTATAGGAGATAAGCCCATGACACGAGAAGAGCTAGAGAGGATAGAACGAGAGATTCTTGAGGCCGCCAAAGGCGGAAAGGAAGGCTTTATTGAAGTAGAAAGGCCTGGATCAACAATAGTTCAACTGAAACATTTTAGAATAATTATAGTACGCCCTCCTTTCTCCGACGGGCTTGAAATGACTATAGTGAGACCTCTTGTAAAACTAAGGCTTGAAGACTATAACCTGCCTAGAAAGCTTATTGAGAGGCTTGAAAAGCGTGCTGAGGGAATACTAATTGCAGGGGCTCCGGGCATGGGTAAGACTACTTTTGCACAAGCTCTTGCCGAGTACTATCACAGAAAAGGAAAGATAGTGAAAACGATAGAGTCGCCGCGTGATATGCAATTACCCGACGAGATAACTCAGTACTCAAAGAGTTATTCTACATCGGAGGAGATACATGATATACTCCTATTAAGCAGGCCTGATTACACCTTTTTCGATGAAATGCGCGATACTAGGGATTTTGAGATATATGCTGATCTGAGATTGGCTGGTGTAGGAATGGTTGGTGTAGTACATGCTACTAGTCCAATAGACGCTATACAAAGGCTCATAGGCAGGGTAGAGCTCGGTATGATACCTTCTATCGTAGACACAGTAATTTTCATTAAAAACGGTAGAGTCGAAAAAGTGTACGAACTCGAGACGGTTGTTAAAATACCTCATGGATTAAAGGAAGTGGAGTTATCGCGACCTGTAGTAGTAGTCAGGAACTTCCTAACTAGCGAACCAGAATACGAGATCTACGTTTTCGGCGAGAGAACATTCGTAGTACCCATAAAACGTGAGGTGAGTGGAAGGGAGATTCGAGCCCGCAATCTCATAGACAGGACAATGAGTAAGTACATTCCCGCAAGCGGATATGAAATAGTTGCCAATAGCAACGGTGAAATAACAGTCTTTGTGGGACCAGAATACTTAAATTCACTTTCAGCTAAAATATTCAAGAAGCTAAAAAGGATAGCTAAGAGACTGGGAGTGGAGATCGAGGTTAGGCCCCGAACCTAAAATCTGGGGTTAAGTTGATGTATATGAGCGAGATTTCCTGTAAAAAATGCATATATTATGTACCTGATACTCCATACCCTGGCATGGGGTCTTGCGGTAGATTAAGAAAAACTATATACTCTCCGCTAAGTCCCCCTTGCGGTGGAAAATTTTTCTCCCCGGCTTCCTCTTCATCGCAAAGTTTAGCTTCAAATCCTTCTCCCGTAGCCGTTCCGACTACTGAAAGGTCGGTGGCACAGTATACACCCTCAATAACTATAAGCCCTAGGCTAGACCTTACACCTACGGGCATACCCTTACTTGATGATCATATACTCAGAGGCGGTTTTCTGAGAGGAAAAACTTATCTCATAGCTGGTGAGACTGGTTGTGGTAAAACTATATTTTCTCTCCAATTTCTCATAAACGGTGTCTTAAAGTTTAATGAAAGCGGCATCTATCTAGCTATAGATGAGCCGGCTGCACACGTAGTTAAAGGACTAACCCTCTTTGGATGGGATGTCAAAGAGCTTATTGAAAGGCGTAAGCTCTTATTTCTAGACATGAGAACGCACTTTAGAAGACTCTATTTAAAGGAAAAGGATAGAAGAATCGATCCCAGAATAGTAATCGGGAACATTATAAAATATATCGAGAAGATTAATGCTAAGAGGCTAGTAATAGACCCGATAGCTCCGCTAATGTACGGAGGATCGGAAGAGGACGTTCTATATGCTAGGGAGTTTTTAAGAGAAATGGTTTTTGAACTTGAAAAACTGGGTGATGTAACAACTATTATGACTAGCGAGATACCTACTGGAAGCAGTAGGCTTAGTAGATTCGGAGTTGAAGAATTTCTTGCCACGGGGATAATAGTCTTAGGGCTAGAGGAAATAAATGGTAAAATCTACAGGGTAATGTATATACGGAAGGCCAGATGGGCGCCTGTTAAGCCCGCTAAATACGTATTTGATATAGTTGCAGGGCGTGGTGTAATTATTAGGGGGCCTTTATCTGAGATTTTGAAGAAAGAGTCCGAAATGGGCTTTGATTAATTATAACAGCAATTAGGTGTAAGGAATGACCTTACGTAGGCTGGGGGAGTCTCTTGCTAAGGCGGTCTCGAAGCTTGGAAGAGTAGCCTTCATCGATAGGAAAGTGATCAAGGAGGTCATCAGAGATATTCAGAGAGCACTTCTTATGGCGGATGTCAGTGTAGAGCTTGTGGTGAAGCTTTCTGAAAATATTGAAAAGCGAGTTTTCGAGGAGGAAGTCCCTCTTGGATTTACACGTCGTGATATTGCGCTTAAAGTCGTCTACGAGGAGCTATTGAAGCTCCTGGGAGGGGAGAAAAGCCCCGAAATACGCGTAACTAAAAAGCCTTATGTAGTAATGCTCGTTGGAATACAGGGTTCGGGTAAAACCACTAGTGCTGCGAAGTTAGCGTACTTCTTTAAGAATCAAGGGTTGAAGACGGCGCTCATATGTGCAGATAATTTCCGTCCAGGTGCGTTAGTTCAATTAAAACAATTAGCCGAACCTTACGGAGTTCCCGTATATGGAGATCCCCAAAAGGATCCCGTGAAGGTAGTCAAGGAGGGCATTGAATACTTTACTAAAGGAAAATTCGATATGATAATTGTAGATACTGCGGGAAGGCATAAGGAAGAAGCGGCACTAATAAATGAGATGAAGGCTCTCGCTAAAGCCATAACGCCAGATGAAGTTATGCTTGTAATCGATGCTACGATGGGTAAACAAGCTGGAGTTCAAGCGCTACACTTCCATAAGGCTACGCCCATAGGCTCTATCTTCCTTACTAAGCTTGATGGTGCAGCTAAGGGAGGCGGTGCACTTGCTGCGATAGTCGCAACGGGCGCGAAGATCAAGTTCATAGGAGTAGGTGAGAAGGTAGAGGAAATAGAAGTCTTTGAACCTACAGCCTTTGTTAATAGGCTTTTAGGAATGGGGGATTTACGTGCGCTTGTCGATAAAATTAGGGCTTACAAAGCGCTGGAGAAGGATAGAATTGAAAGGATACTTAGCGGTAAATTTACGTTGCTGGACTTTAAAGAACAGTTAAGAGCTATGCGAAAGATGGGGCCTTTAAGTAAGATCCTGGAGCTATTGCCGGGCGGGCTAGCATTTAAGGTGAGTAGCGCCGAACTACAGTTAACAGAGACTAAAATTAAGAAGTGGATGGCTGCATTAGACTCCATGACCGAGGAGGAGCTGTTAAGTCCAAGTATCATAGATAGGTCCCGCATAAGGAGAATAGCTAAAGGAGCGGGAGTGACTACTAAGGATATTAAAGATCTGCTTACAACATACAATCTAATAAAAAAGCAGTTGAAAAGGGTCTCTAAAAGACGATTTAAATATATGCAGTCTTTCTTTGGAGTGTAGACGTGAGACGCAATATAGTCATCCTAGTAACTAATTTAGAGAAGCTAATATTGAACGAATCTCTTGTTGCAAGAACCATAGTGGGAGGACTGCTTATATCGCATGACATTAGGCGGGACACTTGTTTAATCTTTCACTTAATGAATGAAGAGTACTCCATGATTTTCAGGGGTGCGAGCTTGAGGAGAATATATCCCGACGAAAGCTCGTTAGGGGGTGTGCTGAGAAAAACCTTTAGGGCGATCAGGTCCTCACGTCACAAATCATCCCCTCATACAGGCGTTATTGTGCTGAAAAGAGGCTTTAATGATCTTGTTAAGGAGTGTCATGGTGCTAAGTACTGGGTGGCGAATACTGGTGAAGATCCGCTAAAGATAGATCTCGCGGCAGAATCAATAAACGTTTTTATACCTATGGATGTAGATTGCAGCATAGTACAAAAAAGTTTAAGAGAAGCGATATTCAAACCTCTAAAAATTCCGCTAGCTAAGTTTACCATAGATCAAATAGTGGCTGTCGTGCAGTTCCTCATAGACTGGAGGCTGCAGAAACTTGGATGAATTAGACCTAGCTAAACGAATTTTATCGAAGTACCCCCTTTGTAGCAACTGTCTCGGAAGATTATTCGCTTCGCTGGGATATGGTCTG
>Ga0164311_10000129_pt1 | contig 27982 bp, 25 predicted proteins | sample GuaBasSedimGuay2_FD_121796 | JGI IMG/M metagenome (GOLD analysis project Ga0164311, IMG submission 121796) | Subseafloor sediment microbial communities from Guaymas Basin, Gulf of California, Mexico - Guay2, Core 4569-9, 9-12 cm | ecosystem: Environmental > Aquatic > Marine > Hydrothermal vents... | reverse complement strand
GGGATGTGCCCTATATGCCTAGACCACTGCCCAGTCCTCTGTGAGATAAGCCTGTCAGCGTTCAGAGGCAGAGAAGTGCTACTATTGCAGAGGAGTTCAGCTACAGCACAGCAGCATCTAACAGGGACTACGGCCTAGGCTGGAGTCACCTTCAGATACTCGCTGAAGTCAGGGGAGCTAAGGGCATAGAGCCAGATCCAGATAAGGCCATATTCCCGAACGTTGATGTCTCGACGAGTGTAGGCGGAGTGCCGATGAAGATCCCTCTGATGATAGCTGCACTAGGCTCCACAACAGTGGCGAAGGTGAACTGGGATGGACTGGCTGCCAGGGCAGCGATATCTGGCGCAATTCAGGTTGTAGGAGAGAACGTCTGTGGCATGGATCCCAACAGCATGATAACAAATGGAAAGGTAACACATAGCGAGGACACGAAGTTCAGGATAGAGTCCTACAGGAAGTTCTGGGATGGAAAGCACGGCGACATAGCAGTCCAGACGAATGTAGAGGACCAGAGGCTGGATGTAGATGAGTATGCGATATCCAAGCTCGAAGTGAACATCATAGAGAGGAAGTGGGGGCAGGGAGCTAAGGCAATAGGCGGAGAGGTCAGAGTAGACTCGCTGGAGAAGGCCGTAGTGCTGAAGAAACGCGGCTATGTCGTAAATCCCAGACCCAGAGGACAAGGAGGTGCAGGCTGCATTCAAGAGGGGAGAGTTCAGGACATTCGAGAGGCACAGCAGGATAGGCATGCCTACTATAGAGTCCTTTGTAGAGGACGTAGAGAAGCTGAGAGAGATGGGCGCCAAGGAGGCCTTCCTTAAGACAGGTTCATACAGGCCTGCTGTAGTCGCATTCACCATGAAAGCTGCTTCAGAAGCGAAGGTGGATGCAGTCACATTTGACGGTGCAGATAGAGGAACAGAGACGAGCCCAGTCCCCATGATGATGGAGTGTGGGACGCCCACCGTGTACCTTGAGGCTCAGGTCCTCAGCTGCTGTGAGCTGCTGAGGAAGCGTGGTAAGTATGTCCCTGACATAGTGATGGCAGGAGGGTTTGTAAATGAAACTCAGCTGTTCAAGGCAGCAGCAATGAGCAACTTCGCAGGAAAGCCTTACGTCAAGGCGATAGCTCAAGCCAGAGCACCACTGACAGCAGTATTCAAGGCAAAGTACTTCACAAATCTAGCCTCAGAAGGCAAGCTGCCACCTAGTTTCAAGGAGCTGTATGGTGAAAAGCCTGAGACCATGTTCATAACATACCATGACTTAGAGCAGATGTTTGGAGAGAAAGTCAAGGAGATCCCAGTTGGAGCAATAGGCCTCTACACCTACTGGGACAGGATAAGGGTAGGCTTGCAGCAGCTGATAGCTGGCGTCAGGAAGTGGAGGCTAGATCTCATAGACAGAAGAGACCTAGCCTCTCTAACCGAAAGAGCATACAAAGTGACAGGAATACCCCTCCTAGAGGACGTCGAGAAAGAGCTAATAGAGCACATCCTACTAGACTAAGCCAACCCTTTTATCCCCCCACCCCAATTTAATTGGGGGGTCCTCATTTTTGCGTTTAAAGGCAAGGTTACTCTTCTCTCAAAGTACTACACCTTTGTCAGGGTAAAAATCCTGGAGGATGTCCTTCCTCAGGAAGTACAGGATGAGCTTGGAATAGACGTGTCACGAGGTGAGGTATCTAGGCTGCCAATCTGGCTTGCATCGGTTCTCATTAAGCATGGAGCTGCAAAGCTAGCTGAAGCAGAGGAGCTGGATCTGCCTGAGAAGCTTGAGCTTGAGAGAGTGCAGGATACGCTTCAGCCTCTGCCAGAAGACTTCTACTCCCAGCTGAAGCTTAGCAGCTCTGCTCTAGCGGGAAGAGAGAGGCTCTATCTAGAAGACCTTGTGAGAGCTAGGCTCAGAAAGGTATTTAGAATGGCTCTTTCACCATCTATAAGTGAGAGTGAGGAGCGTAAGCTCACACCAGAAGAGCGTGTAGTGCTTAAGCTAGCTAGGCTGCTAGTGGATACCGCCATACAACAGGCCTCAGGAGGGAGCTAGCATGATGGACAGGAGGAGCATAGAAGAGGCCTTCGAGGAGTTCTTCATAGAGTTCAGAGACAAGAATGGAAGAAGGAAATACTACGAGCAAATAGGCCAGCTTCCCGTTGAGAGGAGGAAGTCTCTCGAGATAAGCTACAGAGACCTCTGGAGCTTTAACATGAAGCTGGCCAGAGAGCTAGTAGACAACCCTGATAAGGTGCTTCCAGCGGCATCAGAGGTCATAAGAAGAAGAGTGTCTATAATAGACCCAGACTACGCGGAGGCAACCAAGTTCTATCCGCGTATAGTAGACTTAATGGCTGAAACCCCTCTTAGAGGGGTATCATCTAAGCACTTAAACAAGCTGATTTCAGTCAAAGGCATAGTCACGTCATGCTCAGAGGTAGCCTTCAAACTCGATGTAGCTAAGTTCAGATGTGAGAGCTGTGGAGCAGATATAGAGGTGCCTCAGCCAAGCAGGTGGCTTTCTAAGCCTCCTGTATGTGAGAGCTGCGGGAGCAGGAGCCTCAAGCTAGTCCAGGAGGAAAGCAAGCTTCTAGACTGGCAGAGGATAAAGCTGCAGGAGATGCCTGAGGAGCTCCCTCCCGGGACAATGCCCCGCTCGATAGACTGCATTCTCCTAGACGACCTAGTCGATGTAGTGAAGCCCGGCGACCGGGTGACAGTGGTCGGCATACCAAGGCTCGTAGAGAAGAGAAAGGGAAGAGTAGACGTGATATTCAACATGATACTAGATGTGAACTCAGTAAAGACACCCCCAAGAGAGTTTGAGCAGATAGAGATAACACCAGAGGAAGAAGAGAAGATACTTGAACTAGCGAGGTCGCCAAAGCTAGAGGAGCTGATAGTGCAGTCGATAGCTCCATCAATATACGGCTGGGATGTGGTCAAGAGAGGAGTGGCATATGCTCTCTTCGGTGGAGTACCAATAGAGCTACCAGATGGAACAAGGATAAGAGGCGAGATAAACATACTTCTAGTTGGTGACCCAGGGACAGCGAAGTGCGTAGCAGGAGACACGCTAGTCCTAACCAGAGAAGGCCTCATCACCATAGAGGACCTATACAATAGAGCAGATCCACCAGAAGTTCTCACAATCACCAAGGACGGAAAAGCTGTGTTCACCATACCAGATGCAATTGCTAAAAAGCCTGCAGGCGGGAAGCTATTGAAGATCAAGACCGAATCTGGGCTGGAAATCAAAGTCACACCAGACCACCTCTTCTTCAAGAGCAGAGATGGCATGCTCACGCCGGTGAAGGCAGAAGGCCTCAAGCCAGGAGACTACATAGCCATACTAGGACTCCTGCCTGCTCCTGAGCTCCAAGAGAAGGAAGTTGACAGCTCCCTTTACACGCTGATCGGAGTTCTCGCAGCTCGAGGTGAGGTCAAAAGGTCCAAAAGCTGGTATAGCTTCAAGCTGAGAGCCAGCAGGCATGCCCTAAAGCTGGTTAAGAGCGCCCTCCAGAAGCTCAACGTGAAGAGCCAGGTCAAGGTCATCACCCAGTCAAAGCGTGGGATACTAGTGTACTGGAGGTCTAAGAAGCTTGGCGAGCTTATCGAGGAGAGAGCCCCCGAGCTAATAGCTGGTAGGGGGAAGATCCCAGCAAGCATGCTCTCAGCAGGCAGAAAAGAGGTAGCAGCGTTCCTGAGAGGCTTCCTAAGCTGCTACGAGAACGGGAAGGCCATTAGGATAAGGCTTCAGAGCAGAAGTGATCTAAGCAACCTAAGGCTTCTCCTTCTCAAGGTAGGCATAGTGGCAAAAGAGCACAGCGACCACAGCATAACCCTAACCAAGCCCCAAATAGAGCACATAAACACACAGGAAACCCCAACAGTGGATGGAAGCTCCAAAATACCATGCGTATCCTCATTGATCTCAGCTCTCAAGAGGAAGCTCGGGCTCAAGTACAGGGATATAAGTGCACCAGCATCCACCTTAGCTAGAGCAGAGAAAAGTGGTGCCCCCCTCAAGAGAGAATACTTAGCTGCCCTCGTCAGGGCTGCTGAGAGAAAGATAAGGGAAGCCAAGGATACGCTGCTTGCTGCAACAGACCCTCACGCAGCCAGATCAGCCAGAGAAGTGAAAGAGCTAGCCAAGAGATGCGGGCTAAGAAGAGGGCAGCTCCTAGACGTGATAAGGAAGTGCAAGGAGCTCACCTCACCTGAGAACATAAAGCTCGTGCAGGCGGCTAAGGCGGTAGCCAACTCACATGTAAGCTGGGACAGGATAGTGAGCATATCTGAGGTTGAGGGTGAAAGCTGGGTTTATGACATCCAGGTAAGCAGCACCCTGAACTTCATAGGCAACTTCATAGTGCTACACAACAGCCAGATACTTAAGTTCATAGCGAAGGTGGCTCCAAGAGCAATCTACACGACCGGAAAGGGGTCTACAGCAGCCGGCTTGACAGCTGCTGTAGTGAAAGATGCTATGACTGGAGGGTGGTCTCTAGAAGCTGGCGCACTAGTCATAGCAGACAGAGGGATAGCTGCAATAGACGAGTTCGACAAGATGGACAAGAATGACAGGGTAGCGATACACGAGGCAATGGAGCAGCAGTCATTCCATCCATCTCAGCTTATCAAGCTCGAGAGCGGAGAGCTTGTTCAGATCGGAGGGCTAGTAGATAAGCTACTTGCTGAAGAGAAGACCAGAGTAGAGCAGGGGATAGACTGCGAGATCCTCTCGCTGAGGAAAGGGCAGCTGAGAGTGCTTACAACAGACTTCAAGAAAGTCTTCCCAGCTGACGCCACAGCAGTGAGCCGCCATAAGCCTCCACCAAACATCATCACCATAGAGTACTCGAATGGCAGCGTGCTGAGAGTTACCCCAGACCACCCAGTCTACATAATGAGGAGTAACGGCTTCCTGGAGACCGTCCCAGCTGAGTCTGTGAATGTAGGCGACTGGTCTCCTGCAGCTCCATCGCCAGGATGTAGGGTGCTGCCTACTCCACTAGCAGAGCAGCTAGCTAGACTAGCCCAGAAAGCAGGCCTGACATCAGCATCTCCTGAAGCCATATCCTCAAGCAGGGCTAAGGCGCTGGAAGCCATAAGAGCTGCAGAGAAGGCCTGCCTCACGGAAGAGGGATCTCATGTGCTCAAGTCAGCGATGTTCCTCCTGGAATCAGAGCTAGCATGGGCTGAAGTCTCCTCCAAGAGAGTAGAGCCCTGTAGAGCTAGATGGGTCTATGACATAGCAGTCAACCCCACCCACTCCATAATAGGAGACAAGTTAGTGCTTCACAACACAATATCCATAGCGAAGGCTGGGATAATAGCGACGCTAAACGCTAGGACAACGATAATAGCTGCTGCTAACCCAAAAGATGGGATATACAACCCAGAGCTTCCAATAACCGAGAACGTGAACCTGCCTCCGACTATAACATCAAGGTTCGACCTTATTCTAAGGCTACATGACATCCCTGAGCCCCAGAAGGATAGGGCTGTAGCAAAGCACATCCTCAAGACCAGAGGAGGAGATGTAGCTCTAGCAACACCAATAATCCCGCCAGAACTCCTAAGGAAGTACATAGCATATGCTAGGCAGAGGATAAAGCCTAGGATGACAGAGGAAGCTAGCAAGATACTTGAGGACTACTATGTCAAGCTGAGAGATGAAAGCAGAGACATAAAGAAGTCTCTAGCAGTGACCCCAAGGCAGCTAGAAGCCTTAGTCAGGCTTGCAATGGCTAGAGCAAGAATGCACTTAAGGAGCAAAGTGACAGCAGAGGACGCGTTAGCAGCTATAACTCTGATGGAAGCCATGTACGCTGACGTAGCAATAGACCCATTCACAGGAAGACGAGACATAAGAGCAGTACATGCAGGAGTATTTTCCTCCAGTGTGATGATTAAAGAGGTGTTCGATAGGGTGCTGGATGAGATGCTAGCCGAGGCAGCTGAATCAGGGGCAGGCTCTCCAAGGATGGGCGTCCCAAGAGACGAGCTGATAGACCGCGTTGTAAACGCCATCAAGGCCAGTAACCCTGAGCTAGACTCCGAGAGAATAAGGAGAGCTGTACTAAGAGTGTATAGGGAGAAGTATGACAGGGGGACGATATACGAGCCTGCACCAGGCAGGGTAATGAGGACCAGATGGTAGTCAAGATGCTAGTTGAAGATCTTCCAATAGAGCCTGCTCTCAAGAAAGCTCTTCTGAAAGCAGGATACAGGGAGCTCTACCCTCCTCAAGAGCAGGCCATCAAGCACGGTGTACTAGATGGCAAGAGCATCCTCCTAGCTGCGCCAACAGCTAGCGGAAAGACCCTAGTGGGAGAGATAGCTGCAGTGAGCAGCATACTAAGAGGGGGAAGAGCAGTGTATCTTGCTCCACTAAAGGCCATAGCTAGTGAGAAGTACGATAAGTTCCAGAGGACATACAGCGAGCTCGGAGTGAAGGTCTCAATAAGCCTCGGTGACTACACGTCTAGAGACACAGACCCAGGTAAGAGCGACTTGCTTGTCATGACATACGAGAAGTTCGACTCACTCACAAGGCATAGCCCCCGCATGCTGCAGGCACTAACGTGCGTGGTCCTGGACGAGATACACCTCACCTCAAGCGAGACAAGAGGTGGTACCCTCGAGGTCATAGTAGCTAACCTGAAGACCGAGGCTCCAAGCTGCCAGGTAATAGGGCTGAGCGCAACAGTATCCAACGCAAGCGAGCTAGCGAGGTGGCTTGAAGCAGAGCCTGTAGTAAGCGACTGGAGGCCTATCCCACTGCTGGAAGGTGTCTACCTAAATGGGTCAATCTACTACCCTGCAGGCACTAAGCCTCTTTCAGAAGCTAAGCGGTCAGCTCCCCCAGTAGAAGTGCTGGTAAGGCATTACATAAAGAAGGGAGGGCAAGCACTAGTCTTCTATGGAAGCAGGTCTAGAGCTCAGAAGGCTGCTATGAGACTATCTCGCCGCCTCAAGAGGATACTTTCACGAAAGGAAGCTGAGAGAGTATACTCCATGATAAGAGAGCTAGAGGACAAGATCCCAGCAACCCCAACCACAATAGAGCTAGCAGACTGCATGAAGTATGGCATAGCGTTCCACCACGCAGGGCTCCCCCACGAAGCCAGAAGAGCTGTCGAGGAGCTGTTTAGAGAGGGATGTATCAAGGTAGTGTGTTCAACGCCAACTCTGGCAGCTGGAGTAAACCTACCAGCTAGGCTGGTGGTGATCAGAGACTACAGGAGATATGAAGCTGGAATAGGGCAGAGGCCTATACCCGTAATGGAGTACAAGCAAATGTGCATGCCAGGAGACTTGAGGGTATGTACGCCACAGGGGCTAGTTGAAATCAGGAACTTGAGTCCTGGAGAAGCTGTGCTATCTCCCAGCCCTAACACCGGTGTCAGCTACATAGCTAGAGCAGGCAGCAGGATAGCTAACCGTGTCATAGAGGTCAAGGCAGGCAGCAGCTACATAACCCTAACCCCAGAGCACCCTGTTCTAACGCCTACAGGATGGGCTCCAGCTGCCTCGCTCTCTAAGAAATCCAAGATAGCAGTGATCAAGGACGGCAAAGTCAGGTGGGCTAGGGTATCATGGACACATGAGCTAAGCTACCCTGAGAGAGTGTACAACCTGACTCTAGCTCCAACTCCGGCTTACATCACGGAGGGGGTAGTCGTCCACAACTGTGGCAGAGCTGGTAGGCCAGGATACGATGAAATAGGAGAGGCTGTGATAGTAGCCAGGTCTAGAGCCGAGCTAGATGCTCTCCTCGAGAGCTACATAAGAGGGGAGCCTGAGCCAATAGAGTCAAAGCTCTCTAACCCCCCAGCTTTGAGGTCGCATGTGTTAGGCATGATAGCGACATGGGGGCCGCTGGCTCAAGGTGAAGTAATCCTCAGGTTCTCAAAGACGTTGTTCGCAGTCCAGTACGGTAAGAAGGCTGTGGAGAAGAGCATCACCAAGGTGATAAGCTACCTAGCTGCTGATAGCTTCATATCAGAGGAAAACAGCCTGCTTTCAGCAACCAGATTAGGCCAGGCCACAGCCAAATCGTACATCGACCCAAAGTCAGCAAGCTTGTTCAGGCGTATGCTGCACGAATCCAAGAAGACGCCCATATCCTTCATGTACATGGTGGCATCAGCACCAGATATGGAGGACCTGCCAGTTAGGAGAAGCGAGGTCAGAAGGCTCCTAGACTTCTACTACGCTCACTCAGATGAATTGCCCCAGCCTGAGGTGTCTACTGCCCTAGATGAGCTAGAGTACGGTGAGTTCCTGTCAGCTGTCAAGAAGACAGCTGCTCTCATGAGCTGGATAAACGAGGAAAGTGAGAGAGAAATCGAGGAGAAGCTGAACGTCCAGCTAGGAGACCTAGCGAGAATAGTCGATTCTGCAAGCTGGCTGCTGAAGGCAGCTTCAATGATAGCTAAAGCTCTAGGCTTAGTAGAGGAGTCCATGCTAATCTCCAAGCTCGAGAGGAGAGTGAGATATGGGGTTAGAGAAGAGCTCCTAGAGCTAGTGAGGCTGGAGGGGGTAGGCAGAGTAAGGGCGAGAAGGCTCTATGAAGCAGGATACAGGTCTCTAAGTGACCTAGCCTCAGCTAGCATAGATGAGCTGGCGAGGGTGCCTGGCATAGGGAGGAGGATAGCTGCAAGCATACTCAGCCAACTCGGTGTGGAGCATGAGCCTGTCATAGAAGCCGAGAAGAGGACACTAAGCGACTTCCTCAGCACCTAGAGCCTCCATAACTGACTTAGCGACCATCTCAGCCAGCTCAGCAGCAAGCCCAGTATACCTTCGTGGATCCAAGATGTCATCTATCTCCCTCTCAGTGAAGTACCTCCTGACCTCACTGCTCTGTTTTAACAGCTCCCTGAAGCTCCTGCTGCTCTCAATAGCCTCCATAGCCAGCTGCCTGACTACTTCATGCATCCTCTGCCTGTCAGCTCCCCTCCTCACAGCCTCAAGCATGATAGCTTCCGCCATTATCAGATCTCCAGCAGAAAGCAAGTTCCTAAGCATTCTATCCTCGTGCACCACAAGTCCCTTAAGAACTCTGACCATAGTCCTCAGCTGCTCATCAACTAGAAGGCAGGCTTCAGGTACTACAGCCCGCTCACATGAGCTGTTAGTCAAGTCCCTTTCATGTTCCAGGACCACGTTCTCCAGAGCAGCTACTACAAGCCCCCTGAGCACTCTAGCCAGCCCGCACACCCTCTCACAGCTAATAGGATTCCTCTTGTGGGGCATGGTAGAGCTGCCAACCTGTCTCTCCCTCTCAAACGGCTCCTCAACCTCCCCTACCTCTGTCCTCTGCAGGTTCCTCACTTCATTGGCTAGTTTGTCTAGGCTGGAGGAGAGCAAGCCTAGGTAGCAGATAAACTCCGCGAGGAGGTCTCTTGGGACTATCTGAGTAGATATCTCAGCAGACTTGATGCCAAGCTTGCTCATAACCCTCCTCTGAAGCTCAAGCCCGTTCTCACCGAACTCAGCCATAGTGCCTACAGCCCCACTCATCTTCCCGACACAAACTCTACCCGCTACGTCACGCAGCCTACTCAAATGCCTCGTGAACTCTGATGCAAAACCCGCCATCTTAAACCCGAAAGTCACAGGTAAGGCAGCCATCCCATGGGTACGCCCAAGGCAAGGCGTACTCCTGTACTCCATGGCTAGCCTAGCTAGCTCCCTGAGGAGCTCCATCAGCCTGCCTTCGATGATCTTTGAGGCCTCCTTAAGCTGAATAGCAAGCGTGCAGTCGAGTATGTCGTTTGATGTCGCTCCAAAGTGCACATAGCCTCCTGCTTTGCCGCATACCTCTGCTAGAGCTTTCACGACAGCCATGGTCTCATGCTTTATCTCCCTCTCTATCTCATCAACCCTCTCCAGCTTCACATGCTCAGGTGTAGCTTTCTCCGAGATGACTCTAGCAGCCCACTTAGGTATATTCCCGATCTCAGCATGAGCTTCAGCTAGCGCAGCCTCAACCCTTAGCATGAGCTCAAGCCTATGCTCTCTGCTGAAGACACGCCTCATCTCCCTTGACCCATACCTGTAGTCAACCGGGTGCACTACTTCTCTCATAGAGCAACCAGCAGCAGTAGACGAAGTACCTTTATTACTTTTAACACAAGGCAATTAGCAGCCGCTGAGTGGCTGCAGACAGGCATCTCGGGGTGGACTTTGAGGGGGCTTTTCATAGTGCTCGAGGGCATAGATGGAGCTGGTGTATCAACCCAAGCTAGGATAGCAGCAGAGTGGCTTGAGAGAGCTGGGAGGGTGGTGGTAAAAACGGCTGAGCCGACAGAAGGCCCCATAGGCTCCCTGATAAGGCAAGCTCTCAGAGGGGAAGTAAAAGTCGGTATGAGGGCTCTAGCCCTGCTGTTTGCAGCCGACAGAGTGGAGCACTACTACAAGCTGATCCTTCCAAGCCTAGAAGCAGGCCGTGATGTCGTCTGTGAGAGATACCTGCTTTCATCTTACGCCTACCAGTCTCTTCATGTTGACATCAACTGGATCCGTGCTATAAATAGCCAAGTTGGAAGACCTGACCTAACAATCCTACTGGACATAGACCCCAGGATAGCCATCGAGCGAAAGCTCAGGCAGCAGAGAGGGAGGCTAGAGCTGTTTGAGAAGCTGGATGTGCTCTCGCAGGTGAGAGCTAGGTACCTAGAGCTTGCTAGAGAAGAGGGCTGCATTATAGTAGATAGCTCTCCTCCAATTGAGGCTGTCTCTAGGGAGATAGTAAAGGCCATAGCCAGCATCCTATAGAGAGCCTAGAGATGGATGCCAGAACCTCTTGGAAGCCCTAGATTTCTCTTCATCCATCTCATGTAGGATCTTCACTGCTTCATTCGCCACCCTACATGCCTCATCTTCGCCTTTAACCTCGAACTCGTCGCTGACACGCTGAGCGTAAACAGCGCACACTGCGCCAGCTCTGAGCCCAAATATGCTGCATAGAGTGAAGAGTGTAGCTGCCTCCATCTCGAAGTTAAGTACTCTAGCTCTCCTCAGGTCTCTCAGTATGCTTTCCATCCAGCTCTGCTGGAACCCGCCATATCCAGGTCTCCCTTGTCCAGTGTAGAAGCTGTCAGTTGAAGCTGTTATCCCGACGTGGTATCTTACACCAAGCTGCTCTGCTGCCTCGATAAGTGCTAGCACTACTTCATAGCTTGCTACCGCTGGGTACTCTGGGATGATGTACTGCTTGCTTGCCCCATCTAGTCTGACTGCTGCAGTGGATATCACGAGCTCTCCGCACTCTATTCCCGGCTGTATAGCTCCAGTGCTTCCTACCCTTATTATGGTCTCAGCGCCAAGCTGAGCTAGCTCCTCCACAGCTATAGCAGTTGAAGGCCCTCCTATCCCGCTAGAGCATGCTGTAACCTCCACCCCCCTATATACCCCGCTGTAAACCCTATACTGCCTGTGCTCTGAAACCACTCTAAAGCTATCCCATTGGCTTGCTATCTTGTCGACTCTATCTGGGTCTCCTGGCATCAGAACGTACTTCCCTATATCTCCCTTCCTACAGGCTAGGTGGTACACGGCGCCTCCAATAAAGGGCCTAGCTGCCCTGCTTTTCTCCACCTAGCCTCACCAGCAGCCGCTGAGTGGCCTCAGTCAGGTTCCTAAGCTCGCTTATGAGGTCTGAAAGCGACTTAAGAGCTCCACCTATGTCCGTGAGCCTCTCAAGCTCCTTCAGCAGATTTGAGAGGGCATCCATAGCCTTCTTCAGCACGCCATGGACCTCTTCGAGAGCTAGCACCAGCTCCCTAATCTCAGGTAGGCCTAAGAGTGAAATATAGCTTATCTCCCCTCCCTTCCTCAGCATCTCCTCATAAGTCTTCTTTACGAGCTGCCCTGCCTTAGTCTTTCCAGTGAGATGCGCTCTTATCGTGGCTTCAGTTCTACCCAAGTCCTCAGCTATCTCCCTGATGCTCATCCTAGCTTTCTCCCTAGCTAGCGCGCCAGCTGCCACAGCTAGCGCATCAATCCAAGTCAGCCTCTCCTCAGGCGACCTTATAGCCTCTAAGACCTCAGGCCTAAATAGCGTGTTGACGAGGAGAGCAGCTTCAAGCTTATGTATATCCTCCCTACCGACTGGAGTAAGAGGGACCTCTCCCGTCATGTGATCACCCCTCAACCACACCTCTCGATATCCTAAGTGTCTTGTCATGGTACACTATTATACCCTTGTCTGTGATGTCAAATGGATGCCTCTGCATCGAGTGGCTAGTCCCTCTCATCTTCCACACTATCATAGACCTCCATAGCCTCCCTTCAGCTTCATCTAAGTCAAGCCTTATGATACCATCTGCAGCATGCTCTACTCCAGGGCCACCGAACCCTCTCTCGGTTACACTCACCTGGGATATCAGTATCGAGGTGCACCCTAGGCCCGAAAGAACCCTCTTCAGCTGTAAGACAACTCCCCTCGCTATAGATGGCTTAGTGATGTAAAGTGTAGACACGGAATCTATGACAACCCTCTGGGCATCGTTTTCCTTGACAGCTGTTCTCACAATGTCTATCAGCAGCGGGATATCTGTAGGGTCTCTCACAACATACCTCTCTCGCTTAGCTGCCTCGCCTATCCCTCCTGTAAACGCATCCACTATAGCAAACCTATGCTGCTCCTCATACTCGCGGATGTGCCAGCCGAACTGAGACATGTTTATCCTTATTTGGACTGGATGCTCCTCTAATGCGACTAGAACGCCATTTTCACCAGCCTTAAGCCCATTGTATAAGTACTGCTGCCCAAATATGGATTTACCTGTTCCGGGGCCTCCCGAGAGCAGTACAACGTTTCTCCTCGGGATTCCTCCGTGAAGCACCTCATCAAGCCCCGGTATCCCTGTTTTAACCCTCTCAATAGGCATAGCTACCCACTCTATACCTCAGCTTTCTCTCCAGGCTTCAGCACAATGACCTCAGTATCTACTCCAAGCTTCTTCACTTCCTCAACGAACCTATCTGGTGTTTCCTCTAGTACAGGAAATGTCCCCCAGTGTATTGGCACGACTTTCTCAGGTGATATAAGCTCGACAGCCTTAGCTGCTTCCCTGGGGCCCATCGTATAGAAGCCCCCAACTGGAAGGAAGGCCACCTTAGGCCTGTAAAGCTCTCCTATGAGCTTCATTGCATAGAAGAGGCCTGTATCCCCCGCATGGTATACTGCTCCCTCGCTAGTCAAGACCACAAAGCCAACTGGACTGCCAGCTGAACAGGAGTGCACTGCAGGTGTAAGGATGACTTCAACTCCCTTCACCTTAATAGGCCCACCTATATTCCCTCCAACAGCCGTCTTAACTCCTCTAGCCTCAGCTTGAGATGCAAGCTCGAATATGCCAACTAGAGTTGCTCCAGTCCTCTTGCATATCCTCACTGCATCGCTGAAACCATGGTCGGCGTGATCATGTGTGACAAGCACCAGATCGACATCCTCGACATCCTTGAGCTCGCCTCTAAACTTCGGGTTCTCCTCTATCCATGGGTCAAACAGCATCTTGACATCTGACTTGACCTTCACAGCTGCATGCCCATAGTATGTGACCTCCAACCTACCCCCTCCGCTTGAGCCCCCTAGTTGGCGTTTAAAATGTTCCTGCAGACTAAAGCTTCTACCTAGCCTAGCTCACTTCACTCTCCTGTACCTGAGCACTAGCACCAGTAGCACGCTTGATGCAGCAGCCACTGCTAGCGGAGATCTAAGCTTTCTATCCCTTTCAGCAACTGCTGTGTACTCAACCTTAGCTCCCCCCTTAGTTATCACCACAGTTGGGTTGCTTCGTCCAGGTACAATGTCCTGGGGGTCTAGCTTGAGGACTATCCTCTCAAAGCTCCCATTGACTGCTACCTCAACTACTGTTATGCTGCTGCTCACATTTGCTACTCCACTATAGACGACCTTTTCGCTGGCTTCAAGCACGAATGGAATCAAAGCCCTCTGTCTTCCTGCTCGATGGATCTGGAACTGGACGACTGTGATCTCTCCCATCTGGGCTAAGCTTCCTCCTCTGATCGAGTATGATGGTATTCCAGAGGAGTAAACCCAGTCCTCAAAGAACCAGTTTAAGCTCATGCCAAAGACTTCCTCAAGAGTCTCCTTGAACCCCTCTATTGTAGCCACCTTAAACCTATACCTCCTATAGAACTCCCTCATGCCATCGAAGAACAGCTTGTCTCCAACAACATGCCTCAGATACCAGAGTATGAAGGCTCCCTTACTGTAGACTATAGTGTAGTATGCCTGAGTATCGTCTCCAAAGAACGTTACTGGCCTAGCAACAGGAAGATCCCCTCTCCTATCAAGGAACCTATAGTAGTCCTCTCTAACCATCCTATCAAAGACTTTTTCAGCATAATCTCTGCCATAGTTCCACTCAAAGTACATGACTGTAGAGAACTCGGTAAGCCCCTCGTCTAGCCAAGGCTCGTCGTTCTCATCGTTCCCAACAGCACTATACCACCACTGGTGTCCAACCTCATGTGCCACAACATACTCCAGTATGAGGTCGCTCCTATCATATAGCCTGCTTGAGATGAATACTATCTGAGGGTACTCCATTCCGCCAAACCATCCTCCTGTCTCAGCTACTCTAAGCTCTCTGAACGGGTAATCTCCATATAAGCTGCTGTACGCATTGACAGCCTTAACTGCCGCCTCCAATGCTGCTTTACCACCTATTTCATCCTCTGGGAGGAAATACGATATTACACGAACTCTTCCATTGAGCGCTGTGTCTTCAAGCATCGTATAGTACCTTGAGCATGTCATAGCAAAGTCCCTGACATCCACTGCCTTCCAGTGCTGGACTACAGAGCCTCCCAGCCTTCTTTCCTCAACCAAGCTTCCAGTAGCTGCGACAGTCACCCCCTGTGGGACTATGAGGTAGACCTCATAGTCTGCAACCTCGCTGTAGAAGGACTCTCCATGGGGGTAATAGGGATCTAAGTTCCAGCCTTCGTCATCGTAGACTGCCAATATGGGATACCAATTGCCTAGTGCGAAAATCCCTCTGTTGTACCCGAACCTATCAGGCTTCTCCGGTATGTATACAGTGAAGTTGACTAGGATCTCATGTACTTCACCTGGCTTCACTTCTCTGTCCAAGACTACATGCAGCACTGTCCTGTCAGACCCTTCTATGCTGTACTCTAAAGCTCCTCTGCTGCTGGCAACACCGTGCACTACTAGCTTACCACCATGCTCAATGAACGCATTCGGATATATGTGGAAGTACAGCTCCCCTATAGGCTCGCTCTCACTGTTAAAGTACTCAAATGTGAGGTTGCAGTCGAGCTTAAGACTCTCCTCATCAAGCTTCACCCACATTGTGTACTTGCTTTTCTCAGCGTAAGCTTTAATTCCATGTGCTGAAGGAGCTAGCACTAAACCCAGTATTAGCAAGCTCAGTAGAGATATCCTCGCCTTCATCCTGACCAGCTATGGGGGGATCATGCTACCTAAAAACCATATTGTCCTACTAGCGCTGCTGCTATGTCCTGCTCTAGCTCGCTCTGCGAGCTCTGCTTGCCAGTTCTATCAAGTAGATGTCTATCCTAAGGATGTCCTGCAGGGCGGCTCCTTTGTGATTTCACTTAACCTAACTGCCAGAGTTCTCCTACATAAGATAGCTAAGCTGAACATAACAATAGAACTCCCAGAGGGAATGCAGCTAGTCCAAGGCAGAACTTTCTTCCTGGGTGTAGAGGAGGTAAAGGAGAGGTACCTGGTCAATGTGAGCATAGACATCCCTCCTGGAGTTTACAAGATCCCATTGATGGGGGATGGCATAATAGAGGTTGGTGAAGGCCTCTATCGAACCATATCCTTCACAGAGGAGCTTGAGGTGAAAGTCCACAGGTTCAAGATCACAGCTAAAATCTCCGCAGCTCCAACAGAAGCTGAGCCAGGCTCTCTAGTCAAGCTCATGGCATTAGTCTCCAACAGGCTCCCATACCCAGGCAGGTACATGGCACTAAGCAACATAACCATAAAGATTGTGTCAGAGGGCTTCAACCTAAACAGGACAGTGACATTACCGCAGCTTCTCCCGCTAGAAGATAAGAAGCTTTCTATTTCGCTTGTTGTCCCGAGCGATGCAAAGCCAGGGCCCAACATGATCACAATGATAGTGTGCTATACTGCTGCTGAGAGAAGATACTGCCAAATAGACTCTACTTCAGTGCTGGTGGTCAAGCCAGCTGCCATACACTTCAAGGTGTCAGCACCAGACTCAGCTGCTAACGGGAGCACAATCACAGTGAACATCACTGTGCTGAATACTGGAAGCTACCCTGCCACAGACATTACAGTTAAGCTCCTAAACCTAGAGACAGGCAAGATAATAGCATACAAGTCTATTGGCGAGCTTCCTCCAGGCAAGAAGGCTGCCATATCACTTAGTGGAGTGGTTCTAGGCCCAAGCACAACCAGGCTAGCAGTAAAGCTGGCTTACATGAGTGAAGGGTCAGTTAAGCCTGCTGTAAAGGAGTATGTGGTAAGAGTCCACATAGCTCCTAGAAAGCTTCCTGCTAGTTGGCAGATAGCAGCAATAGCTCTAGCCACGCTAGCTATGTCTCTCTATGCTGCATATAGAGTTAAAAGCGGTAAGTCCAAGTGAGCAATTGATGTCACACTACTACTCTAAGAAGCCTAAGGTTGCCAGCTCTAGAACTCTAGTGGAGCTAAAACTGGTGGGAGTACTGGTCAGATACGTGACTGACCGCGGAGTGTTTTCAAGAGAGAAAGTGGATAGAGGATCTCTTCTCCTGATCAAGTCTGTAGATGCCTCCAATGCTCAAGTGCTGCTTGATGTAGGATGCGGCTACGGGGCCATAGGGATAGCTCTAGCGAAGCTCTACCCCAGGCTTAGAGTGGTGATGACAGACATCAACAGAAGAGCTGTGCAGCTTGCTAGAGAGAACATCAAGCTTAACTCGCTTGGCAATGCTGAGGTAAGGCTTGGGAACCTATATGAGCCAGTTAAGGGTGAGAAGTTCGATATCATAGTGTCAAACCCACCGATCAGAGCCGGGTGGCGTGTAGTATTCCCGATAATAGATGAGGCTCCTGCTCACCTGAACCATGGTGGCTGCCTTTATATTGTGGCGAAAACAAAGCAGGGTGCTCCAACCTTAGAAAAGAGGATGAGAGAGGTCTTTGGCAACTGTGCAATCATAGCGAGAAGAGGTGGTTACCGCGTCCTTAGAAGCGTCTTGTCGTAGTTCCCCCTTATTCTCCTTTCTACTTCTTTCCACGTGAAGCTGCAGCTAGCTCCCCAGTCCTCGACCAGGAATGAGGCCACAGCTGAAGCTACATGCCCTGACTCGGCGATGCTAGCTCCTCTGTACACCAGCGAGTATAGGAACCCAGCTGCATAGGCATCACCAGCCCCAGTGGGGTCTACGACTCTTCTTGCTCTATAAGCTGGGATTCTCATAGGCTTCCTCCAACAGATCACAGAGCCCTCTGCTCCCATGGTCACAGCTCCTATCCTCCTGTCTCCAGCTAGAGCACAAGCTGCTTCAGCTGCTGTCTTTTCCCCTGTCAGGCATCTAGCCTCATCTAGGTCGGCTTTCACGAAGTTTGACAGCCTAACAGCTTTCATAGCACCACTGCTGTAAGTAAGCTTAACAACCCTCTGCTCATCAGCTTCTCTAAGGAACCCCTGGATGTCAATTGATGTGAAGCTCCTTTCAGATGCCCACTCTACCACACTGACATCTACGTCGCCTATAGTAGGGCAGATGTGGATGCATCTAGCCTCTATGTCAGGTAGGTCCTCTACTGTGATTGGAGGTAGCTCACATGATACCCTCTGAACTCTCCTCCCAGAGCTATCGTAGATGTTTTCAAACTGTATTGGCTTGCAGTCAAGCACATCAAGCTTAGCCACGTAGACTCCTGCGCTGTTAAGTTTTTCCTCAACATGTTTCAGCTCTCTGCCTACTCTAGAGACGAGGGCTACTCTACACCCTAGCCTAGCTAGGATCAAGGAAGTATAGTAAGCTGATCCCCCAATAGCTCTAATGCTCCTGCCAGCAACAGTATTCAAGTCTAGTGTTATGCTTCCAATACACAGGAAGTCAAATATGCTTCCACTCATGCTTATCCAAGATAAGGAGGGTCACTGGGGTATATATCCGAAGTCTAGCAGTGGACTATAGTCAAGCTCCGCTATCTTCCTCAAGACCTTTCTCGTGGTAAATACTACAACTATCTCTTGTGTTTCAAAATTTATGCCATTAAGGGTCTCCACCATATCGCTGATTATAGTTGTAAGTGGCATGAGAGAAGTCTTCTTCTCAACTACTTCCTCACCCATCTTGCTCACATATTCTACTGTCTTGCGGCTTTTTTAAAGCTATTCAACAATCCGACGAACTCAATGTCGTCGATTAGGGTCCAATTGAGCCTCAAAACGCTACACGTACTCGCCTTTTTCCGTTTCGAAACGTTTTTGCAACAGATTATGTGGAGATCAAGGCTGCTGTCATGCCTTGATGCCTTCAGCGCCACTCACGTTTACTTGCGGCTTTCTGCCACTTTCCTCCCTACATTGAACAGCTCAATATTCTTTTCGATGTATCTGTCAGGTACAACGGTCTTTATAGCCTCTAACAGCCCTTTCTCACTGAGCGGTAGCAAGCCCAGCCCAAAGCTAAATCCCAGTACGACCATGTTGGCTCCTTGTGGAAGCCCTTTCTCCCCTGCTATCCTCTGGGCTTCAACGTACTCGAAGAGCTTAGCGTGTGCAAACGCTTCTTTGATCTCATCTAGCTTAGGTATCTTCATTCTCATAGCTGCTGCAGATGGTGGAGGGAGTATTAGCATATTGCATACGACACTAGTCTTTCTGCCAGCATACACCCTATTTCTAAGGGCTTCTAGCGCCTCAAGAGAGAGCAGCAGGTCGGCCTTATAGGGGTCTACGAGAGGGCTATGTACCCTACTGCCAAACCTGACGTGTGCTACTACTGCTCCTCCTCTCTGTGCTAGTCCATGTATCTCAGACTGAACTACGTCGAGCCCCTCGATGAAAGCTGCCTCTGCCAGCGTTCTAGCTAGCAAGAGCACTCCCTGCCCTCCTACACCACAGACCACTACGCTGCAGGGCTTCAATCCACCACCTCTACTGCCTTAGTCGGGCATACTCTGGCGCAGAGCCCACAGCCAGCGCAGAGCTCTTTCTCTATCTGAACCTTCTCTCCTATGGCGATCAACGCTGGGCATCCTGTATCTCTTATGCACTTAAGGCAGCCTACACACTTGTCTTCGTCTACGTGGTAGACTTTGGGCTTCTCTCCTCTTCTCCTCTTCTCTCTCCACTCTAGTATTGCGCAGGGTCTCCTAGCCACTAGAACTGGTATTTCATGGCTTAAAGCCTTCTTCACCTCAGCTATCCCCTTATCGATGTCATATGGGTCGAATGTAGCTACGTAGTCTGCTCCGCATGCCTTTGCAATGTCCTCTATGGAGACCTCTCTAGCCTTCGCTCCTGTAGCTGTCATACCAGTCCCTGGATGGGGCTGAAATCCTGTCATGGCGGTTATCCTGTTATCCATGACGACAACTAGCATAGGGTGCCTATTGTATACCGCATTGATGAGCGCTGGGATTCCTGCATGGAAGAACGTTGAGTCTCCTATCAGAGCTACCACAGGCCTGCCTTGAGCTTTACTGAAGCCGTTTGCTAGCCCTATGCTAGCTCCCATGCAGTGTATGTTATCCATCAGGTTATATGGAGGTATTGCAACCAAGCTGTAGCATCCGATGTCTCCACTGTATACTGCTTCATCTCCAACAACCTGCTTGAGGATATAAGCTGTCCCTCTGTGTGGGCAACCTGGGCACAAGACTGGAGGTCTAGGTGGAGCCTTAGCCTTCCCCTCTGGTATCTCCTCTACTGTCCACTCTAAGCCTAGCGACTTTGCGAGCGCAGCGCCTACTATGCCCGTGTTAAGCTCATATGCTCTTGGTATGTGCTCAGTCATCTTTCCAAGAACCTCCACTCGGAGCCTGCTTTTCTGTAGTGTGCACCTGACCTCAGTCTCTAAGACTGGCTCAAGCTCCTCTACAACCAGCACTGCTCTGAGATCCTTTGAGAAGCTCTCTATAAGGGAGTAGGGTGTAGGTGATGTGAAGCCAAGCTTCAATATTGGAGGGCTCACACCTAGCTCTCTAGCAGCCTCCTTGACATAGCAGTAGCTTACTCCTGAAGTTATCACCCCGATCTCGCCTTCCCCTTCCTCTACCGCGTTGAACTCGCTCTTCTCAGCCTCTTCTCTGAGGTCTCTCTCTTTCTCGAGCAGGACTGCCCTCCTAACCCTGGCATTCGCTGGTATCAGCACGTATCTTCTCCAGTCCTTCTTGTACTCTCCTATCTTAGGTCTATCCCTAGCTTCTCCAAGCTCTACTATCCCACGTGTATGGCTTACTCTAGTTGTGGTCCTGAGGATGAATGGCATTTCATGCTTCTCAGACAGGTCGTATGCTCTTACAGTCATCTCCTTTGCTTCGTGGGGGGTTGAGGGCTCCAGAACTGGGGTCAGCGCCAGCTTAGCATAATACCTGTTGTCCTGCTCGTTCTGGCTGCTGTGGCAGCTAGGGTCGTCTGCTGTAACCAGCAGGAATCCTCCTGGGCACCCTGTGTAAGCTAGGCTTACGAACGCGTCAGCAGCGACGTTAAGCCCGACATGCTTCATGAATGCTAGCGCTCTGAGCCCTGACATAGCTGCCGCCGCCGCTGTCTCAAAGGCAACCTTCTCGTTCACAGACCACTCAAAGTACATCCCAACTTGTTCAGCAATCTGAGCTAACGTGAGCCCTATCTCGCTGCTTGGGGTCCCTGGGTAAGATGCTGCTACAGAAACCCCAGCCTCAACAGCTCCTCTAGCTATAGCCTCATTACCTAGCAGCAGCACTTTCCTCCCAGGTTCACCTGATGCTATCAGGTCGTTAAGCTTAAGTCCCAAGTACTATCCCTCTGTGAGTAAGGTACTCTACTTCTCCACTCTTAGCTACTCTAGCTGTAGAGTACCTCAGTGCCCAGCAGCTGAAGACTATAGCCACTGGAAGCGAAGCTGGATGCCTGCAAGCTGTCTCAATAGACACATTCAGCACTGTAGGCCCCTCTCCAGTCCCCATAGCACCTATCTTCAAGAGGTTCCCTGCTTCAATCATCTTCTCCTCTAGCTTACCCAGCTCGCCCTCTGCTCTCACCCCTATTGGCCTGAGAAGAGCTTTCTTAGCTAGCTCAACACAGACATTCTCTCCTCCTCCTATCCCTACTCCAACGAAGTATGGTGGGCATCCAGCAGCTCCTGCGTTCAGCAAGCTATCAATGTAGAATGTCAGAACTCCCTTCATTCCCAGCCCTGGGCTCAGCATCTTCACCTGAGACACATTAGTTGACCCCCCTCCCTTTGGGAATGCCGTTATCTCGAGGTAGTCTCCCTCAGTTAGCTCTATAACAACCCATGGTATGTTCGTTCCTACATTGGTCCCTGTATTTGAGCCCAGAATCTCAACAGCATTAGGCCTGAGAGGTACTTCCCTTGTAGCCTCCACGGTAGCTTCAGTTAAAATCCTCTTCAGGCCGCTTTTCAGCGGGAAGTCGTCGCCGACTTTCAAGTAGAATGAAACCACCCCTGTATCTTGGCAAATTGGCTTCTTAAGTCTCTTGGCTGCCTCTATGTTGTCGATTATGGCCTTAAGCTGCACCTTGCCTGGCCCCTCTGGAGTTCTCTCGTAAGCATCTCTTAGAGCCTTCTCTACAGTTGGAGGCAGCACTATAGCCGATAGCTTAAGCAGGTTCTTAGCAGTATCCCTTATTATCTTCTCAAGCTCCACTTACATCACCCCAAGCTCCCTCAGAGCGCTCTCTCTCATCCCAGCTGACCTCTCCTGAGCCTCCTTGAACATGTTACGTCCGCTTGAGTCTATGGCCACGGTGAGAGGCCCAAACCTCTCTACCTCGAAGACCCATAGAGCTTCAGGCATCCCTAGGTCGTCCCAGTACACCCCCACTACCCTCTTTATCGCCTTAGCTGCTAGCACCCCTGCTCCACCAGTGAATGCCGCGTAGACTGCGCCAAACCTTTTACAGGCTTCTGCAGTCTTGTCCCCCATTCCCCCTTTACCTATTACAACCCTAGCCTTGAGCTTCTCTATGAAATCGTACTCAAACATCTCCATTCTCTTCGATGTAGTTGGCCCAGCTGAGACAACCTCCCACTCCTCTCCCACCTTCCTGACTATAGGCCCACAGTGGTAGACTGCTAGCCCATTGAAGTCTATCGGCAGCTTTCTCCCCTCTCTAACATACTCTAGGGCTCTTCTGTGGGCTTGATCTCTTGCAGTGACTACTGTTCCTGTTATGTACAATGTGTCTCCAACTTTCAGCTTTCTAACTTCATCCTCACTTATAGGTGTCTTGAGTTCTACCTCCAAGCTTACACCAAGCCCCCAGCTCAACCTGATCTTAAAGTTCCTTACACAGTACACCTAAAGCTGTCAACCCTCTTTACCCCGTCTATCTCAAGCTCCCGCAGTATCTCAAGCTCTCTTCTCGAGTCTAGCCGTATATCACCATGCTCAGGCAGTATTATCCTCATAACCCTCAGCGTATACCTGCAGCTAAGCTCTCTGAAGGCTTTGAGGTCAAGATCTGGGAACAACCCCTCTGAAAGCAGTTTATAGATGTCATCTGCTCTAGTCCTTCCGACAGCAAAGTCTGTCTTAAGCACGTCAACTAGCGGCTTTGGGATCCTCTTCTTTACTGTCAGCTTAGGGGTCGTTGAGCTGATGGGCTTCACGTTCAGCAGCATTATGCAGGTTGGGCTAGCTGCTTCATAGAGCTCAGCTAGCTTCCCTGCGTCTATCTCCTCCAGCTCCACCTTGGCCTTGAACATCCCCCTCTCAGCTTTTCTGGCGCCCTCTCTGCAGCCTATTTCAGCTAATATGCTGCTGAAGTCCTTGTACCCGTATATGACTCCGCTTACAGAAACCTTAGGCTCAGGCATCGCCTTAAGTGTGGCCCACCCAACCAGGTCCTCAAGCTCAAAGCTAGACTTCAGGATAGCTGTTCCTCTTCGCACAGTAACCTTGAGAGCTGGCCCTGGGAAGCTTCCCCGCCCATACTTTACGAACCTCCTATGCACCTCCCAGTCTACATCTCCCAGAGATGCTCTAGCAATGTAGTGCGTGAACCCCATGCTCCCAGCCTCTTGCTCCCCCTCCGTTAATAAGTCTCCTACATTACCATCCTATGCTACCTGAAGTCAGAGACTATGGGGTCGCCCCATCACTGAAGGTTACAGACCTCATAAGGTACTGGAGCGAGGCTGGAGGCTTCACTTCGAGGAAGCTAGCTCAAGCAGCTGAGATAGCTGTTGAAATGGCATCTGATCCAGACTGCTTTATCTTCATGTCTTTCACTGGAAACCTGGTTGCAACAGGTCTCCGTGGTGTGATATCTCAGCTCATTAAAAGAGGGCTAGTTGACGCTATTATAACCACAGGAGGAGCTATAGACCATGACATAGCTAGAGCAAGACACAAGTACTACTGTGGCTCCTTTGAGGCAGATGACTCGCAGCTCAAGGAAGCTGGCATACATAGGCTTGGCAACGTGTTCATACCACAGGAGAGCTACGGTATTCCCGTTGAGAAGTTTGTCAGAAGCCTCGCAGCCAGGCTCGGTGGTGAGATGTCTGCGTCAAAGCTGCTGATGGAGGCTGGAAGCATGATAGAAGACGAGAACTCCATACTTAGGGCTGCCTCAGAGGCTGGAATACCTGTATTCAGCCCTGGCATCCTCGACTCAGCGTTCGGCACTGCACTCGCGGTCACAGGAGGAATAAAACTCGACCTGCTATCAGACATGAAGTTTCTCTTCTCAATAGCATTCGAGCTTGAGAAGAGCGGCGGCCTCGTAGTCGGGGGAGGCATATCAAAGCACCACCTGATATGGTGGAACCAGTTCAAGGGAGGTCTGGACTACGCCATCTACATGACTACAGCAGTAGAATGGGATGGAAGCCTATCAGGAGCTTACCCCAGAGAGGCAGTTACCTGGGGGAAGATAAAGCCGAGAGCTAAGGCTATCACAGTCGAGGGAGATGCTACAGTTACTCTTCCGCTCCTAGCATGCTATCTGCTTGAGAAGGTCCCAGAGAGGGTCAATGCCTGGAGCAGTGAGAAGTGGAAGGAGCTAGCTAGAAGACACCTTCTCGATAAGCCTGACTAGCACTGGAATAGGGTCTTCAAGCTCAGCTAGAGCTCCCTTAGTGTTCACCTTAAACTGCCCTGGAGCATCTAAGATCTTCTCAGCTATCCCAGCGGCTTGATAGTAGCTTGAAGCATGCCATATCGGAAACCCTCTCTCAATCAAGAACCTGTTGACATCAAGTTCTCCACCTGGAAAGCAGCATATCGATGGAGTACCTACCAAGGCTGCCTCTCTAGCCATGGTTCCTCCACCGCTCACCACTAGAGTGCAGAAGCTGTATATGCTCGCTGTGTCAACCACCCTCTGAGGGACCTTCACTCTTCTTCGATAACGCCTCCTCACTGCTCTAGCCTGCTCATCATACCTCGGAAGGAAGACTACCTCGCAGTCGCCTCGGTTTATAGCAACCTCCATAACAGGCTCCACGTACATCTTCTCTCTATCCACTATGTTCTCAAGGTATGCTGCGAAGCTCTCCTCTGGTCTCACCAAAACCAGCTTCTTATCAGGGTCGATGCCAAGCTTAAGCAGCTCATCTGGGTTGGGTTTCTCGCTTTTCATCCAGGCGACTTCATCTACTCCATTGTACTGTACTATTCTGCTCCTTTTAGCTCCAAGTGCCTCAAATTTCTCTACTGGTATCGCTGCCGGCGTCACCACATAGTCTGCTAGCGGCAGTGTAAGCTTTCCAACATGGTATGCGTGAGGTGTGTCGTTGACGCATATTATCGGTATACCCAGTCCAAAAGCTACTCTACAGCCTTCTGGAGAAGAGAAGGAGACATGAACGCTGGGCTTCCTCCTGCTTATAAGCGATGCCAGTTTCTCTATCCTCTTGCTGGAGGACAGGAGCTTGTCTAGCTTCCTCCACCCACCATATCTCCCTACAGCATGATAGCTCATCTTAAACCTCTTCATCAGCTTAAGTATCTCACCATGCTTCCTAGCAGTATACTCAACGGCAGCTCCAAGCTTTATCAGCTTCTCTCCCAGAGCTCTGAAAAGCCTGACATCCTTTGGGGTTGTAATGTCTATCCATACAGTAGTTCCCTCAAGCATGTATCGCCCTCAGAGTATGTAGTCTACTCTACCTTCTCGTGGTGTAGTGGGTGCAATGAGCTTTATCACCATCTCAGCTCTCTCAGCTTCCTTAGCCATCTCATCTAAGTCGCTTAGCTCTATGCTGAACCCCAAGAGCTTAGACAGCGTCTCTATGAGGATCCTAGTCCCCTCTATATCGACTGCGCTCTTAACCGATGCTGTAAGCGATATGCAGGGCCACCCATAGAGCTTGGAGAGCACTATGCTGGCGCCAGCTGCCATTATAACAGACCCAACCTTAGCCCTGCTGCTAATACCTAGCTTCTTGAGCTTATCAAGCATCCAGTTTGAGCTAGCAACGTAGAAGACCTCTCTCTCACCACGGCTACTGTACCCAGTGAGCACTATCACACCCTTTGGCCTGAACTGCCTGAGGAAGGAGAAGACTGTGTCTAGTGACTTGTAGACAGCCCATACGACAGGCTGAGTATCTGACTCTACTAGAAGCATGCTAGGTGTCCCACTGTAACCGTAGATCGTGTACTTTGGGAGCGTAAATGTGCCATCTGGCCCAACCATGATCCCAGTTGATGCGCTCTGGAGGTAGAGGTACTCTGAGTATATCTCAGCGACTTTCTCTGCATTTAGCTTTTCAGCCATGTACCTTATGGCCTGGAGGCCTACAAGGCCTATCCCAGGGAATCCTATCACCACAATTGGGTTCCTGTACTCTCTGTTGCTGTACCTTATGGTCTTAACCCAGTACTTCAAGCAATCACCTCACACAGTATATGGGTACTCTGGCCTCTGAATAGCTTCCCCTCTCCTGGACACTATCTCCTTCATCTCTCTAGTCAGCTTAAGTGTCTTCTCAACCTCCTTTATCTTCCTCTCAACTATCTCCGTCCTGAAGTCGATCTTATACATCTTATCGAGCACATCTATGACCGCTTTAGCTCCCCTTGGGTCAGGGTACTTGCCATGTGTCACTCCTAGCAGAGTTGCGCTCTCGAAGTCGCTTATCGCAGCTAACCCGACTATGAGCCCACATGCTCCCGTCACATACCCTCCTCTCAGCACTTTAGCACCACACTTAGTGAACTCCCTGAGAAGGGCTTTACTGCTTGCTGCGACATACGCTTCTCTCTCCTCTCCAACCCTATCCATCGCGAAGCCCCCAAGCGACACCACCCTCCTGACTCTCCAAGACCTTGCAAGGTCAAGGACCTTCTGAAGCGTCCTATACTGCCCCCAGTTTACTGGCTGAGTCTGAGCAGTCATCAGTATAAGCTCCTCTCCTGAGCTGGTAGCTGCATAGTAGAAGTCTATCGTTATGTAGGAGAGCTCCTTCCCGTTTGATATCCCTACTCCAACGTTTCCATCTGGAAGAAACATGTACTCTGAGTAAAGCCTAGCCACAGGCTCAGCTGAGAAGTGCTCGATGAGCATCTCAACCGCTAGCTTCCCAACAAGCCCTAGGCCTGGCAGCCCCTGCAGCAACGTGGCTTTCCTAGGGCTTATCTTCCTATAGACCTCCAGTGAGAATACCCCAAGCTCGTCTCCGACATCTCTGATGAGGCTTCCTACAATATGCCTTTCCACTTTCATCTCAGCTACACCATCCAGAGTACTATCTGAGGCCACATATAATTAAGTTCACACCTACAAGCTATGCAAGCTCAAGGTAGTCTGCTTCGTCTCTGACATCATAGTCAAGCTCCTCGAGTCTGCCTGCTGCGTTCAGCAGAATATTCATGAGCTCCAGGCCATAGACTTCTAGCCCTCTGGACACCACGCTTCTCTCATCAAACCTGCAATCAGATCCTCTAGCCCCCCTGTAGTACACCACCAGGGGAACAGGGTCTCCAGTATGCTTTCCTAGCATGCTAGATGTCGTGTGGTCTGCTGTGACACACAAGACTGCTTTATCCAGCTTCTCAACCAAGTTAGCTAGCTCAGAGTCTACTCTCTCGATGAACATGGCCTTCTCAAGGGGCTTCTTATCATGTGACAGTGAGTCAGTAGCCTTGATGTGAAGGAAGACGAAGTCGTACGTGGACAGCGCGTTCATGGCAGCAGAGAACTTTGCCCTCAGGTTGGTGTTAACTCCCCCTGTCGCCCCCTCAACCTCTAGTACATCAAAGCCTAGAGCTCTAGCGACACCCTTATACATAGCTCCACCAGCTATGCATGCAGCCCTTAGCTTCCATCTCTCCGCGAAGCTCTCAAGATCAGATGCAATTCCTGCTCCTCTGAGGAGAATAGCGTTAGCAGGAGGCTTCCCCTCCTCTTTCCTTCTCCTATTGAGAGGGTGCTTGCTTAGCATGTCATATGCCCTCACTACGACCTCATTGACTGCTTCTGCTGTCTTCTTGGCTACAGCATAGTCAAAGGGGTATCCTATCTTCCTCTTAGCTGGCTTGACCTTAAGCAGAGGCCTGCCCTCCTCATGAGGATCACAGCTTGTGATGTGAGGGCTCAGCTCTCCTCCAGTCATCACCAGGACTCCTCTATGCTCTACTGTGGAGTAGAACCTGCACCTGAATCCAGCCACCTCTTCCAGCTCGCTGTTGAGGCTGCTGGCCAGCTCAGCTGCCTGCTCAGTAGGTATCCTCCCAGCTCTCCTGTCGACTACCTTAAGCAGCTTCCCTTCTTGCTGTACTGTAGCGAAGTTG
>Ga0164311_10000127_pt1 | contig 28112 bp, 27 predicted proteins | sample GuaBasSedimGuay2_FD_121796 | JGI IMG/M metagenome (GOLD analysis project Ga0164311, IMG submission 121796) | Subseafloor sediment microbial communities from Guaymas Basin, Gulf of California, Mexico - Guay2, Core 4569-9, 9-12 cm | ecosystem: Environmental > Aquatic > Marine > Hydrothermal vents... | reverse complement strand
TACCTCCATAATGTCCCTTCGCCTAAGGGCTCTTCCATGACCGCCGTTACAACTCTGCCGCTACGTCCTCCAGTGTTATGTAGGACTACGATACCATCAGAGGTGTAGTCTATGCACCCCGGCTGAAATCTCTCGACTAAGTCGCAGTGCGAAATTTCCTCTAAGTAGTATTGTTCCCCCTCCTTAGTCATCTTAATCCTCTTAATGCCATAAGGCGGAGAGAACTCATAGAAGTTCATTTTCCTCCACACATCTTTACCTCTCCTCGTCAGTTCAGCTCCTGACACTAGGCCTAGCTCTCTTAGGAAATTGTACTCGTCTTCGGATAGCTTGTCCCTAAGCATTGGAGATATGAACTTAAATAGTGCTTCAAAGAGATATGAGTATTTGTTATTAGGGTTAACGATAGTCTTCTCAAGCGGCAGCTTAATCCATTTCCTAAAAGTCTCAACGCCCCTCGACAGTAAATCCCTATCCCAACGCGTTGAGGGTATGACTATCGTCTCCGAGAACTCTATTTCCTCCCGCCTTCCCTTCCTGCCCTCTCGTTGCCAGTACTCCCTCACGTTATCGGGCAAGCCTATGTGCACTACTCTTACTATAGTGCCTATATCTATGCCCTGAGATAGAGTGCGCGGTGAGAACAGTACCTTCACTCTACCTTTCCTGGCACCCTCCTCTATCTGTTCTCTCAGGGTCTTAGAGATAAGGTGATGATGAACCGCTACTCGTTCTTGGAGTTGTAAGGGAAGCCTCAATTTAAGCCTTCTACAGATCTCCTCAGCCCTAGCTATACTGCGCGTAAAGACGAGGGTGACTCCTTCATCGTTGAGATAGTTTTGAAGAATTTCCACGGGATCTAGCTCAAGCCTTGGCACATCTAAACCTAGACCTTCAGCCACACTTAGTATCTTGAAGACATCTCTTCGGAACTTTTCAAAATCCTCGAGAGCCTCCAATACATCGGGCGCCAGCTCCTCTCCCCTAACTCTAGAGTACTCTTCAAATGCCGTTCGAATATGTTTCCATAGGGAGCAAAGATCCTTGCCTAGGACAACGTACACAAAATTTTTCACTTTAAATGCCTTACCCTCTATCACCGCGCTTGGTCGAGAGTTGATCTGGGAGAACAACTTAGCTACTTCATTCGCGTTTTCTAATGTGGCTGTTAGAAGAGCCAATTGAAAGTTTGAGCTAACTAAATCCCTAAGCACTCTTATCATAGAAAATAGTATAGCTATCTCCCTCGGACCGTAGAAGTCAAATTCGTCAAGCACTATTAGATCGACTTCCCTAAGAAATACACTTAGAATGGACTTCTCAGGATATAGTCCCATTTTCTTTAATTCATTAAGTAGAAAAGCGGGATTTGTTATGACAATGTTTGCTTGTGCTATTAGGCGCCTAAGCTTAACCCTACTGCCCAGCCTTTTATATAATTCTTCCTTTCTCTTAGCATCTATAGCGACAACATTAAGCCCTAAAATTTCAGAATAGCGTTTTAAGCGTTGAAGCTGATCATTAGCCAGAGCTAAGGTGGGGTAGATAGCGAGCGTTCTCTTGACGTTTTTGATGGCGTAGAACAACCACGCCTCGGTTTTCCCAGAACCTGTGCCAGAGCGTAAAATGACATTGTATCCCTGACTCAGTTTTCGTAATGCTTCAAGTTGATGCTTAAATAGCCTTTTTTCGGCCATCGTTTTCAAATACTCATCATTCAGACTCGGTAAAGAAAGCTCGGCTAAGATATCCTTAAACTTAAGGTCTACACGCTCAGGAACCTCTCCAGGCTCTTTAAACGTATAATAATCATATCCTAATGCACCTAGTATCTTTGAACTCTGAGTGATCAATACCGCAAAGCCTCATGAAAATACTCTTAAAAGCATCTTTAAATTTTGACGTTTAAGGAACCATAGTGATACAGAAGGTGAACCTAAAGCCCTAAATGTGGCGTAATCTCCAAACCCACATGCGCCGAACTTTTCTCGCACATATTTTAATTCTAAACAATCTTCTATAAATTATAAGAATAAAAGAAAACTACTAAACGTTTTTAATTCCGTTAGATCTATAGTAGTGCGTGACCAGAGGAAGTAGAGAAGTATTTGACGAGCTAGACCTAAAGATCCTAGAAAACATCGCAGAGAACCCTCTAAACATAGCTCGAATTGCCAAGAAGATAGGAGTTTCGAGGGAGACCGTTAGAAGGAGAGTTCAAAGGCTGCGTAAATACGTTCAAGTATACGCCCTTCCTGATTACAGCGCACTGGGACTTTCGTTGATGTTCGTTTTCCTCGACAGGTTAACAGACCAGGATTTGAAATACCTTGATTCAAGGTACTTGGGTAGAGTAATGAAGTTTTACACTGAAAACGGTGCAAGGTGGCTATTTGTCTATTACTTCCCAAGGAACTATACCAAAGCGTTAGAGAACCATGTTAGAAAAAGATTTGAGGGAGCTATTATTTTTGAGGGATACAACTTCTTAAGAAAGCCTTCTTTCAACCTCTATGATTCTTCGAATAACTCTTGGAAGATTAATTGGAACGGAATAGCTGAGGAAATTTTAAATGAAAACAAAAAGGCTAGACTGGAAATCTCCCCCCTACAAAAATTCGATGAAAAAGACCTCTACATAATAAATGAGCTTAGAGCTAACGCTATTACGACGATTTCGAGCATTGCCAGAAAACTAAAAGTGAACGTAAGATCGCTCCTCTATCACTTCCATACGCACGTTCCAAACCTCTTAGTAGGCTATAACATTAGTCTAAGACCTGAGGTCTTCAAAAACCACTTAACAGTCATTACGAGAATTCACTTCTTCACGATGTCACAGATGTTGCAGTTTGCAGGAGTTCTAAGAGAACTCCCGATAGTAAATGCTGTTGCCACATCGAAAGAAGAACCGGATCTTATTCTAAGCATATTGCTACCTATGGAGCATATACTCTCCTTCTACAAGTTCCTCGAGAAATTAACGATACAAGACTTCATTAGGAACGTCGATTTCGTGGGCATCATTGATATTGAGAACAGTACGGTAAGACCGTTTCCACATACATCTGATATATTCAATAAGAAATGGCTTCTCGAGGATAAATTTAGTATGAGTGAAGAAGTTCTGTGAACAAACCTATTGAAGCTATTCTACGACAACGAGCAGTTAAACTAATCACTTAACTGGGCATTTTATGCGTTTTAGATTTTTTGAAGACTCCATGTTGTTAGAGACTTTAGAGCTAAGATGACCTGAAAGACAAAGTAATGACCTATAGAGGAAGGATGAGGCCATGTATCTTGGATTCGCTGATGATCTAGAGCCTGAATGAACTTACGCGTGAATAACTACCATCGCGAGATATATACTACTTTTCCCTTCATGAGAGGAGTAGTACGATATAGCGAACTTATTGTGATCTAGTAATAGTATTCCTGGATAGCTGGTATCTCCACCTGATGGAAGGATCAATACGGGCTTAAGAGATAGCGTCTCAGGCTCAAGTATTTGAAGACAAGTCTTAGCCTTACCGTGTATGTACACGCGCGAAGCCACCAGGATTCTGCCATTAAAGGGGAACATGGCTTGTCCTTGAAGGACTTCATTTAACTCCCACTTTTTCCAGCTTGTATAAGGGGGTTGGGATCGGCATATCGCTGCGGTTCTTTCACCTCCTTCACGCCTCACTAACGCTAGGATTTCCCCATCTAGAAATACTATCTCAGTCTCGTTAGCTCGATCCCCCTCATATATCGTGCTTACATGGCTCCAGTGTATGGCATTTTCGCTTCTTAATAAACAACTTTTCAAGTTTCCTCTAACGTCATAGGCTGCGCAGTAAATCGATTTCCCGTGCACTTTAGGTCTCCAAAGCCTATACCAATCCTCGTACACCTTTATAGCTTCGCTAAAATTTGAACCATCCTCGCTCCAACAAACTCTAGTGTGTTGATAAGGGGGTTCAGGGCTTCGACATGCAAAGTATACGAAAAGCCTGTTCTCGAACACTAATAAATGTGGATCCCTATCGTCGTACCTCGTGGATAGCCTTGCAACCTCTTCCCATGTCGTTAAGTCTTTTGATCTGACCACTATTATGCGACCATCATATGATGAGTGTGCTGAGCCGCCTCTGAAGACGATGTAATAGTAGCCCTTGAATAACGCAATATCAGTAAATGCATTATGAGGAGCTTTATCATACACCTTGATTAGCTTCACGAGCCTGCTAGTCATGGAATGATTTAGCTTAAATAGGTACTTTAACCTTTTGAAATGATTCCTCATCCTTTAATTCTAAGCTTCTAAATCACCGCGATAAAAAGCGGTAAGGTGCTGGCAAGAAGAATTATCATCTCACATCTTTGTAATCGATCACATGTAAGCTCCATTTTGAAGTATGGATAGGGTTTTTGAAACAAGTTCCAGGGATATATTGGCTATTTAAGAACAATCATTAACTCTCAAATATAATAATAAATAGGTATATACTAGTGGTGAACTAGCTTTGAAGATAGGGGTAATATCGGATACACATGATTATTTACCTCAGGTGAGAAAGGTAATAGATGTACTCAATGGAGAAGAGCTCGAGCTAGTGATACACTGTGGTGATTACGTATCGCCCTTCGTTATTAAGGAATTCTCGAAGCTCAAGACGGAAATCATAGGAGTCTTTGGGAATAACGACGGTGATAAGCGCACACTTCTATCCCTTGCAGAACAGATAGGCATGAAGATATACAATCAACCACACGTCCTAGTGGTAGGTGAGAGTAAGATTATGATATTTCATGGCCTAGGTCCCTCGGCACAGACTAGGGAAATAGTGTACTCTGTGGCCGAGAAGGGGATCTATGACTTCATATTCTATGGACACATTCATCAAAGAGATCTGAGGAAGTTCGGTAAGACTATAGTTGTAAATCCTGGAGAAGTATTCGGCTTCCTCTCGGGGAAGCCTTCTTTAGCGATAATCGATTTAGATGAAAAGGAAGTGTCTTTTAGAGAGCTATAGGCAGGTTATCCGTAAAGCTTAATACCATAAGTTTTCTCCTTATTCCACCGATTACAATGCTCATGGGCTTCCTAATATCGTTCGCGCTCATCTCCTTAATGGAGTTAGGCGATAAAACTCAACTACTGATACTTAGCCTAATGTTAGAGTTCAAGGACAAAAAGAAAGTTATAGGAGGAGCCCTCTGTGCCTTCATCCTCTTGACAGGGACTACAGCAATGCTAGGACACATCCTTCTCCGAATTCTACCTAGGCTCATCATAGGGATTATTTCAGCAGCAATTTTCCTATTCTTTGGACTACATACGCTCCTAGTAGAAGCGAGACGGGAGACGGTTGAGGGGAACGAAAAGCGTTACGCTAATAAGTTCGTAAGCTGCGCCTTTCTAACATCATTTCTAGCGATAGCTTTAGCCGAGATTGGTGATAAAACCCAGTTAACGGTTTTGGCTCTAGCCTCAAGCTGGGATAATCCCATAGTAGTCTTCGCCGGAGCAATGCTAGGATTGGGGTCAATTTGCACGTTAACTGCAGTGGCAAGCGAGCTAATTACTCGGAGGCTTAGCCTGAAGAAAGTGCGTACACTCTCGGGTTGTTTGTTTATTCTGACATCCCTCCTAATGCTCATAGAATTTACTTAGTTAAGCTAGAAAAGCCTTTAACAGACTGAAAAGAAATCGCGGTGATAGGAGAATTCTAGAGATCACGGATCTCTGAAAGTCCATATCACCGAACTTCTCGATCACTTCTAGGAAATCTTCCCTGCTTAGAGCTTTTATAAGACTTTCAAGTTTACTGTCATCTAGCCTAGTAAAAATCCTTCTCGCCATTTTCATAGCTTTAAACTCTCCTCCGTAGTTTCGCTCCCACAACTCCGAGTACTTTTTGAGAACCGCTCTCGAAAAATCTCCACTCTTCAACGCCTCTTGAATAACTTCCGCAGCTACCTTGGCGCCTAACATTCCGAAAACTATGCCTCCACCTGTTGTAGGCTTTACGTGGCCTGCAGCATCTCCTACCATAATATATCCATCTCCGAAAAATCTCCATGCAGGTCCTGAAACAATCACTAACCCCGCGTTCACCTCCTTTATCTTCGCACGCTTCACCCTATTCCTCATTAACGGGTGTTTATGAAGAAGGTAATCAAGCATGATTCGCGGCCTTGTATAAGAGGCCAATCCTACTCTCGCCTCCGTTGAGCATAGCGGCACAAGCCACGCAAAGAAGCCATGTGCCCAGCGATTTCCCAGGAATACTTCTACGAAATCCTCGTCTATATCCTGTATGCCCTTCAACTCGAATTGTATTGCTGGAAGCCTAGCATCCTTAGGGACTCTTACTCCGAGACTACGGGCAATCCTTAATGATGCCCCTTCCGCATCCACTATTAAGTCGTATTCCCGCGTAGATCCCTTTCCTACAGCAATCCTCCAAGTCTTCCTGTTCGTTTTCGTAACATCTTTCACGAAAGAGTTTAGGAAAACTCTAACTCCCCGACTCGTAGCTTCATAGTAGAGATTCTGATCAAAGGCTTCTCGATCAAGAATATATGCTTGAAAATCCCTCCGCGCTACTTTTAATGAGTACTTACCGCTCGGAGAGTGGATTAATGCCCCTCTAACTTTGTTTAGGACATACTTGCCATCACTGAAGCATAATTTATTGAGCCCCCCAATTGATACTACTCCTGCACAATGCTTCGGAACACCTATTCTTGAATGCTCCTCAAATACATCAACTATAATGCCCCTTTTCAATAGTTCAAGCGCGAAGAAAAGTCCTACAGGACCTGCTCCTATAACTGCGATTTTAAAGTCCTCTGAGGACAATCCCTTTCACACCACTCATTTTAAAGAACATTGTTTTAGTTAAATTTTAACCGGTAATCCCTAATCTTTCATCAGGTCGAAATACATACAGCATCCTATGTTCTGAGCCCTCCAGATAACATTACATTAACCTAATGCTCAAAGCTCACCTTATCGATTGCTGGCCAAAGATTGCTCGAAATTATTTCTCGAAATCTAAAGAAGACCACTCCGTCTAGCCCGAGATCTCTGGCTAGCTTAAGCTGTTCATATATCTCCTTGAGCATAGGTATTCTACTGGGACCTCGCTCACATGGATGACATAGTATCCCAGCAAAAACGGGCGCATGCTAATTCTCTAACTTGAATTTCCAATTCTTCTAGGGAGAGTTACGATCTCCTGTTTTATGGACTCTGAAAACTGCTGGTACTTGCACATTCTCTACTACTTAGAGCGTTTATAGTACACGTACTTGCCTTGCTTCAAGTCCAGAATGTAAACTATCCTGTGTAAGGGAATGCTTTTCAATCCATCAGGTAGTAGAAAGTGCACGTAATCCCTTGAAACTCTAGTTATTCTGTCGCCTCTAACTTTCTCTAACCCACTTTCAGTACCTCTTGATATGAAGGCTATTTCAAAGTACCTTCTATCAAGAGATTTATCCCAAAGCAACCTGTTTAGCATATCACGTAGAGGATTCTTTACCATATTTCTTCATCCACTTCTTTACGACCTCTAAGAAAACTCTATAGTCCTCCTCCCTGTAGGCCACGAGATATATGGTGCTTAGCTTAGATGCAGATACTCTATCAAAGGATTCGTCTATGGCCTCGAGAATAGTTTTAACTGAGGTATCTACGCTTAAGCCTCCAACGCCAGCTCCCATGGCGGGAAAAGCCACGTTAATAATCCCCAATTCTACCGCCTTATTCAGCGCTGCTTTCGTAGCTAGCTTAACTTTTTCTCGGCTAGTGCGCATTGCGGGACGCTCCATAGTCGGTGCATGTATCACGTACTTCACTTTGAGCTTGCCAGCTTGAGTCGCTACAGCTTTACCTACGGGTACAGGAGCGGATTTTCTAGCTTCTCTCTCTATAACTTCCCCTCCCTTCCTTTTTATGACCCCTGCAACACCTCCTCCCATAATCATGTAAGAGTTAGCTGGGTTCACTATTGCATCTACTTCCAGTGCGGTAATGTCGCCTTGAAGGACCACTATGTTCAACCTATTTCTATACTTAAAGGCCTCAGACAAGTTTTCTCCCAAACTACGTTACAGTGTTGGGTAATTAAAAATGTTATTTTAAACGAGAGTTACTAAGCTTAGGGGAGGGTAATAGCATTTGGAGATGAGTAGTGTCGCAGAAGGTAGTTGAGAGTAAGGATGTTGAAAGGGTTTTAGAGGAGTTATCCCTTAAGGCCAAAAAAGCTGCTGAAGCCAGAAAGAGAGTAGAAATGCTTCTAAACCTCCTGCGAGAAGAATATGAGGATAAGGACTTCATTAGACCTCTATTAGGACAGATAATGGAGTTCAATAAACCACCTGACCTAGACATCCCAATAGATGAATTGCTGAGGGTAGAAAACTCTCTTGACAGTTATTCCAAATCCCTAGACGAGTACGTGGATAAACTCAGCTCCCTTGCTACTAGTTTAGAGAAAATGCTGAACGTGTTAGAGAAAGTAGAAAGTTCTGCCGAGACTTTAGAGAGATGGAGTAGACTGATACGGAACACCAGCCCTCACATTTTCTCGGAGAATGCTAGACTCCTCGGAAGATGCCGAAAACTCCTAGAAAGCCCTGGGTATGACATTGAGCAATACGTTGATGAGCTACAGTACCTACACCGTGAGCTTACAAAGCAGTTAAATCTTGCAAAGAGAATATTCATGAAAAGACTGAAGAAAATCGGAGAGAAAATAGCCTTCATAGAAACACTTTTCCAGCGCATGAGACACTTAGGCGATATCCAAGTCCAAGAGAAGCTTCAGAGACTAAATAAGAGACTCATGGAGATAAAGAGCATTATTGAAAGGATCGAGAGCGAGCCGCTCAGCCACGAACATAACATTGCAGTATTAGAAAAGGAGATAGAAACTATTTTGACAGAAGCCAAGAAGATGTCAGAGAGGATTATGGATCGTGAGACTAAGGAAACTCTAGCAGCCTTAACAGCGCTCTTCGATAAACAAGAGAGAGCACTGAACTTAAGCCTTGTTGTCGACTATGTCAGCAAGCGAACAGGGTTCTCGAAAATATTAGTCCTAGAGAAGATGTACTACCTAGCAGCGAAAAATATTATTTCAATAAAGGTTAAGATCGAATAGGAAAAACTCCATGAAAGCCTCCCTTGAAAAGTTCTACTTAGCTCTTCACCCCAGACCTGTCGTATTGATAGTTTCGAGAAGCCCCGAGGGTAGAGTAAACGTTATGGCAGCTAGCTGGACCACACCTGTTAGTGAAGACCCCCCTCTTATCGCCGTTGCTATAGGAGAGGAAAGTTACACATATGAAATAATTAAGAAAACAAATGAGTTTACCGTGAACGTTCCTGATACACGTCTCATAGAAGCCGTGTGGTATGCTGGAACGACTAGTGGACACGAAGTCGATAAAACAAAGGTTCTCAAGCTGACATTCGATTCCAGCCGTCGCGTTAAGCCCCCAATAATTCGCGAATGTATAGCCCACCTGGAGTGCCGTGTTCAAAAATCCATTGATGCAGGAGAGAGCACTCTTTTCATAGGAGAGGTCCTAGAAGCCTATGCCAATAGCGATATCTTAAAGGGGAAATACATCGATTCCCGCAAGGCAAGAATACTACAACATGTAGGCGGAAAGGTCTTCACATCTATAGGCGCTCTCCTTTATCCAAGCCCTTACAAGTAAATTAGCTACAACTTCGATAAATATCTAGGGTACTAGCACTTAGGACACATGAGGGGAAAAGTATGAGCGATAAGAGCGTCGACGAAGAAAAGGAAATCCTCGAAAAACTCTTACGTAAGCTTATAGAACAAGGTAAGAAGCCCTCTACTCCAGTGATCGAACTAGACGAAATGAAGCTCAAGGAAGTCCTCAAGAGACATAAGTTCGTAGTAGTGGATTTCTGGGCTCCCTGGTGTCTGCCCTGTCGCAAGTACGCACCAATATTTAGGAAAGTAGCAGAGCAATATGAAAGGGAAGTAATTTTTGGTAAGGTTAACGTGGAGAAGTACCCTTCACTTGCTGTGAAATTCCACGTGATGAGCATTCCCACCACAATAATTTTCGTCAATGGTCACCCTGTAAAGAGGATGATAGGAGCAGTACCAGAAAGGGATCTGAAAGAAGCTTTAACGGAAATTTTAAGCAGGTTTGACTAGCCTCTTCCTTAAAATCCTTCTAAGGAAAGCCTTCGTTCGCTCCTTCTCAGGATCGTATAGCATTTCCTCAGGTCCGCCCTCTTCCACTATTTTTCCGTCCTCTATAAAGACTATACGATCAGCTACATCCTCCGCAAAATCAAGCTCGTGTGTGACTATTAATAGCGTCATCCCCTGTTTAGCTATTTCCCTTAGAATATCGAGTACTTCGTCGACCAGTTCTGGATCCAATGCAGAGGTAGGCTCGTCAAGCAACATTAACGTGGGATCCAGCGCTAAGGCCCGTGCAATAGCAACGCGTTGCTGTTGACCACCTGATAACTGCAGGGGATACGCATCCTTAAATTCAAGCATCCCCACTTTCTCGAGAGCCGAAATAGCCTTTTTATAGGCCAGCTCCTTCGGTAACTTCTTTACTACAAGGAGAGGAAGAAGAACATTTTTGAGAACGGTCATGTGAGGGAAAAGGTTGTAATTCTGAAACACAAAACCGGTCATTTGCCTTACTTTCCTTATATCCACGTTCTTTGAAGTTACCTCTAAGCCTCCTAGGAATATCTTTCCGCTAATCGGCTCTACAAGCCTTACAATACACTTTAGCAGGGTTGATTTTCCGGAGCCACTAGGGCCTATTATAACTACTTTTTCGCCCTCCTGAACGTTCAGAGATATTCCCCGCAGGACTATGTTCTTTCCGTAACCAGCTACTAGCTTTTCCACTTTAAGGAAAGCCATAGCTTCTACCCCTTATACCCTGGTATCTTATATTTTTTCTCAACAACTCTGGCAAGCCTTGAAGTAGTGTAGCAGACTATAAAGTACACTAGCGCTACTGCCATGTAAACTTCCAGCGGTTTGAAGGTTATAGCTACAAGGTATTCTCCTCTTCTAGTAAGCTCAACTACACCTATTATCGAAACCAATGAGCTTTCCTTTATGAGGGCAACAATCTCATTTATGAGGGATGGGGTGGCTACCCTTAGTGTCTGTGGCAATATCACATATTTGTATATTTGAGCATTAGACATTCCAAGAGATTCGGCTGCGAGAATTTGTTCGTCAGGGATAGCCTTTAACGCTGACCGGAATATCTCCGCTTGATAAGCTGCACTGTTAAGTCCCAATGCAACGATACCAGCAGTTACTGGGTCAAGCTTTATGCCTAGGGAAGGTAGGCCGAAGTATATGAAGAGCAATTGCACTAGCACTGGTGTTCCCCTAAAGAGCTCAACGTAAGTCGTTATGGGCGGACCTGCTAGGTCCTTAGCAAAGGTCCTAAGAGGAGTCATTATGATTGCTAGCGAGAATCCAAGTAGGAATGATAGAAAACTCACGTATACCGTCATCCAGAGACCTTGTAAGAGAAAGGGCAGGATTTTAACAATAAAAAATATGAAATCCATGATTTTAATCACCTCCTTGAAAAGATGCACTATTTTGTTATTGCTCTTTCAGCCACTTATCTATCTCCTGCTGAATGATCTTGTCTAGCTCACCTGTGCTTTTTAACTGCTCGATAACCTTGTTCACAATATACTTCAAGTCCTCCGCGTTCTCCGGTACGGCAATGGCTGCGTATTCCTCAGTTCCCTTCACTATGAAAGCTATTTTCAACTTAGGGTTTTTCGCTATGATCACCTCTGCGACAGTCTTTGATACTAGTATAGCGCTTACATCACCTCTCTCGAGAACTAAGACCATGTCTGGGTATACTTTCGTATAGCTCTTTATCTCACACTTTCCTTTGAGATTCTCCATAGCCCAGTCTTCTTGCGTTGTACCTTGCTGAACACCTACACTCTTTCCATAGAGATCCTCAATGGATGAAATGGGAGCCTCCTTAAGAGAGACAAAAACAAAGACATCCGAGAAATAGGGCTTAGAGAAATCAACTTCCTTCTCTCTTTCGGCAGTGGGAGTCATATCTGCAATGACAAGGTCTATCTCGCCTCCTTTCAAAGCCGCTATTAGTGCATCAAACTTTATGTCCTTTATCTGAAGCTTCACTCCAAGAGCTTCAGCTATTTTCTTGACAATCTCAATATCGATACCTGCATATTGACCATTCTTATCAATGTACTCGAAGGGTGGCCAGTCGGCGCTCGTTCCCACAATTAGCACGCCTCTCTTCTTAATCTTTTCTAATAAGCTCTCCTCTTTCTGGAATTTAAAGACAGGGAAGAAACTCGCTACTACATATCCAATTAGGAGCCCAATTATCACTCCTATTACTATGCCCTTTAATACACCCTTTTCCATGGCTTGCACCAGACACCCAGACCAAAAATACGTTATATTCCTTTTGTAACAAAATATACATTAAAGACAATATACTGTTTCAATTATAACATAGGAAAGGGGCGAAAAGTTGAGTGGCCGGGGATCGAGACTTATGAGAAGAAGGGAAAGGAGTATAAGCGAATTAGTTCGGGAATATGTTACAGTAAGGCCATGCATACTCGAAGCTTTGAAGAGGGGAATAGTAAATTATAGCGCCTTAGCTCGTGCGATAGTCCTTGAATTATCAAGCATTTATGAAGGCATGAGATTCAATACACCAGCAATCAAAATGGCTTTGAGAAGATACTCCGAGGAGCTAGAAGCGATCCGCGAGACTTTCGAAGAAAAAATCATAAGGATCCTGGCCTCAAGCTCCTTGCAACTAATAAACGATATCGTCGTCTTCACTACAAGCGGATTTGCCGTGCCCTATGTCCTTTCTAAGGAACTTACGTCGTTAAAGCATCGTTTCTTACAGTTAACCCAAAGCCCTCAACATACGACCATAATGATAGATAAGGAGTCTTTCGAAAGCTTGTATTCCGCACTAGAAAGAAAGAGAGCTCAGCTAGGTGAGATAGAGATCTTAAGGGATCAAACGGCCATCTTAGTCAATAGTCCTCCCGAGATTATCAAGACCCCAGGAGTAATCGCATACATACTGTCTGCCTTAGCTTATCACGGTGTGAATATAACCCAGTTCATCTCATGTCACACCGACACTATACTCATAGTTGATAGGAAGGAGGCCTTAAGGGCCTACAGTATATTGGAAAAACTCATTCTAACCGCCCGTCAAATGCTTGAAGAACAATTTTAAGGAAAACCTATTTTTATTTAAGAGTTTAAGTTTAACAAATGGTTGTTAAGATGGAAGAGGACGCGAACTTCCTCAAAAGGTTTTACGAAGACTTTACTAGGCTACATAGGGAGTACAATGAGGCGGTAGCTGCAGGTGAGCACGATAAGGCCATAAAATTAGGGGAGAAAATAATCACGATGCTCATAGACATCTTAAAGGAGAAAATAGCCGCTAATCTAGCAAGCCCTATAACTTTAAAAATAATAGATGATATCTTAAAATATTATGAGCGTAACCTCTCATACATTCAGGGAATAAAGGAGGCAGCTGAAAAAATTCCACTACTATATTCATACCAGGCTAAAGAAAGGGCTCTAGAAACTCTCGCTAGGGATGTTCAAGAACTCTTTAGCCTAGTACTGGGGGCTCTAATAATCTTAAGTGAAACTTCTTATATGTTCAAGAAAAAGGAGGAAGAGGAGAGCTTAAGAGGTTATGTATAATACCCGATTTTTAGACAATATTCGAGTTATAATATTGGCAGAGGAAAGCTTAGGAGTAAGATCCATGGCGACTTTTATTGAAACCCCAGATATATCCGTACTTTTGGATGCAGGAGTTTCCCTAGCACCTTTAAGATATGGATTACCACCCCATCCAGTGGAGTTTAAGGCCGTGAAAGAGGCTCGTGAGAGAATTTTGGAGTATGCTTCTCAAGCCGATATTGTAACGATAAGCCATTATCACTTAGACCATTATACTCCCCCTTTCACTTCGTGGTTTGAGTGGACTAACGAAGAAATTTTCAGAGAAGTATATGAGGGAAAAATAGTTTTGATAAAAAGTCCGGAAGCAAACATAAACCCCCGACAATTAAGAAGGGCTCATTCCTTCCTAAAGGCTGTTAAAGATCTTGCAAAAGAGGTAGTATTCTGCGACGGCAAGAAATTCAAGTTTCTAGCTACAGATATAGAGTTCTCAGAACCACTGCCTCATGGACGCGATGATAGCAAGTTAGGATGGGTTCTTGTGACGTCGATAAAGTATGGGAAGGAGGAAGTAGTTTACGCACCTGATGTGCAAGGTCCAATTTCCCAAAAAACTCTTGACTACATTTTAAAGACCAAAGCGGACTTGCTCATCATAGGAGGCCCTCCTCTCTACCTTGTTGGACACAAAGTTAGTATGAATGAGGTCTGCATTGGTATGAAGAATCTGGCCGAGATAGCGAAAAAGATTCCTGTGACAATAATAGCGCATCACCTCTTACGGCTGAAAGAATGGGAAGAGAAAAGCGAGGAAGTCCTAGTAAGTGCGAGGGAAAGGAAACACCTAGCGATTACTGCGGCACAGTATATGGGTTTTAAGAACAGGTTGTTAGAGGCCTTCAGAAAGGAACTCTACGAGAGAGAGCCTCCCAGTGAAAGCTTTCTCAAATGGGTTAAGAATAAGGCTGAAAGGATTTCAGAACCTCCTCCAATATAATCTGAAAACCTTTAAAAGTTAAGCTTCATGCCGATGAAATTAAGGCCATCTACAACTATCCTATTACAGCTTTTTCGTGAATTAGTTTTCCTTCCTCAATGCGCTTATAGCTAAGCCTAGCAGCCTGGGGTATGGAAGGCTTGCCGTCAATAATCCACTCAGCTAAGATCTTACCAACTATGGGGCCCATCATGAAGCCGTGTCCACTGAAGCCCGCAGCCACGTAAAGCCCATCAATCTCTGGTAGCGGTCCGATTATTGGATGATTATCTGGACTCATGACATAGTACCCAACCCAATATCTTAAGAAGTTCACATTACGAAGCCACGGTAGATATTTAATCCACACACTAGCCACCTTGTACAGAAAGTCTACTCGAGGCGTGGGTTGAGCCTCCTCCCGCTCTTCAATTTCTGTGCCCATTATAAAGCCTCCGTGAAACGTTTGAACTAGATATGATCCTGAAGCCGCATCAACAAGTAAAGGATCAAATGCACGTTTGTAGGCTTCAGTAATGACCGCGTGGTGAGGGACGTTTTTTAAAGGAAGGTCTACATCAACAGTTTTGACAAGCCCTCTCGTTTCATAGCCCGCTGCTACCACAACGATAGGCCCCTGAATTATACCCTTAGTAGTTTCGACCCCTACTACTTGGGGGCCATTCTGAAGTATTCTCGTGGCTTCTACTTGTTGCAGTATCCTGACACCAGCACTCCGAAGGAACCCAGCCATCGAGTACAAGGCTTCAAAGGGATCAGCTTTACCTGCGAGAGGATCGTATAGCGCGCACAAAATACTCCTCGTGTCAATTTTAGAAACCAGCTTCTCAACATCCTCTACACTTATGATTCTGGTTGGAACTCCGAAGGAGTTATGTATTCGCGAGAGCTCCCTAAAGGCCTTTAACTGATCTTCATTAGAAAGAAGCCATACATAGCCCCCTCTCATGTAGGAGAAACCCAGCTCTTGTGATAAAGCCTTCCACAGATTAATGCTCTCCCTCATTAAGACAACGTGCTCCTCGCTTGTAAACGAAGCTCTAATGCCTGTGGCACACTTAAAAGTCGAGCCTGAACCTATGTAAGCCTTCTCCACCACTACTACATTCTTTATGCCTCTCTTAATTAACCAGAAAGCTGTTGAAATACCGCTTATACCTCCACCAATAATTACTACGTCAGTCTTCAGCACGCTTCTCATCCTCTACGAAAAGCCTTATAGGAATAGGTGTTAAAGGTGGCCGAGATGGAGGAATTAAAAGCTCTTCTGGATCCTTCTTCAGCCTCCGAGCAAGCAATCTTATTAGCAATGGTATGCACGTCCTGCCCTGACAGGGGCCCATTCCAACCCTAAGCAACCTTTTAATAGACTCGAGATCTCTGTAGCCTTTCTCCAAGATCTTCTCTACCTCATCTAAAGTTACATCCTCACACCTACAGACAATAATGGGGTTAGCCCTCTTCCTCATGCCTCACAACCTCAAATCCCCTAACCTCTAGCGCGACCTCTCTAGCTACATCAATTTTAACTGCAAGAGTCTTATTGTCCTCAAAGATGTCCCTCACAACACCGTAACCGAGCCTCCTCCCATCACGTCCAAGTAAAACTACTTTATCGCCCACGCGTGGGCGGGGGAGGAATTCGTATGGAACTACAACAGAAGCCTTAGCTGGATGTGAAATATCTACTACGAATATAGCGAGCCCTGGACACTTTGCCACGCAAGTTCCACAGCCTGTACACTTATCCCACAAAACCTTCGGAATACTAGTAATGGATTCTTTTATTATCACACCGAATGGACAGGCGTCGACACATATATCGCAGGGTATCTCCTCCGGGCACTCGACCAAGACTACGGGCCCCTTTTTCAGCCTCTCAGGGGGAGGGTAGAGACCTAGCTTCTTCAGGTCATCTACTGAGACTATTCCCGTGCACCGAAAGCTCATATAATCACTCTTTTAAGACCTCTTTTAACACGCTCGCTCACGGGCGCTGCTCTGTATTCCTTAAGTAGCTTTAATAGGCGCTCTCTTTCTCTAAGAACTTCAGATTTGGGACCAAGGACTTTCACTACTGCTGTAAGTCCAGCTATCCACCCTTCTATAATGGCGGTTGTAGCCTCCTCGATTCCACTCATGTCACCAGCTACGAGAACGTTGGGTATCGTCGTTTCGAGATACTTGGTTCTCAGGGGAACGAGCCCTCCGAGCTCTGGAACCCATTTCAACTTGACTCCAAATTGTGATAAAAGTCGAGTGTCTGGGGTGAGCCCTGCGGAGAGAAGTACAAAATCGCATTCGATTTTCCTCTCGGTTCCAGGTATTGGTGAGTAATCCTTATCCACTTTAACAATAATTGCTGCCTCCACGCTATCTTTCCCTAAAACCTCCTTAATCGTATGTTGTAGGAGTATTGGAACGCCGTATCTGGCTATTTTGGCCGCGTGGACGAACCATCCGCCTATTTGAGGCATGATCTCTAGCACAGCCTTCACCCTCACGCCAGCTTGTAGCAGTTGATATGCGACTATTAGACCGACATTTCCCGCACCGACAATTAACGCCTTTTTCCCTGGACGAATCCCGTACTCGTTCATCAACGTTTGCGCTCCTCCTGCTCCAATAACGCCTGGTAGATCGTTTCCTGGAAAAGCGAGATAATTCTCCATAGCGCCCGTAGCGAGAATGTAGCACTTTGCCTTAGCTTCGTAGACCGAATTTTCAGAAATAAGCCCAACCCATTGATCTCGGAAAACTCCATAAGCATACGTCTTCGTCAGCACTCTTACATTTCCATACTCTTTAACTTGCCTTTCAAGAATCTGTGCTATTTGAAAGCCTCTTAGCCCTCCAAAGAGCTCCCTCGAGCCAAAAAATCTATGAGTTTGCTTAATTAGCTGTCCCCCTAGCTTGTAGTGATCCTCAACGATTATTATATTCAGGCCGAATTGCGCGGCTTTTATCGCTGCAGCCAACCCAGCAGGTCCTCCACCTATCACTAGAACATCTGCTAATAGAGTTTCCCTACTCATTCTCTCCTTCTCAGGAGAGAGACTTGGTATCTCAGGAAGCCCTCTCTGCCTCTCAATAACCATACCCTCTCTTAAGGGCGTACGGCAAGCTCGTACGTAAGCTTGTCCGTTGACTTTAACAAAGCAACTACTGCACTTACCTATCATGCAGAAAGCCCCACGCGCTCTCCCCAGCTTCGGGCTCCACGAAAATATTTTCACACCATTAGCGTAAAGAGCTGTTAGAATAGTATCTGTTTCAAACCCTGTGAGCTTTTTGCCCTCAAAGATGAATTCTATACTCCTCCCTCTCTCAAAGGAGATTATCGGATGCTCGGTAATTCTTAGTGGCTCAGATGGTATAAAGAAATCCCCTCCATTCCAGTTATTTTGGTATGTTGCAAAGAATTAAAGTCTGTTTCATCTCAAGTTTACACTGTTAAAGACTACCCTAGTAAAATGCCTATTCGACTAGTTAGAATACTTGTGTTTTAGCCTCCTTCTTGAGTAAATCCCCTTGCTCCTCTACTAGCTTATCGATGAAGCTCCTCTCAACGCCCTCTGTAGTTCCCTCTTTCGTAGTGGCGCTTGCACCAACAGCTGACGCGTACGTTAATATGTCTAACGCCTCATCTAGCCCCAGATCTTCTATATCTTCTATCCTGCGTCTAACTAGCTCGTAAATTACACCCGCACAGAACGCATCACCAGCTCCTGTGGGGTCGATAACATTCACCTTAAATGCTCCCATTCTTATACTCCACTTCTTACTTCGCGCGTAAAGTCCCTCCTCTCCCAGGGTTATTATTACTAGTTTTACACCCTTATCCAAAAAGGCTTTAGTAGCTGATGAGAGATCGTTTGTTCCTACGATGTTGCTTGCCTCTACTAAGTTGCAGTGAAAGATATCAGTATAGGCGAGTGAAGGAATAATATAGCTCCATTCCTTACCGTAAGGCGCTATAATATCTACAAAGGTCAGCTGTCCCCTCTCTTTAGCATCTTTAAGGAAATATGGGAGCTTTAAGTCGACATTCCCTAACCATCCCGTAGCGCCTATATAAAGGATATCGGACTCAAGCTTGGAAATCTTTTCCTCAACAAAAATTGGGTCGAGCTTAACGTTCGCTCCCACATCTACATGAAATCTTCTATCCTCGCCCTTCACTACAAGTATTAAATTCTTCGAGGTTCCGACGTCGCTAACCTTGTAGAGAAAAGTTTTAATGCCGTAACCGGCCAAGGTTTCCTCTATAAAGCGTCCATAAGTGTCATCACCCACCGCGCCTATGACTGCTATATCGTCGCCTCTAAGTCCCAGTTTAACTAGGTCTATGGAGACGTTGGCAGGATGCCCTCCTATCCTCGTTTTAATACCTCGGGGAGCGAATATTACTTCGCCTGGACTCGCTACTTTAGGCAATTCTGCGGCGATTATGTCAGCTACCAAAATGCCCACTGCCGTTACCTTCATGTTCGAGCCTCTCATAATTCCTTAGCTATATCTCCAAAGAGTCTTTCCCGTATAAAGCGCTGTGACGCTATAGGATCTGCTTTATTCAAGAATTCTCTAAGCTCCTTAAAGCCTATTCTTTCGAGTAATTTATACGCCAAAAGCACGTTACTTATACTTTCTTGAACCACATCAGCTGGATCTTCGACTGTAGGGAAAACATCTATTCCGAACCAGTTGTCGTAATTCATCTCCACAAGCCAGTATACCATTTCCATGAGCTCTACAAAGTTAACGCTTCCAAAGATTAAGTCGTTATCGAAATGTCTAAACGTATCGTTCAAATGTAGGTGAAAGAGCCTTCTTCTCCTCGCGAGGAAAACCACAGTCTCAGCAACATTCTCTCTAGCTATTAATGCGTGAGCAACCTCGAGATTAACTCCCACGTTATCTGAACCTATTTCTTGAATTATCGCCATAGCGCGTCCAGAATTTCCCATTATAAGATAACTTTGCGGATCCTCCAGCTTATATTCCAGTGCAACTTTTATGTCTGGTTTATATTCCACGATCTCCTTTAAGGAGTTTATGAAGTTATCCCAGAGTTTGAGATAATTCACTTGGAATGGGTAATCGAAGCCGTCCCTTCCAGGCCATATTCCTATCATCTCGGCTCCGAGCTCTTCAGCAATATCCTTTGTCTCCTTTGATATCCTCACAGCCTCCTTCCTAGTAGTTTCATCAAGTGCTGCAAGCGCTCCCCTCTTCCACTTAGGCTCATGGAATATATGAGGAAAGATTATTACGGGCTTAAGATCGTATTTCTTAAGTGCTTCTTTAACCTCATCTAAGTTTTCATGAGATACCTCAGTAGGGTAGTGGAACTCAAGTCCCTGAAGCCCCTTGACCTTCGACGCAAGCTCGATCCTTTTAACTATAGGATAATCCTCTCTATAGCCCTTGGGTGAGAAACGCTCGACTCCAGGTCCAAAAACCCAAACACCCGTAGAGAATTTAAACTGCATGGAGATCCCCCCAGCAATGAAAATATTGTCATTTTATATATAACCTTATTATTATCCTTATATATAAATGATATAAAATCTCTGATCACTCACTCAAAGCCATAGATCCTGCAGGGGTTTGCGACATTAACCTCCCTTACATATTGCTCGTTGCAGAAACCACTTTCGATAACTTGTCTCCACGCTCTAGGCACGGACCATGGAACTATGACAGCGCCTGGACGCTTAGGGTCATCGAGGAAATCGCTTTCCACTAAGTATCTAGGCGGATTTTTCGCAACTATTTTAAGGTTCTCCTTAGTTCCGAGGATAGTTGTCCAAAAACCCCTTTCAATAGCACAGCCTAGGCTTAGTGGATCGATGTGATGTAGGATTAATAACCTTCTGTCTATCCCCTCGCTCTTAACAACTCTCTCGATCCAATCAATCGTCTTTTCACCTCCCTGTTCTAAATGCAAGTGCACTGGCGCCCGGAGATCTGTGGCTTTGATTAGAGCATACTTCATGATACTGACAGCTATTTCGACGTTAAGTTTGGAGGTTGGATAGTGTTGCCTACCCACCTCTCCAAATCCTTGAGCCAGGCCCTCTTCTATGTACTTAGCAGCTAAGTCGATCACCTGGAATCCTAGCTTTTTTATCCTTTCGGGTCTAAGACCGAGCCTTGAGTATCTATCAACTTCAGCTGGGTGAAAGCCTAAATGCAAGGCGCTTTTTAACCCTATTCCTTTCAATTCTCTACACACAGAAACCATGAGGTCAAAGCATTTTCTGTAAGCCTTAACGTCGCCTACTGATATTCCATAATACCAAGGAGGCAGGCTAACCACAACGATAAACCATCCACCCACTTTCTTGAACTTCTCCCCTGCACGTACCCCTAGGCCTCTAACTGGGTTGAGGTGACAATGAGCGTCCGAGAACCTCGTAGTTTCACCCTTGACTTTTATAGCATAACTGTTTTTAACCCTTAACTGCTATCGCTGCACATCATACTCCTCCTCGCTAAACGAGAAAAATATTAAAAACTCCACTTACTTTTAAGAGAATTGGAAGGCCCCGGTAGCGCAGACTGGTTAGCGCGCCGGCCTGTGGTCCCTAATGGCAGACAGCCGGAGGTCGCGGGTTCGAGTCCCGCCCGGGGCCCTTATATCCTCGTTTTTGCGTAAAAATTATTAGCCATTTTGAGTATTTACTCTTGGACGGCAGGATCACGCCCACAACAGCTCCGCTGGGGGTATTGGATGAGTGGGCGGTCGGACACCGCGGCCCTTATACATTTTGACATGAGTCCGCTCCGATAATCGATATATAGTTTTAGAACAGTTGAGTGATATCTCTGTAATCTTACCTCCTCAAGAGGATAAGGCATAAAATACTGTGCACGTCAATCAAAGTTGGATGTATAGAGTTGGAGATGAGACCCTTAGTCAAGGAAGTTATTATCGAGAACTTTATGTCCTATAGGTACGCTAGGATCCCCTTGAAGGCGGGCTTAAACATAATCACGGGCCCTAATGGTGCTGGTAAGTCCTCAATACTTCTAGCGATCTCGGTGGCGTTGGGACAAACATACACTGAAAGGGGAAGAAAGTTAAGTGATCTGATCCGAAGAGGTGAGGACATTGCAAGGGTCACAGTAGTTGTAGACAACTCGCCGAGACACGGCACTAAACCTCTTCCTCGATGGCGTTATGACGAATTCTACCTTACGCGGTACATTAGGGCGGATGGGAGATACTGGCATGAGTTAAACCATAATCCTGCGACTAAAAATGAAGTCTCCAGGCTCTTGAGGAAGATAGGACTTAACCCTGATAACATGTTTATAATAATGCACCAAAACATGATAGAAGAATTCGTATACCTCTCCCCTCAAGAGAGACTGAGCCTAATTGAGGATGCTACAGGGTTAAAAGGTTATAGAGATGCTATTTTGAGAGCTTTGCGCAGACTTGAATATACTTTAAGTGAGGAGGAAAAGGTCAAAAAGCTCTTAAACGAAGCTGAGAAAAAGCTGGCCCAAGTAAAAGCAGAGTACGATCTTTACATTGAGAAAACTAAGCTGGAGGAGAGGAAGAGGTATCTGCAACTAGAACGGGCATGGACGATCGTTAGAGATTGGGAGAGAAAGGTGAGAATGCTGGAGGATGAACTTGAGAAACTTTCCGTGGAAAAGGAGAAGTTGACGAAACTCATTAGCAAGTGTAAGAGAGACTTCGAAACATACCTGGATATGATAAGTAACTATGAAAAACAAATCCTTGATTCCTACAGTAAAGGCTTAGAGACTCATGAGTTCAAGAAACTTTTGAGGGATTATCGGAGGATATGGGAACTTTATGCTGAAAACCTCTGCAACATGAAACTTTCTGAATTCAAGTTAACTCTCATACTTAATAAGATCCAGGAGAAGAGCTCGGAACTTGAGGAGAGCAGAGGAGCTTTAAATGAGTTTTTAAAAAGAGCCTTAATTCTCGGCGAGCGAATAAAGACCGAAAGGACGCTAAAAGAGATTGAAGAAGAACTACACCAAGTAGAATTACAATTAGCCGCTTATAGACACGTTAGAGAAGACATCAGGGAGATATACGAAAGGTACCTACAGGATCTCAATAGATTGAAGGAAAGGGCTCTTATAGCGGCGAGAAATAGAGAAAAGGCTCTCGAAGAACTAGAATACCGTAGAAATCTTTGGAAGAAAAAGGTTATCGAACTCATTTCGGGCATACGTGAACTGTATTTGAAGTATCTGTCTTTCGTAGATGCTGTAGGAGACGTCAGAATAGTGAACCTAGATGACGTTGAAAAAGCAGGTGTAGAGGTGCTTGTGGGATTTAGAGGAGCTTCACCAACGGTTCTAGACCCCTATACACAAAGTGGGGGAGAGAGAACTACAGCTACCATGTGTTTCCTCCTAGCCTTGCAACAGTACATTAGATCTCCCTTTAAGGCAATAGACGAGTTCGATGTACACATGGATCCGCGAAATAGGGAGGCGATATTCAACTTAATATTCTCAATCGTGGAGGAAAATCCTGTTTCTCAGTATCTTATAATAACACCGGGCACCCTAACGGAAAACATTCAGAAAGCGAATGTGATAGTAGTTCAAAACGTGAAGGGAGTATCAAAGGTAGGTGTCTTTAGATGAGCGCTCTTCCTAAAACTATAGAAGAGAGGATAAGGAAACGATTACAGGAAATGAAAGAGGTTATAGAGAAAAGACAGGACCCATTCCAAATAGACGTGGCCTCAGTACTGGAGGACCTCAGGCTTCTTTTAGAGAAATATGGTGAAAGCGTTTTCTCCCTAGATGCAGAGGCTATAGAAAGCGTTATTGAGATAATAAGCGAGCAAGAGGAATGGATAAAGGTAGAATCATCGCTATTAGGCATAGGTCCTATTTTAGCGGTTCTGAGTTTAAAGAACATGGATGCTCAAGACATAGGCCGAGCACTATTATCCTCCTGGACCCCTCTAGTGTACCGCGATCATCTCACAATAAGGGAGATTTTTAGAGGGCTTAGATACATTGAGGAAGTTAGGAGGATAAGGAAGACCCTCGGAGTCGAAGAAGAAGGAACCTTAGGATTCTTGAGCAGAGACTACTTGAGAACGTTAGGCATCATGAGCGAAGAAGAATTCAATGCTAAAATAAGCCTTCTATCGCTAAAAGTAGCGCCCCTACTTGAGAATAACAAGCAAGTAAAGTACTGGGACGTGATCCTCGAGGATAGCTACGCTAAAACTGTTGAAAACGCCGTACTTCTAGCGTTTCTCATAAGCCGTGGGGAGTTATCGCTGAAAATAGATCCTGAAAGCGGTGAAGTGTATATCGTTAAACCTGACGCCGAAGAGATAAGAAAACGCTTCTCTGTTGCAATTCCCTTAAGTTACGAAGAATGGGTGAAAAGACATGCCGAGAGGAGCTAGAAAAGATCCCAGGCTAAGGAGAGCATTGAGGCTCCTACTCTTACGTGGAAGAAGTAGGCCAGGAGTAAAGGGCTCAGAGCTCAGGAAAATTCTCGGATCAGATTACAACAAGGTACTTATGGAGCTAAATGGCAAGCTTTCGAAGCTTGGTCTTAGAGTAAAAGCCGTATTGAAGAGAGGAGAGGAAGTGGAACTCGAGGATAAGGAGAAGCTGGAAGACGCCTGGATCGGAATCGTGTTATCAGAGGAACTTGTTGAAGAAGATTTAAGAAGTGTCGGTTGGAGAATAGATGACCTAGCCGTTTTGGCCTCAACCATAGTTCTCGCACTATCCTTAGGAGGGAAAGTTTCCCGCAAAAACATTGTTGAGTTGCTTCGCACTAAAATTCCTGAGTGGAGGATAGACGTAGCCCTTGATCGGTTCATAAAGGCGGGCTACCTCTTCGAGGGAGAAAAGGATCTCATAGAATTAGGCTGGAGAACATATATGGAGGTAGATGTCGAGAAGCTGATTAAAATGTTAAGCTACCGCCCTTCCAAAAACCAAAGTGCTTAAGCAGTCTTCTCTTACTTAGGATGTAAAGCTCTTTAATGAACTCGTCCAACGATTCATGATCCTTTCCGAGAACTTCGCGCAGTTCCTTAAGCGAAAGACCTAGAACTAAACCCATAATAGCCCGTAGTCCGTATTTCTCATACAAGGCTGATACCACCTTAGGTTTAGCATGGGAGAACTTATTAGGAGATTCTATGTACCTCTCCAACGTCTTGCGGAAAATATCTACAGGTCTATTGCTAAAAGCTATTTCAGAGCCTCCGCATACCGGGCATCTATAGCTATCCCCTATCTCATATAGGTATTTCTCCTCCAAGTGTCCACATGTAAGGCAGCCCACAGCGACTTTTCGGGAGAGCAGTTTTGCTTTGAAAAGCAACAGGCTTAATACACCTCTTCTCTCGGGCTTAACGACTTCTCCACTAAATTTAATGAAATGTAGCACTTGTTCCGATAAAGGGGAGAAGGCTTTCTGAACGTGGATGCCTATCTCTCCTGAAGCTATGCGTTGTATGACCTCAGATGCTCTCTGAAGATCTAAGTCTCTAGTCAAAACATCCTTCAAGGCCTCGTCGTACACCGGAGTCCCCCTCAAGGCGTTAGAGAGCTTGTCCATGAGCTCGAAAGAGAGTTTAACATCAGGATCCAGTACTCCCATTTTTCTAGCGACCTGCGCAAGTCTCCATTTAAATAGCCTGCTTCCAATAACTCCTCTTCTCACATCTGATGCGAACTCCTCAGGGTTCACGTTCTTCAGGCAGAGCGCTACATCCTCCACGTTCAGCCATTTAGATTTAATAGTAATAGTATAGGGCTTTTCTGAAATCGCCACGCTTATACCGTATTTTTCGGATAACTTGTATGACAGGTATCTAGCGAGAGTCCTGTTAACCCTTGTGCCAAAGTGTGCATGCACTACAATAATGTCTTCAAAGCCTTCGATCACGATCTCTCTGTCAGATGGGACTTTGAGACCTCTTCTAGCCATGTAATAGACATCCCTTACAGCCTCTTCTACGTCATCGTTCTCCCAATCATATTTCTTAGCTAGTATCGATGCTATCCATTTAAGACTTAACCCTTCCCTTGCCTTAGATGCTACGAAATCTCGTATCCTTCCTACCTCTTGAGCAACTTCGTAGGGGACTGGTATCTCCTCTCCAATCCAGCTCGGAATTGCCCCCAAATAGTCCTCTTCAGGCTCTACTTGTACGAGATCTTCAGATACGCGCACTACCCTCCAAGGTCTGCCCGCCATTATGAACTTAACCCCTGGTTCACAATAATATGCTACGAAGAAATCATCCAGAATGCCTACAGGTAGTCCATCCTTTACATTTACGACAAGATACTGCTTAATTTCAGGGATCATTGAAAGGTTCCGGTAAAAGTACTTGTATGCGTACCTTTTATCCATTAAAACGACTTTGTCACCAATCCTCTTTACTACCTTTAATTGCTCGAGAAAATCTATTAGAGCTATGAACTCCTTCCAAGAAAGATCTCGGTAGGGGTATGCGAGCTTGAAGAATTCGTAGAGAACCTCTAAGTTAAGACCTCTTTCACGCTCGGAGATGAAGAAGCCGATAATTTCATGCGCTAATACATCAAGAGGTTCTAGGGGAAATTGTATGGGCTCTATTTTCTCCTTTTTCAGAAACGCCTTTAAGACTAATGCTTCAAGAGCATCATTAGATCCTTGGGTGATCACAACACCTCTGCTGGTTTCACCAAGCTTATGTCCGCTACGACCCACTCTTTGAACAAGCTTTGAAACTTCTCGAGGAGAATTATACTGTATAACTAAGTCTATTCGGCCCACATCAATTCCTAGCTCCATAGAAGATGTCGCAACAAGTCCCTTTATCTCGCCCATCTTTAGCCCGCTTTCCGCCCTCTTACGAGTCTCAGCTGAAAGACTTCCATGGTGAATTTCTATTGGAGCTTTTATGTCAAGCATTTTAAGCCTGCTTGCAAGTAGCTCCGCTGTCGGTCTGGTATTCGTAAATATTATGACAGCCTTATGCTTGTCAACTAACTCCCTTATGATCCTTAGCCGTGCAACTACTTCAGGAAAGTCTCCTATTTTTTCCGCTATAGCGAAATCCTTAGCTCCAGGTTTAGGGTATAGTACTCTGACCTCAATGCGCTTCGCAACTGGCACGTAAACGACTTTACAATTTAAATCTGAACCTGCAATGAAGGACGCTACATCCCTAGGATTTCCAACAGTCGCTGATAAGCCTATTATTTGAAGCCTTCTTGGAGAAATGAGTCTTCTTAACTTCTCGAGAAGAATAGCAAGTTGAGCCCCTCTCTTGCTCGCGAAAATTTCGTGAACTTCGTCAACAATGACCCACTTAACGCTCTTAATAAGTTCCCTGAGTATCCTACCGATAAAAAGCAGTTGAAAGGTCTCAGGTGTTGTAACAAGTACATCAGGTGGCGAGAGAGACTGTAATCGCCTTTCAGAAAAGGGAGTATCTCCGTGTCTCACAGAGACTTTTAGATCAAGCTTAAGAAACCACCACTTAATCCTATCTAAAATATCTCGGTTAAGGGCTCTCAAGGGGGTAATGTATATGAGCTTTACACCCCTCTCTGGCGAACCACGTTGCATTAGATCTACTATAGGAATGATCGCGGCCTCAGTTTTCCCGGTGCCCGTGGGGGCGACTATGAGAACATTATGCCCTTGAAGCACCAGCGGTATAGCCTCTTTTTGTGGTGGAGTTAATTCCTTAAAGCCCCTCTCTTCTATTAGCCTTACAGTAGTGGGTGAAAGAAGCTCAAGCGCTCCCACTCATATCACTAAAATGAGAAATACCATACTTAACTATTAAAGCTAATTCTCAGACAGACATACTAGTGTCCTGATAATGTGTTAAAAAAGATATATAGACTTAAAAAGGGATAAAGAATTTCACAAATTAAGAAAGAAGGTGTAGGTCCAAACTTTTAGCAAGCTGCTCTTCTTAATATATGGGTTTGGCAAGGATCTTTTTGACGCGTAAGTCGAAGAACCTTCGAGAAACAGTGGCAGTAATTAACACTGCCGTATCAGCACCTCTTCCAGTCCCTGCTACAGCTATAACATCCTCACCGGGTTTTACGTAGCCCGCATCAGTAGCCATTAGGGCTATTTCAACAGCCACCTTCATCCCTTCACAGAAGGTTCTAAGGACATTGGCTATCAGCCCTCCGGGCGATAGCCCTCCATACTTCTTGTCCACAGCACTACATATACCTCCAAGTGCGTGTGCTGCCGTAATCACCTTAACTCCCCGCTCTATGAGATTCGAGTGTAAGTCTTCATTAAACTCCTGCTTTACTCCCTCTCTGAACCAACTAACGTGTGTTAC
>Ga0164311_10000126_pt1 | contig 28122 bp, 20 predicted proteins | sample GuaBasSedimGuay2_FD_121796 | JGI IMG/M metagenome (GOLD analysis project Ga0164311, IMG submission 121796) | Subseafloor sediment microbial communities from Guaymas Basin, Gulf of California, Mexico - Guay2, Core 4569-9, 9-12 cm | ecosystem: Environmental > Aquatic > Marine > Hydrothermal vents... | reverse complement strand
TTCTCTTTGTGATACAGAACAAGAGCTCTACCTCCTTTCTTTACCTCAGTGCCGACAACATGAAACAAGTCAGCAAGAGCTTCTCTGATTCGATAGATAAAACCTAGAGCGTTATTTTCTCGGGTAGTTATCTCCAGCTTCAGAATACGCTCAGGGATATGCTCATAAGCTTTTGCGATGGCGTTCACGTATGCCGCTTCATCGAGTCTATGCTTTAAGTACCTACCATGCTCTGAGGCTTTCTCGATGTGTGCGCGATGGTCTTCCGCGTCCATTGCGTCAAGCTCTTGCCGCGCCCTGTCAAAGGCCCAGCTCCATGGCATCACAAAGTTCTGTGCGGACTTCTTCCACAGCACCTCTTCTACTTTGGGCATGCCTATCTTAGGGTCGTGTACAGCTTCATCTATGTCTGTGGCTGGCTGCAGCGCATCCCACCCTACAAAGATGCGGGTAGGGAGCTTCTTCATACCCCCTAACCAACCTTGGATTACTGTGTCACCGTTACCTGCAATAGGACTATCTCCTACGAAGTAGACAGACTCTACGCCTGCGCCATGTAGGATAGGCTCGAAGTACGAAACGCTACTGGAGCCTCCTGCGGATACGATAGGGAACTGTATCTTTCCAGCACGTAAGAAGCGGTCCATCACTGTCAGGGCGTCCATTTCACCTTCTACGAGATAGATAGCAGGCAGCTTCCCATTCTTAAAGAAAGCGCTGTACTGGTCCCAGCCGAGTCCGAACAGCCCTAAGTACTCTTCGTACTCATCCGCTGGAAAGACTATCTCTTTTTCTCCCGTAGTAGGGACTCGGAGCTTTATCCTTCCTATGTCACGAGGGCTCGTATGTAGCGGGAACATAATCGACCCATTGTACTTGCTACTGTTATACGTAGCTTCCAGGTACGTGGTTACTGCGTCCGTTAAGTCTTCCGGTTTTGGACCACTTGTTTTCGCTTTCCAACTCTTGAGCCTCTGCTTGTATTGCATTGTCAGAGTCTTCTGCAGGTCTAAAAGAGGAGGCATAAGCCCTACAGGCAGTTGTGCAAGAGAGCCTTTGTCTATCTTACGGTGGTTAAGGAGCCAGTCAGTCCCTTCTTTTGCATACGGATGCACGTTAGGATTTGCGATTGCGTCCACAAGAGTGAACTTTGCAGCAGTATAAATTGCGTTCTTTACCTGCTGATTCATACGTCGAGCTTCTAGCTCGGCTGCGGCCTTCTTGGGAAGGAAGCTGAGTGCGTACCTTTCCTGAAGGTACTGCAGCGCCTCTGTATTCCCGACACCTTGGGCCATTGAAACTAGTTCAATGGGGTCCCTAGTGTAAAAGCCGCACCCGAAACAGGTACCGTAACAGCGATCACCTGTGTCTGGACCTGTAAATAGCCAGAAGGAAGGAGTTTGGTCTGCGTGGTCAGGATTCGGACATCGACCCAATAACGTATTTTTGGCACGTAGAGCAAAGCCATTTTGTGGCAGGTACGCTCTAAAAAGTTCGAGCCAGTCGTCAACGCTTATCTGCTGCCAGATACGTTTAAGTTGTTGGGAGGTCAGTCCTTTCGTCTTCTTCTGTTTCGATGACATCGGCACTTGCCTTCGGGTTGAACATAGGACACTGCGATTTGTAGTCACACCAATCGCATAGTCGGTTCTGTCTGTACTCAGAGAGGTCTCCGAGATCCTTGGTTGATTCGTTCAGGAACTCAATAAAGGCCGCCATAGGGCCTTCGATGTTAGGGGTATCTACAAAGTCGCCCAGATCAATACGGTCTGCTTTTACCCAGTTGATTCCTGAGAGTATCTTGGTCAGATTAGGGTACTGAGCTTTCATTAGAATACGGTAAATCAGAAACTGCTGTGCGTAGTAGTGTAGTCCTCGGTCTTTACCTGTCTTGTGGTCGAGTACCAAAGCGTATGGTTTGCGCTTAAACAGTACTGCAATATCTAGTACGCCGCGCAAGAATACTTTTTTATTATCAAAAAAGTTAGCGACGGCTTTTCCGTTGATATCTACTGCAAGTTTCTGTTCGTACTGCGGAGGTTGTGCGTGATGCTGAGTGCAGTAGTGTTTGAAGCTTCGCAAGAAGTTTTCAATTGCAGGCTGAAACACCATTACCCGTTCCTGCTCATTAGTTGTCAGCGGATACTTTTCCATTGCAAACTCAATGGCCCGTAATGGGGGACGCCCTTCCAATGCGAACTCCAGTGCAGAGTGGGTCGCTTGACCTACCAAAGCATCTGCGTTGGTTACCCCTTTTTTCTTTACGACGTAATTGAAGTAGAACTTGCGAGGACAATCCTTAGCAGTATTCGCCTTACTTAGTGACCAAGGGGCATACTTCAATACTGTTTCTGATGGGGTAATGTCGAAAGGCATAGGGGTCTCCTCAGTAAAAAAAGGGACAGGAAGGAGAGAGAGAGGCGAAAATAATCAAAACTCCTCCCCCTCTCCCTCCTATCCCAAAGGCCTACATATCGTCAGATGCTTTGGGCATTGACGTCATGTCATTAGTTGTGTCGTCGTCATCAGGCTCTACTCCCACGGAGGGCACGTCTGCATCCTCCTCCATTACACGCTGAGCTTGCCGGTAGATCCTGGCAATCCCTGCGTACAGGAAGTCACGCTCCGCAGAGGTGCACATTGCGTCACAGAATGCGTGGAGCTTCGGGTCTACACTCTGCTCATCGCCTTCTGCTGCCTGTACCTGCATCACATACCAGCGCCTGCTCTTGTCCTGCGAAGAGGTACGCTTCTCCGATGTAATGTTGTACCAACGTTGCCAGGGATTCTTGCTGCGCTTAACCAGCTTCATGAGCTGGCGTCCTGCAGGCTCGGAAGTCCGCTGGAACCTTACCAGAACTATGTCCTTCATATCCTTGGACAGCATGAAAGCCATCACATCGTTGTTACAGTCATTCGGCTTGTTGTCTTTCCAGGGGCGATATGGACAGGATTCGCAGTCACCGAACTTGGAACCTCGCTTGCGATCCATCGAGGTACATAGCGGCATCCGTATCGCGCTGTCTCCGTCTCGATCTCCCCACATGGTGCTTCCTTCCCATATGGTGAGGACCGTACCGGAGAACACCGTACCTACGTTCTCTTTAGATGACAGATAGAACTGTCCGGGGATCGCAGTCTCCGGGCGATTAGGGTCTGCACCTGTTCCCTGGAACAACCGGAGCTCGAGGAATTCCGGTTGGCTGTTGGACGAGAGGATACCTTTGCGTTCGGTATTCATTCTCTGCATGATGTCTGAGAGTGGGTCCTGCATCTCATCCGGGAGTGCCCAGATTATTTCCCATACCTTGTCTTCGTCAAAGTTCTCTTTGTCAATACGCAGTATTTTCTCGCCATACTGCTGTACAAAGAGATCATTATTCTCACCTAGCTGCTTCAGCAGCATGGAACCTCCGAATTCATTTGCAGGGACGATAGCGCTCTCTGGTTCTTTTTCGGGGGTTTCTTTTGCGGGGGAGACGTCGTTTTTCTTCTTAGTCATTGGTTACTTTCTCCTTGTGCTCATTTTTTGTTTTGTTGAGAGCTAAGGATATTAGCGCTGTATACTTGCGCTGTCTAGTTGTTTTTATTACAGTCAACATCAGGAGGTACTCTAATGCCAGATGATTTCTTTGCGGATCGTGTATTCCGCGATTATTATGTGGATGTAGGTAAACACCCTGTGTTGACTGCGTCTGAGGAAAAAGCACTGCTATTACAGTACCATACATGCGCACACTGTTCGCGTTGTCTCCCTCAACGCGTACCAGTTACTAACTGTCCCAGGTGTGCTACATTAACTCCAGCACTAACCAGAAACAGAGCACATGTTTGCGAGGAATGTTCACTTAAATACGACGTAGTTATCGCACCAAAGTATTGTCCCTCTTGTGGCTCGGATCGGAATCTTGAAGCACGAAATAAGTTAATAGTCTCTAATTTACGTTTCGTAATGACAACTGCACGTAAGATTACTAAGAATCCAATACACGTACAGCGCCTGGTTTCTGCAGGGAATCTAGGTTTAATTATTGCAGTAGATAAATTCGATGTAACTCGGGAAACACGTTTCTTAACGTATGCTGCCTGGTGGATTAGAAAAGAAATGATGGATGAAATACACAGTAGTCATCTAATTCACATTCCTTCCCATCGACAAAAAGCACAAAGCAAAGCACAGAAGTGTGGGGTTTACATATGTAAACACTGTGATTTACGTGTAGAAGATGTCGAGCTGTTAGATGCCGCCCTAGAATACCCATGTACTAAACCCGCACATGAGTTTATTCTAGTGGACGACAGTGCTGCAATCCACTCGTTCATGACTATCGATAACCTCCCAATTACCGATAACCATAATATCGAAGCAGACACCATTGGAAAAGATACTACTTCATTAGTACATAAAGTAATCACCAAGATGATAGTTCGCGAACGAGATCGTTTTATCTTAATGCAATACTACAATATCCCGCAAGGGGAACGTCGGTCACAATCCAAGAGTCTACATCAATTGGCTGCAATAACCGGAATTACTCCAGAGCGAGTACGTCAAATTAAAGAAGATGTATTGAAGTTTTTGCGTTTAGAGATGGACCGAAAATCTCTGAAACAAGTATCTGATATTTGCGTCTAGTCTTCGAACTCTATAATACCTGCAACGAGTTCCATCCCAAACAACACATCTTTGTAGTGCGCTTGCTTCCGGGGACTGCGAGTCTTTGTTCGCATGTCGTCGTATGTACGTAGATACTCTCGAATCTTGCTTTCTGCCGGAGGCTTAATGTCGTACTCGTCGTAATTGACAGCCGCAATCTTCCTTCCTGCACGTGCAGGTTTTGTCTTGGCAGGTTTTCCGTCAGTAGGCTTCTTTGACTTGGCAGCTTTTGCCTGAGCCTTTTCTTCTTTACGGTGTACATAATGTGCCACCACTTCCTCGGAGTCAGATACGGACATCCCATGTGCGGACATCTTATCGTACAGCTTCTCCTGGAAGGCCATGTCTTCTTCCTCGTTTGCCCGAAGTAGTTGGCGCGCGTGTCCGGGGGTGATGTTAGCGTCACGCAATGCCCGTTGCATCTTGGCCGGCAGCTCGAAGAATGCGAGGTGCTGGCTGATGGAGCTTTCCGTTACATCGCCACACTTCTTCCCAATGTCTTTGTGCAGCATCCCAGTCTCACTGAGCTCTCGGTACACCCGAGCTTTCTCCATGGGATTGTGTCCGGCACGTTGCAGGTTGATCACCAGGCTGTTGATGTAGTCATCCTCAGGTGCACCTTGAGCAGAAGTAATACGTACTGTCTTCTCACCAATCTCCTTTAGTGCCAGGAGTCTGCGGCGTCCATCGGATACTTCATACTTGTCTTTTCCCACCTTCCGCACAACGATGGGCACTAACTGCCCAGCTTGTTTGATTGAGCGGATCAGGCCTTTCAGATCACCTGCTTTGTCCCGATTCCACTTATCGGGCAGTACCACCTGACTTACGGAGATAGATTCAGGGAGAACATTTCCCACTTCCGCTTCTTGCTTCTTTTTCTGTGTCATCTTTGTTTCCTTTACGATGATTCCTTGTCATCTGCGTCATAGTCCAATTCGTCTATGAGTGCTGTTTTGTCGATCAAATGAAGATCGAGCTCTTCCGGAGGCACACCTTCTAAGATGTCACCCAACGTATGGAACAACTCAATCGATAGGGGTTGAAGAGGCCGAGGGTCATTGTACGTAACCATGTACAGTGCCCTGATCCTACGGAGGATCTGCTTAGGAGCTACGGTTACTCTTCGAATGGTTCGCTTCCGCATCTCGGGCATAACACAACTCCTGTTTCCGTTGGGTTCCGTAACCTTCTACCGCAGCTGGGACATTTAGGGATGTCTTCCTGTGCAGTTTTATCTTCAGACTTCTTTTCTTCAACCCCATACTTTTCCATAGCTACCCCTTCTTAGGTTTCGCGTCTGGAGTCTTCTCTTTCGTATCAGACTTCTTCGCAACCTTCTTCGTTGGAGGCCGCTCCACTCTGGCGAAAACTTCATCCAGAAGGTTCTTTACTCTTGCAGAACAGCCACGCTTCCGTTTTGCAGTGTCCGTGCTGCTGCACAGATTGTTCAGCGTCTCCACCTTATAGGCACCCTTGCCTCCGTAACGGTGGAACACTATGAGTTCGGGAGCAGTCTCTACGTCGAGCTCAGTTGCGACCACTTCCATTGCTGCAATAACAGTGTTCAACGCTTCATCACGCTCGATGTGCGCCTTTGCTCCCTCCATGTTCGTCTCCACTGTTGTAGTTTTCCCACAGCGCCCACACTCATTGTCCAGCTTCATTTTTAGGGTCATCAGCTACTCTCCTTTATACATTGGCACGTATTCGGGCCAGGTATCCCGTCTACCTGTATGGTAGATTCGGGGTTGCGTTTATTCCAATCATCCTGAAACCGCATCACAGCTCTCTGGGTGTTCTTTCCGAAAACACCGTCTACTGCTATAGCATGTCCCAGGTTTACCAGAGCAATCTGCACGTCTTCCATGTCCAGCACAGCGTCCTTCTCGTCATCGTCGTCATTATCATGGGTAGGCACCTTTGTGCCGTACTCAGGATTCTCCTCTTCATCTTCTATGCCCGTAAATTCAACCACTTCACCTACCTCATCTAGCAAGTACTCGTACTGCTGTATGAACCCGTACTCATCAATAGGAAGAATGTTGAAGGCGGCCTCGTTTATCTCTACATAAGGCCATAGCGGTCCCATATCGGACTTTCCTTTTCTCCAGTCCTGGTGTTGAGACATACGTTCCTGCGATAAACGGGACCCTGTTGCGAAACGTACGAGCCGCTTAAGCGTGATGCAGTTCTTTATCTGATCAATAGTAAAAGGCTGCATCACAGAGTGTCCTCTAAAAGGCACATCGAGTCTTACTGGTGGAAGCTCTTTTACCAAATTTTTGGGCAAAGATTTGGAATACGGAATCCTCTTACCTGTCTCGGGATCCTTGTGTCCGCTTGGCCAGTAACACCACTGGTCCTTAAACAGGCGGAGGCCCCCCGCATTAACCATCTCTACTGACCAGGAGTCCTTATTCCGCTTTGGTTCATGCCACGCCTTGTGCGTAAGTGGAATAATATAAAACGGAAGCTGGTAGTGGGGCATGACGAAGTGCGTAGAGGCCCCATTATATTTCATCTTCCCTTTTGCATTTTTGCGCTGCTTGGCACTGAACCAATTCAGCGTAGACATCGCAGAGATCCCTGCAGTGAAGTGGTCTACCCACCACACATGCTCCAGGTCTTTGAGCTTGTTCTTCGAATACTGCTTCGTAGGGTAGTACTTAGCCAGAGCCTTAGAGTGCTTTTTGATCCGAGCATGCGAGTCAATAAACAGCGCGTCCAGGCAGGCAACAGCGTCCTCCTGAGACACTACGACACCTTTTTGGATTTCCTCCCAGACCTCAACAAGCAGCGTGTGCGCACTATCTGCTTCGCTGCTTACTGTATCCCAGAACTTCTTTTGTGCCATGCCTGTATACGCCGTAATGGATTTCATTTCGCTCCTCTACACCTTTCATAGTACCCACAGAATGATGTGGTACACGCCCACGAGGTAGGATCACACCGTGGAAAATAGCCTTCTTTAATGTTGTATGCCGTCTCCTCAATATCTTCAATCACCAGTCTTTTGTCAATAGCGGTACGTTCTGCCCTTAGAGGAGCGTAGCGGATGCCTGACTTCTGATCGAGAAGAAGGTCGACACGAATGCGTGATTGGTTCTCAACAATGGCGTAGATAGTGAGCTGAGGTGCGTGCCGTACTTTTTGAGCAGACCACTTGGCTTTAACGACTTTTAAGTCTGAGACCACCTCTAGCATTGGAGGGTTCTCTGGGTCGTCATCCACAGTAAGATCATCTGGCGCTGCAGTGATTTCATCCACCAGGTCAATGAGTCCACGCATAGGTACAATACCTATCTTCTGTGCAAAAGCATGCTCCACTTTTACAGGACGTATCTTAGGCACCGCCTGTGTGTAGTACGCCTGGAAACAATACAGTGTCCTGTCTTTCAATAGTCCTGGGTCATTGCCTTCCAGATCCTCAATGTCTTCCAGCTCTCCGTCATAGTGGTCGGCTACTGACTGGGTAGCCGCCTCTAAGGGCAACGGTTCCCCGTGGTCAATTGTGTGCTGGTGTGTGACTTCCGCTCCATGGTGCACTGAGCGTCCTTTTGCCATAGCGATACCCGGAGGACTGATAAGCCCTTCTACATATGCGTACATATATTGCCGGGGACAGCGCCGATAGGTATCTAGTTGTGAAGGGGACATCACTCCTTTCGGGAGTTTGGGGTCAAAGAAATCAGGTGGGTATACAAACTTTGATTCATATGGTTTTGTCATAAGTTTTTACCTCGAGTTTCGTTCTACGCCTGGAGGGGGTGCAGTATAGCTCTCTGCCATACCTAGATGCTCTCTAACCATAGGGGCATCTCCGCCCTGCTCCTGCATACGTTCATTTTGATGGATGAGTCCGTCCATTGAAGGGTCATCGTCATCCGGGTACCCGGTCATCACCTCTACTGGTGTTGGTGGAGAGATTGTGGAGACCGGTGGTGCATCAGTGTGTGCCAGCTCGCCTAAGCGGACGCTACTGATACGCACCTCAAAGGGATCAGCAGTCACCTCTACATCGTCATCTTCGAGTGGGTACCCCAGGGCCTTCCCCAGCAAGCTAAGGAGGTCTTTCTTTTCCAGAATAATTCGCATCCGTACCTCATCGTTTAGGGCGTATGATGCCGGTTTTTGCTACTACACGAGGCATGCTAGTACTCAGCACACACTCTTCTGCCCAAGGCTGTGTTCCGTTAATAACACACTCAGAATATTTAGAACAGCTTAAACAGCTGACGACGTTTGTCAGTGCTCGAGAGAGGTCTCTGCGGTTCCCGAGTGCCAGTAATTGCTTCTCTTCTACTGAACCCCGAGCCACTAGCCGATACACGGTGACGGGATTCTTTTGTCCTATTCGATAGTTCCTTCCTCGGGATTGCTCCCAATCTTCCAGCGACCAGGACCTGCTGTAGTACACGGTATACGCAGCGGCAGTGATTGTAATTGCAATCCCTGTCCGTATCTGCCCAAGGTATACCCTACAGTCTGGATCCGTTTGGAATTGCGTGCTGTGTTTCTTTATGTCTTTTGTGTTGCTCCCATCTACACGCACATACTGTACGTCAAGTTTCTTTAGCAATGCTTCTATGTCGTCCATCTCCGCCTGGAACGTTGCCCAGACAATAACCTTGTTGTTCTGCTCCTCGAAAAGATCCCTAAGGAGTTCTTTCAATACCTGCAGCTTAGGATTGGTAGGATAGCGCAGTACTTCACGAGTAGCAGCTGCGCCTACTGTATCCTTCTTGGCACATCGGCGAGATCCAGGAGCAATGCTCTCAGTTACACACTGGGCTAAGTACGCACAGCCGTCACAGGTTTCGTCTCCTTTGGTGTTGTACAGAAACCCGCTACAAAGCTGTAACAGTTTGGCGATACGCATAGCCCCGTGCTGCAGCTCAATGGGATCTGCGTCAGGGGTCTCAATAACCATCTCTTGTATCGCACTATTGTAGTCCCGCATCTGCGCAGGTGACAATTCGAACATCAGGTTTATGTCTTTCCGAGCAGGGAGATCTACACAGTCCAATAGTCGACGTTCACTGGAGCACATATTAACCCGCTTATTCAGCAGGTGGATCCCTTTAAATCCAGTCACCATATGTTTGTGTGTCGTCGAGAAGGCTACGTGGTTACTCACGTAGTCACTGTAGCTTTCTGGTGCCAGAAATCGCCCTAGTCCCCGTAACTGAGGATAAAGATCTCTAGGATCTCCCAGGGATACTGTTCCAGTAAGCCACCAACGTCTGGGCATATGCTTCACAAGCTCCAGAATTGTTTTGGTACGCTGAGTCTCCATTGATTTGAATCGATGTGACTCGTCACAGATTGCAACTTGAAAATTTAAATCCACTAACCATTGTGGAGTATCTCCCACAGCTTCTTTGACCTCCAAAGTAAGTTCTCGGGTAGGCTTTCCTTTTACCCAATTTTTGGCCATTTCTGTCTGTTTGGTGCGTGAGTTCGTACGCCGTAATGTGGCCTTCAACGCTTCAGTGGGGTATGATCCGGCATCTTCGAATACCTTCCAAGCTTCACGGTAGATAGTCGGAATACCGTAACGCTTTGCAGTATCGTACGTCACGATAAAGGCATCAACGTCCGATTCATAGGACATAACATCCAGCTTATGTTGGGCACTTTTGCCTGCCATGATGCGAGACGTCAACGTACCATCTGTATGCATGTGTACTTCGTCCGCCCAATTGTCTGTAGCTATCAGAGGACACAGAACAAGTGCCTTTAGCTTGAGTTCATCCAAAACATCAATAGGCACACGGGTCTTACCTGTCCCCATCTCCCATCTGAGCAGCCATCTGTGATTACGCAGAAGCTCCGCCACACCCGCTACCTGGTGTTCAAACGGAACATGCGGTCCCTTGTATTCGTGAGCTTCTGCCTGTGCCTGGGCTGCTTCTTCTGTAAGTATATTGTCTAGCCATTCCTGCGCTGTTGGAGTAAACTCAGCATCAGGACAAACACAGGGCAGGTCGTGAAGTACGTACGGAAGAAATGGATTGTAGGCAGGAAACATCCAGCGCTTATTCTTACGGTCACGGGTCGCGCCATATACCCGTTTCCAAGGCAGACCATTTTCATGTACTGCAAATACAGGTACATTTAGAATAGTGGTAAAGTCGATTTTCATGGAAAGTCCTCCTGGACTATGCTTTGATAGCGGAATGTGCACATAAGGAGCATGCCAAATGGCAGATTATCAGGTAATTGATCCTTTTTCTACGAATGCTAAAGGGGCGACACACTCTAGCCCCTACTATACGCAGAGCCAGCTATATACTCCCAAGAGATTGCGGGACTTATTTAAGTGGTGTGAGTACCTGTTCTACAATTCGGCACATATCTATGCGGTACTGCGTAAGTTCGGGGAATACCCGATTACACAGCTCACGTACAACACTACCAATGAGAACCAAAAACAAAAACATAAGTATCTACACGAGCAGGTGCTCCGATCCAGGGAGCTTTTGATCAAAGCTACCTTGGATAAGTTTGTGTACGGGAACATGTTTATGTCTATGTACCAGCCTTTTATTCGATATTTGAGATGCCCCCGATGCAAGACACTGTCTAACATACAGAACACTAACTATTCTTTCAGTGTAAAGAACCTACAGTTCAAGTACACATGTAAGTCCTGCAACAACAAAGTGGCTACTGAGGGTAAGGATGTTGAGGACCACAAGATAGTACAGAGCCGACGCATTAACTTTATTCGGTGGGACCCGAAAAAGATTACTATCGACCACAACCCCATGACAGGGGAGTCTATCTACTACTACGATATTCCTCAGGACGTGATTCTCAGGGTAAACGAGGGGCACAAGACCCTTATCGACACATTACCTATGGGGTTCCTGAAGGCCATCCAAAAACATAAGCCCTTCCGATTTGCACCTAATGTTGTCTTCCACATGAAGATGGGAGGGCCCGCAGGCATCAACCCACAGTGGGGTCTGCCTCCGCTAATTACAGCACTGCAGCTATTCCACTTCACGGCTATACTCCGTAAAGCCAATGAAGCAATTGCTCTCGACTATCTGACACCTTTCCGATTGGTGCATCCTGCCCAACAATCTTCTGTTGCAGATCCGCTGCAGCAGATCAGTCTGGGCAAGTGGCAGTCTGAGATGGAGCGCAACTTTAAGAAGTGGCGCAAAGATCCTCTACATATGATGTGGTCTCCTATACCCATGGGAATGACTCAGGTAGGCGGCAACGGAAGAGCACTAATGACCCTCGCAGAAATTGAGTCTGCAGAGAAGAGCATCGTGTCTGCTATGGGAGTTCCTATTGAATTTCTTTATGGGGGACTCTCCAAGAATGGGATGGAGACTACTCTGCGCCTAGTAGAGAACCAACTCGAGACGCACATTAATGACCTGAAAGACCTGCTCCAATGGGTAGATAACAGTTGCTCTAAGTTCTTAGGCTGGCAGAAGATCCCTGTAGGTATGACAAAATTCAAGATGATGGATGACGTTAACCGGCAGAACATTCTTATGCAGCTCTGGCAGCAAGGGAAAGAATCGGGACAGCCTATCATCTCTGACACGCTAATCGCTGAGATCAACGATATAGATCCCAAAAAAGAAGAAGAGCGTATCAAGCAGGAGACCTTGAACGGCATGCGTAGGAACCGGGACATCCAAAATGAGGTTGATAAGTTCCAGCAGAGTATGGCTTTGCAGGCACAGCAGGAAGCTGCCGTAGGGCCGGCGCAGTATGACCAGCAACAGGTTATTGGGCAGGCTGATCAGATTGTAGAGCAGTTAATGCAGATGCCGGAAGGCGAACGTAAGAGTCAGCTTCATGAGCTGCAGACCTCAGACTATATTCTATACTCTGTTGTAATCCAGCGACTGGAACAACAGCAAACGAGCGCCACACAAGCAGCTAAGAGCAGCGCGGGGATATAACTATGTTTGAAAACGGTAATTCAGGTCCCAGGAACTTCTCACATACGATAGAGGCGTCACGTGCGATGCCTACTGTGGCAGACAACACTCCAGCAGTAGAGATGCCCAGTGCGTTTGGGAAGCTCGAGAGTCCGTACATGCAGAAGCCCTCTCAGGGTGGAGGGGTAGAGCTCAGCTATCGCAGCTTCACCAAAGTGTTTGTGCTTTGGCGCAGCTTCCATAGTTGCCAACGCTGTTTGGCGCAGATTAATAACGGGAAAGATGACGAGGTTACGTTGCCAGAGACCGGGGAGTATACCTGCCCGCACACTCACAATGATGAGTACAAGGTTGCCGTAGACAATATCCTTGCGGGTAAGGGCCTCCTCGATACCCGAGAGTATTTCAATCTCCATGACGGAACAAGGTGTGTACACCTAAGCTGGTTTGAGGTTGATGCTGCGGCGGCACGTAAGAATGAGAAGGCGGATAAATTTAAAAAAGACAACGCAGTGTGGCCGCCTAATGTAGCGGGAGCATTTACAGATCCTGTTGCAGCCAAAAAAGACGCAGCAGCCAAAGCTACGTCTTCCTCGATTGGGGAGGAATAAACCCCCCCCGCGTTTACAGGAAAATCGCTAAGATCAAGAACGGTACAATAACCATGATGCTTCCTTTCTTTGTGTAAGCCTCTTTAGACTACATACGCTTATACCAATAGGTCTTTACGAATTAGCATTGACTGTCTTATACTTCTGATAACTTTCTGGAGGACTTCTATGCCCGAACTAACATCAGTCTTGGTAGATCCCGGTACGCGAAGAAGAATGATCCGTGAGAAGATAAAGGAAGGCCTCGAGGAATCCTTCCCTTTGAAATCGCGTAACCGTGTTCTTGAAGTGTCTGATATTAAGTTTGACGAGAAGGACTATTCTTCCAATCTACAGAAGAAAGCTATCTTGCGTGGAGACACGTTGTTTGAGAGTGTTAAGGGCACAGTTAAACTGAAAGATCAGAAGGGCGCAACTGTAGGAGAGGAAAAAGACTTTACTCTTGCCAGAGTACCTTGGTTCACCCCCCGACATACTATGATCGTAGGAGGCAATGAGTACTCCGTCTCAAACATGGTACGCCCTAAGCCCGGAGTCTATGCGCGAAAACGTGCTAACGGTATATTGGAAGCCAGCTTCAATGTCGTAGGTGGGTCTAACTTTAATGTGAGTATGGATCCTGAAAAGGGCCAACCCCAATTAGAGTACGGGACTACTAAGATTCCCCTTTATCCTATCCTCCGTAAGTCCGGCATGGACCACGACCGTATTGCCAAGTCCTGGGGGAAACAACTGGCAGATACCAACTTCAAGAAACTCTGGAAAAATTCAGACAAGACAGTAGACAAACTTTACTCCAAGCTCGTACCCGAGTACCGACGTACTGCCGGAGCGGATTCAGATACAAAGATAACTGAGATTTTTAAAAAATATGATGACGCAAAAATGGATCCGGAAGTTACGCAGCAGACATTGGGAAAGGCTTACGATAAAGTATCTCCCGATAGTCTTCTGGATGCTTCAAATAAAGTCCTGCGCATATTTAAGAACACAGATGAAGTAGATGACCGTGACAATCTTGACTTCAAGACGTTCCATAGTGTCGATGATTTCTTTAAGGAGCGCATTAAGCTCGACGCCAGAGACATTGGGCGCAAAGCAATAATTAAGTCAGAGGCTACACCTGACGTAAAAAGGATTATGCCTTCCGGACCATTTACTTCCGGGCTTATTAAGTTTCTGAACAGCTCTCAATTGTCATCTGTACCTACTCAGACGAATCCTATGGAGTTGATCGACGCATCTATGCGGGTCACTTCTTTGGGAGAGGGTGGAATCTCGTCGGAGCGTGCTATTCCTATGGAAGCTCGGCAGGTACATGTTACACAGCTAGGCGCGCTTGACCCTATCAGAACCCCGGAATCTTTTCGGGCAGGGATCGATGTGCGTGCGGCAATGGCAGCTAAGCGTGACGCGAGAGGGAATATTTATGTACCCCTGATAGACGCTAAGAGCCGTAAGGGCACCTACGTTCGTGCTGGCCAGTTGCAGAAATCAATTATTGCATTCCCAAACCAGAAGCTGTCTGGGACAGTTGACGCGTTGGAGGATGGGCAACTCCGTAAGGTGTCTGCGTCTAAGGTTAAATATCAGATGCCGCATGTATCATCTCTGTACAGCCCCACGACTAACCTGATCCCGTTCCTGGAGTCAGCGCAGGGGAACCGTGCAGTAATGGGATCCAAGATGCAGGTACAGTCTCTTTCTTTGGTAGACAGAGAAGAACCTTTCATCCAGGTGAAGTCAGATACAGGGACAACCTTTGAGCACATCATGGGAGGGGTGATTAACCCAAACGCTCCTGTGGACGGAGTAGTCACTAAAGTAGATGACGATTATATTTATATCCGTCCTGACAAAGTGAAGACCGGTGCTGTCGGAGGGACCGTGATAAAGGTTCCTTACGAGCACAACTTCCCCCTAGCCGCAAAGACGTATTTGAATCATGATCTTAAGGTTAAGAAGGGTGACAGGGTCACTACTGGGCAGCAGCTCGGAGAGTCCAACTTCACGAGAAACGGGAAGCTTGCGTTAGGGAGAAATCTTCGAGTAGCGTACATGGCGTATGACGGAGCGAACTCCAATGACGCAGTGGTAGTCAGTGAGAAGGGTGCCAAGAAGCTCACGTCAGAGCGTATGTACAAGGTAGTCCTTCCCAGGGATCCCGACCTGACATTCAACAAGGAAAAACACAAAACTTACTACGGGCACGACTACACTAAAGACCAGTACAATGCCCTAGACAAAGATGGGGTGATGCGCCCTGGAACCAAAATTAATCCGGGGGATCCTTTAGTGGCTGGCCTCCGTAAATCACAGCTCTCTGCTGACGATCTCTTGCTTGGAAAGCTACACAAGTCTTTGGCGGTACCTTTCCGTGAGCGCACTGAGACATGGGACCATGAACATCCCGGTGAAGTGATTGACGTAGTTAAGACACCTAAGCGTATTGCCTTGACAGTGAAAACTCGGGAGCCCGCTACTATCGGGGACAAGCTCTGTTACACGAAAGACACGGAGGTGCTGACATCGGAGGGATGGGTACCGGTAGCAGACGTGCGGTACGACACTATCTGCTATACGTTAAATCAAAAAGGGGACATTGAACTGCACGCACCCACCGCACTGCACCAGTACGCTGAAGCCGGAGAACTGTACGAGCTTGAGTCACAACAAGTTAACTTGCGAGTTACTCCGAACCATAACCTGTATGTCAAAAAGCGGGGGAGTAAAAAATTTACTCTTACTCCCGCAAACGAGGTTATTGGAAAACGTGTGCGACACAAAAAAGACGGCAAATGGCACTGGGCCACACCTATTACCTTCAGTATCCCAGGGATTGAACGCAAAGGTTCGGGGCGTAAACCTAAGTTGCTGCCTGTAGTAAACACGCTAGCTTGGTGTAGATTTTTAGGTGCTTATCTGGCCAATGGGAGTTACACGATACACGCACGCAAAGATAAAAATTACAGTATAGAGTACCGCACGCAGGTACACACTATAGAAGGACAGCACCACAGTATCTCCAAGGACCAACATTCTTGGATAAAAACGCTCATTGCAGACTGTGGGTTTACTGGACAACAGAGGAAAGATCGCCATATTATTTCTTCACGACAACTGACTGAATACCTTTCTCAGTTTGGGCACGCACAACACAAACATATTCCACGTGAAGTTTTTTCGTGGGGCGCAGATGCTGCTGAGGCGATGCTGGAAGGCTTACTAGGCTGTGACGGACACGCTACTGCGACAGGAAGCTTAGTATATACTACAGTATCTAAGCAATTAGCAGATGATGTACAGCGACTGGCGCTTCATGCAGGGTATGCTGCTAACATAAAAGTAAACATACAAGAGAACCCTAATTGGAGTACCTGTTATCGTGTATCCATCGTGCGTAAAAAATGCAAGCCACAAGTTAACCACGGGCACACACGTACTCAAAATGGCCAATCAGAACGTATCGTTCCGTCGAAAGAACCAGTTTGGGGAATTACAGTACCTAACCACATACTATATGTGCGGGTTAAAGGTACCCCTGTTTGGTCGGGTAATTCTGGGCGCTATGGCAATAAAGGTGTCATTTCACAGATTGTTCCAGACGACCAGATGATAAAGGACGAGAAAGGAAATACCCTCGACCTTCTGCTTACTCCTGCAGGCGTGGTATCTCGAATTAATCCGAGTCAAATTATTGAGACAGCAGTGGGCAAGGTCGTAGAAAAAACAGGTAAGCCTATTAAGGTGGAGAATTTTTCCGGGAACAACAATGTTCGATGGGCCAAAGATCTCCTTAAGAAGCACGGGCTTAAAGATAAAGAGACCGTGTACGACCCGCGGACAGGTAAGAAGATTCCGGGTGTGATGGTCGGTCGCCAATATACCTTGAAGCTTTTTAAATCTACGGACACAAACTTCTCTGCTCGTGGAGTAGAAAATTACGACGTAAACCTGCAGCCCGCTAAAGGTGGAAGCCAGAGTGCCAAGGTTCTAGGGCGAATGGAAATGGATGCCCTATTGGCACATAACGCGCGAAATGTTCTCCAGGAAGCAGCGACCCTAAAGAGCCAGAAGAACGATGAGTGGTGGAGGAACATGCAGCTCGGATATCCCACGCCTCCTCCAAAGACTACTTTCGCTGCAGATAAGTTTCTGAACATGCTTACAGGCGCAGGTGTCCGTTCAGAGCGTAAAGGAAGTTTTATTTCACTAGGACCGCTGACGGATGCAGATACCCTCAAACTCTCCGCAGGGGAAATTAAAGACGCCAAGATTATTCGCGCCAAAGATCTTAAGCCGGAACGTGGAGGACTGTTTGACCCGGCTATGACAGGAGGCCTACGCGGTACCAAGTGGTCGCATATTGACTTGGCTGAACCAATAGTGAGCCCTGTATTTAAGGAGCCCGTGCGCCGTTTTCTGGGGATGACAAATACACAACTGAATACCGCAATTAAAGAAAAGGGCGGCAAGCACATCAAGTCTGAACTTAAGAAGATTGACCTGGATGCTCGAGAGAAAACGTTACGTGCAGGCATTAAACGTAAGAGTGGCTCTACGTTAGATGGGGACGTAAAGCAGCTTAAGTACATAAGAGCCTTAAAGTCACAGAACCTTACGCCAGACAAGGCGTACATCGTGTCTAAAGTTCCAGTTATTCCTCCAGTATTTCGTCCCGTTATTCCCGGTAAGGGAGGACAGGAAATAATGTACGGAGATGCGAACCCTCTTTACCGTGACCTTGTGTATCTGAACAACCAATTTAAAGATGTGAAGAAAATAAAAATCTTGCCTGAGGAAGAAGCTAAGTTACGTCCGGCACTGCAAGAGGCTGTTGGAGCGGTTTACGGGGTAAATGAGCCGGCAACTTTGAAGTCTCAAGCGCGAGGGCACAAAGGTTTTCTGACAAATATTGCAGGCAAAGGAAGCCCTAAGTACGGCTACTTCCATTCGAAACTTATGCGAAGAACTCAGGACATTTCCGGACGAGGAACGATTGTTCCAGACACTACCCTTGGCCTTGATGAGGTAGGTCTTCCTGAGGACATGCTCTGGTCTATGTATGACAAGTTTGCGGTTAAGCGTCTGGTACATAACGGGTATCAGCCCTTGGAGGCCCAGGATCTTATCAAGAAAAAACACCCTGCTGCTCGTGAGGCTATTCTGCGTGAAGCTAAGGAAAGACCCGTCATGGTCAATAGGGCTCCTACTCTGCACAGGTACAATATGCTCGGGGCATACCCTAAGCCCGTTCCAGGTAAGACTATTCGCATAAATCCCTTTATGGAGAAGGGCCTCTCGGCCGATTACGACGGTGACAGCGCGGATTCACACCTTGCATTCGTGATTGATGGGAAGTATAGTCGTTTGCACATAAGCGATTGCCCGCACATCAAGGAGAATGCGGCTATGAAAGGTAACAAAGAAAAGTACGAGGTTCCTGCTGGAGTAAAAGTTTTTGGTTTCAGCGAAGACCAACAGAAAGTAGTGCTGTGCGATGTTACGCACTTCAGTGTGCACCATGACTTGGAAATGGTAGAGGTAGAGACCAGGACCGGACGAAAGGTAAAAGTTTCACGCGACCATAGTATGTTCGGATTGAACCCTGCGACAGGGGAGCTAGAGCGTTTTAAGGCAGAGGATGGAATTGGCTGGGGCACCCCTCGCCCTCGTAAGCTGTTTTCAGCGGAACAGCTGCATGAAGTCGCGCTGAAAGACAGTACCGTTTGTGATACTGCGGAACTTAACAGCGATACAGGTTGGTACATAGGTGCATGGGCTGGAGATGGGTGGGTGACTGGGACAAAAGATCGAAAATATATTAATGTAGGGCTGGCAACCGTCGAGCCTGAAATTAAGAAGAAATTCGACAGAATCACTTCTGATTTCCTGCCGGGAGTGTCTATCACGGAATACGTCAATGAACACGAGTTCAATGGCGTCAAGTGCGTATCTAAAAAGACGCATGTTAACTCTGGAAAGTTTGCAAGATTTTTGGGAGAGTTAACGGAAGACTGTCGCGGCGCTAAGAACAAGAAGCTACCTTCGTATTTTGTGCGTGCTCCTAGAGAGTTTTTGTTGGGGCTACTCGGAGGACTTCTCGACACTGACGGTTCTGCGTCGATTGTTAAGGCCCAGGCTAAAAACAAACCTCAATACATGGTGCAGTACACTACTATGTCTGAGGCGCTAGCAGACCACGTAGGAATTTTGTGTACTATGTTGGGCATCAGGAGTAACACCTCATGGTACCAGAAAAAAAAGAAGGGGAACTGGTACTGCCAGGTGTCTTTTTCGACTCCAGATGTGGCGAAAATAGCTGCGGAGATTCCTTGCGCACACAAAGCTAAGCGGTTAGTTCTAGCCAAACTAAGTAAAGTAGTCTTTGACCCTAACGAAGCTACGTCTGCGCGTTGGGACATGGTGCCCATTCCAATAAGTACGGCCGAAGCTCTTCGTAAGACCCACGGTAATGCGTCTAAGAAGCTGAAAAATATGACAGAAGAAATAGCGACTGCGCGTAAGGCGGTAGGTAACCGGTACCGTAAGCTGGCGAATGCTGCGAAGGACGGAAGAATTTCCCGCGAAGCTCTTTACGACGTAATCAGGACTCTGGGTGAAGAGGTTGTTCAGGCGTATAGCATTGGCAATTGGTTTGAACTTGTTACTAACGAAGATATTCACTGGGACTTCATCGAAACAGTTGTGCCTATTGAAGGGCGACACACTGCGTGGGATCTTACGGTTCCAGACGGCAATACCTTCATGACGGCTAACCAGCTAATTGTCTTCGATACGATGATGGTACATGCCCCTGTACAACCTAAAGCAGTAGAGGACGTGAAGAAGATGACACTCTCTAACCTTCTCTTTGGAGATAAATCCAGAGATGAATTAATGGTATTCCCCCAACACGAAGCTATCATGGGAATCGCCCATGCCTCTGAACAGGACAACAAAAATAAGACCGTAGTTTTTAAAACGAGAAAAGATGCCATGCAGGCGTATAATGACGGTAAAATTGATCTAGGTACCCGAATGAAGATTGGAAAGTAAGATGCGTAAAACCGCAAATCAAATAGCAGATGAAGCTCTCTTTAAGTGTGCAGGCTACTACCAAAATATCGTAGGATTCGATGACCCCAAGAAGCTTGAGGCATTACGCGCCGCGGGAGACGAGTATCAAGAGGATCCTGAGGCAACTAAGAAGTATTGGGCTGCTGTCCGAAAGTACTACGATGCTCAGTCTCAAGCCTTACACAAGCAGTTGGGGGCCGTTCCTGCGACATACGAGGATATCCCCCTAGGATTTATAGACAGGCTAAGAGGCCTACCGACGACCAGAAGTAACCCGGCACACGCAAAATACCTGGCAGATAGAAAACGGGCGGCAGCAGATTATGCGGAAAAGATGGGCCCTGCTCCTGAAAATCTCGATATATCTGGGAGAGCCAAACTTCTAGGAGGCACTGCTTACGGTAACATGGACAAATATACCGGCATTGCTGCAATGTACCCCTACGGAGACACTGACCCTTATAGCGGTAAATCATCCGAAAAAGGATACATTGACAAAAAACGTCTTTTACATCTATTGAATACAGACGTAAACAGCACAGTGCAGCCTGAGATACTGGAGCGCGTTCAGGCGTCCCCACACAGATACTTTACGTCAACATATACTTCCTAGATGGGAGGTTAGGGGGATAGGATGTCTCTCAGAAGTACCAAGCGTGCAGGACTAACTACCGAGCTATTGCCGCACCAACAACGAGTAGTTGAGCGCCTGCGCAACCAGCCAGGGCTATTAGTCGCGCATGGTTTAGGTACCGGGAAGACACTGTCATCTATCGCAGCGGCCGAGGATACTCCTGGAATCTCTCGAGTGTTGGCGCCCGCTTCTCTAGTTGCAAATTACAAAAAAGAGATAGCGAAGCATATTAAAGGGCCTTCTAGTATCGACGTGCAAAGTGCCCAAGGAGCTGCTCTCAGAGATGAGCGTACTCCTGTGAGACTACTCACTGTGGATGAGGCACATAGAGCTCGAAACCCTAATACAAAACTATACAAACTCCTCCGCGAATACCCCGCAGCTAAACGGATGCTGCTGACAGCCACTCCCGTATATAATCGTCCTTCCGATATCGCACCACTAGTGAATTTGGTTGCACAACAAGATGTTCTCCCTACAGGCTCAAAGTTTGATTTGGAGTACGTACAAAAGCCTGACGATAGTCTTATTCGAGCATTACTCGGAGGAAACACGCAACCTTCTTTGAAGAATAAAAAAAAGCTTCGCGCTCAACTATCTAAGTGGGTGGACTACCACGAACAATCAGGCGGGGATTTTCCTCGCCGTACGGATACTACCGTAACTGTCCCTATGTCAAAATCCCAGACGCAGTTACACGATCTTGCCTGGGGGAAATTGCCTTTCACATCGAGGATGCGACTTAAGGCAGGCTTGCCCCCTTCCAAGCAAGACCTCCCACGCCTTAATGTGTTCCAGTCACAGACACGACAGATAGGTGGTTCGACCAAGAGGTTCGAGAAGGGCGATGGGACGAAGATTACCCCTAAGCTGCAACAGGCGTTAGCCGACTTACAGGGAGGCAAAGGTAATGCTGTAGTTTATTCTAATTACCTGGACACACTAGGGGACTATTCTAAAGCATTAGGCGAGGCTAAGATTCCACATGGGGTATTCACCGGAAAGATGAGCCAGAAGTCCCGCGCACAACTTGTCAGTGACTATAATGAAGGTAAGATACGCGCTCTACTCTTATCCTCTGCAGGCGGTGAAGGCTTGGACTTGAAGAATACCCGCCAGGTCCAGGTTCTAGAGCCTCATTGGAATGAGGAGAAGCTGGAGCAGGTAATTGGTCGGGCTATCCGACATGGATCGCATGGCACGTTACCTGAAAAAGAGCGCGAAGTTGATGTTCGAAGGTATATCGCCCATCCACGTCCCGGCGTTATAGGTGGCCTTTTGGGGAGAACACCTGAAGGTGTAGAGCATGTGTTGGCGAATATGGCAAAAAATAAAAAAGCATTGAATAGCCAGTTGCTTGATTTGTTACGTAACAAGGAATCTACAGTGGAAAAAACAGCGAATCAAATTGCAGATGAAGCTCTTCTCAAGTGTGGTGCAGTCTTGTCCACAGCCAGACGTGACGCCCTTCCAAAGAAGCAATTTGCAGTACCGGATAAAGAAGCGTATCCTATTCCAGATAAAGCACATGCACGCAACGCCTTAGCTAGAGTTTCCCAGTTCGGGACAAGTGAAGAGAAGGCTCAAGTACGTGCAAAAGTCCGCGCTAAGTATCCTGAGATTGGGAAAAAATAAGTGGCCACTCCTGAGATAAAAAAGTACTTCGAAACACGCACCAAACGCCACATCTCCTTGGTGCAGAAGTACTGTGGTATTATCGCTAAAAAGTTCCCGGAGATGGAAGGAATTATAGCGCGGGGGAAAGCACATGATGCTAGTAAGTACGGTAAAGATGAGCTCGAACCGTACATCTGGCTTACGTGGCAGTACAAGTGTAAAGATGATGGAGTCGACCCTAAGCTGCCCGAGGGTATGCAGGCACGAATCGATAGAGCCGCGGAACACCACATCTTGAACAACGCTCACCACCCGGAGTTTCATCAATCTAAAAAGACGGGTCTTCTAGCTAAGGGAGACAGGGACGGTATTCCAGATAAGGCCATTGACGCCACTAAGATGTCAGACCTCGATATCGGAGAAATGGTTGCCGATTGGTGCGCCATGTCGGAAGAGCGCGGAAACACTCCGAAGTCCTGGGCAGATAAGACAGTAAACAAGCGTTGGCTGTTTACACCCAAACAGACTAAGCTTATCTACAAGCTAATAGGTACCGTATGGAAAGGACCAAAGAAGATGCGTAAAACAGCAAACCAGATAGCAGATGAGGCTCTAACTAAGCTAGGATTTTCTGTGACAGATAAAGGCCACGCCTTTGACGCTGACATGGCAGACATAGATACCCAGCGATATTTGGCGCAAGCGCGAAGGCTCCAAGAGGAGGACGCGATTGGGCATGCTAATCCCGATGGAAGTAGAAATTGGGCAAATTTGCTAGCAACTCTTAGGTTTGGTACCGAGGACGGCGACCACCCTACTGCATCGGCACGGCACTCACAGTACGTTGCTGATCAGCACCGCAAAGGTGAAAATGCGTATAATCCTTTCGGAGGAGCGCTGACGCCACATCCTGACGAGGTAGGTGGCAGTACTAGTCTCTTTGGCCCACTTGGAAAAGTTGGACCCGCAAGCTAACAGACAATATTTAGGAAGGCCAAAAGAAGATGCGTAAAACAGCAAACCAGATAGCAGATGAAGCCCTTCTTAAGTGTGCTGAAGGCTCCATTACAGATGAAGAGATTGCGCGAGGAGTAGCCGGCAGGCGGCTGCGTGAAGGTATATCAGAGCAAGATGTTGCCGATAGAGCTCAGGGAGAATATGACACTACATACCGAGGAGGGCGCAAGGCTCCTTTCATTGGGGGAGGTGTCGGCGCAGGGATCGGAGGTCTTGTAGGTGCGGGTGCAGGTGGAGCTGGAGGGGCGGCCATCGGTGCTGGAATAGGTGCGGGTGCGGGAGCAGGTCTTGGCCAACTGCTTCGACGAGGTGCTGCTAGTCAGGCAAAACATTATGGGCAGGTAACAGGAGATATAGCGCGAAGAGGGAGGATACCTTACGACATAGATGAGGGTACCTTACAGGAACTGCTAGAACAATACACGCGGGAAGCGCAGTCGGATTTAGTCGAAAAAGTCTCTCCTGAGGAGTACGAAGCGGAGGCATCTAGGCGAGGGCGGCAGGAGGCCTTGCGCGGGGGGGTCCAGGGTGCATTGTCGGGTGCCGCTATAGGATCACTCGGTAGCAATAGTTCTATCGGGGATATAGTGATAGGTTCTCTTCTTGGAAGCGGTGTCGGAGCAGCTGGCGGTCTTGCAGAAGGACGTCGGATTGCAGGACAGCAAGCTGACTTGCGCAAGCGCGGCTACGGTCACGCGGCAGAGGCCCTGCAAAGAAGTCAGCCGCGGTATTAAGCAAGCTATCATGGATACAGAAGAACTCCGTAAACTCGTAACCCCATCTATCTTTAACAGGATAGAACGGCTATTTACCCCTGAAGTAGGTTCTTCCCAGTATGCCGTGTCTGATGTGAACAAGGGCATTGCGGCAGAGAAGAGGCAGATAAAAAAACGGTTTGACCTCAACCCTGCACTCACAGGGTCTATGTACACTGAGACAAACCTGCCTGACTCTGTAGATATAGACTTCTTCTCCAACATTGCTGATCGAGACAGGTTCACTGCTGCGCGCAGTAAGTTGGATGCTTCCGGAGATTTTACGTCGAGCCCATATAACGTACCTGGCGCACCTTACGCCGTATATACCAGGCACGAGCCCGGGATAAGCGGGCATCCTGTAGACCTGGCCATTGCTACAGGAGATTTAGCGCGAAAGTACCGGAAAGCCCTTCCCGCAAGTAAGCGCCAGATTGCCGCATTGCCTCCTGAATTGAAGCAACAATTGTTGGAGCAAAAACAGCTTTTGCGTGATACTCCTTTTTTTAGCAAAATACGCTACCGAAGATTTAAACGTAACTTACGGGAGATACTCGACACTCCCACTTTGTCCCGCACTTCAGAGCACGAAAAAACATCTACAGTAGTGGACCTGGAAGATAGGGAGGCGCGGGACCGCTTCCTTCGATTCTTACTGCGTAAGGATGTCGTAGGACATAGAACATCTGCAGGAGATTCCGTGATTCAGTCGGGAGGAGTCTTGCCTGCACGTGAACTATCTCGCAGAGGGTTATTGCGTAATCTTGAGGTCGGTGGAGTAGGGAAGCGTACTTCCCCCTCAGACTTAAATGAACAAGAGCTGCAGGAAAGACTGCGCGATGAAGTATTTGTCACGCGTAGAGGGCTGCTTTCCGATGATAGCTACGGAGATACTGCAATTCTTGCTATGAATAGAACAGCTAAGCGGTCACCCTATCTCAACCTGATTACGGATGAGGCGGTAGTGGAGCCTGCAAGCTCAGGAAAAGCACGGAAGTTGAGCATAGGAAAAGGGTATGTTCTTGCGCCGCAAGAAAAGGTCCAGAAGTACGAAGAATCTCACCCAGGGTATCAGTATCTGGTACAGGAGACACTCCCTGAGAGTATCAAAAAACAACTCTACAAACCTGTCCGTTCTGCTTCAGAAGTGGTTACGCGTATAGTTCCGGAACTGTTTACAGGTAATCTTAAAGTAAAAATCTAGCTATCCCACTTACGCCGTAAAGAACTTAGGGTTTTGCCTTCCACGCCAAATAGTATAAAATTCAAAAGAACAGTTAATGATGCTTCGGAGAAACATACGATGTTTAGAACAAAGAGGCTTTCCAGGCTCATGCATAAATTGGGACACAGCAGCGCCTACAAAAGAGGGCGTCAGGACATGTTGCGGAAACTGGGCGCAAGTAAGACCCATGTGCAGGGTCCTGCCACAAACACTGAAGTATCTCAGCCGCTAGACTCGCAGGACGAGAACGTTCCTGCAGGTCAATTAGCTGGCGCGTTATCTCAGATGGAAACACCTGTAAGTAGAGACGCCTCTACCTCTCAGGATGATACCGGCGTAGAGGGGCGTTTGAATCGCAGTACTCAGTGGGGGTCTCCGGATACAATCCCTCTGGAGTTCACACAAGGCAGTAGCACCATTATTCCAGGTGCCTTCTAATGGCTGAGTCGCAACCATTTGGGCGCTTTCTTCTCAATGAACAATTGCCTTCAGGACACAAAATAACTGGTGCATTAGGTAAGAAGCGGCTGAACCAGATGATGAACACCCTGGCAAAAAACAATCCTACGCTGTACACAAGCACGATCACCTCTCTTAAGCGTGTGGGGGACGAGGTAGCTACCCAGGAAGGGTTATCCATTGGTCTGGACGATATTGCTCCCGAGTACGGGAAGCGTGACGCTGTAATGCGGCCCTATGTTGATCAGTTCAGACGTGCCACAACGGACACTCAGCGCCGAAATGCTGCAGAGCAGGCGTTTAATCGTGTACTAGATTCCTCTATGCGACATGGTGGCAGTATGACTAAGCAGGTACAGAGTGGTGCTCGAGGTTCTCCCACTCAATACATGAAGATTGTAGGCAGCCCAGTATATGCCAGAGATGCTAACGGAAAAGTCACTCCCTGGATTATTGAGCGCGCATATAGCGAAGGACTTTCTCCTGCAGACTACTATGCAGCTGGAAACGAAGCTATCATGGACGCAATTAAGTCCAGTACCTCAGTTTCAGAACCGGGAGAGTTGTCCAAGATTCTGGTAAACAACATGAACGACATCGTTGTTACCGAGAGTGATTGCGGAACAACCAACGGTATCCTCATGGAAGCCAAGAGTCCTGACGTAGTAGATAGGTACCTGGCCAGGACCGAGAGCGGCCTTCAGGCAGGAACACTCATCACTCCGCAGGGACAGGCGCGGTTAGCGAAAGATAAGAAGAAAGTACTTGTGCGTTCTCCTATGACCTGTGAGGCCGGTGATGGTGTATGTCAGAAATGTCAGGGCCTCAATGAGAATGGTGGGTCACATGACATCGGGACCAACGTAGGAATCAGAGCGGCACAAGCCATGTCTGAGCCCCTCACACAATTCGCACTGAATGCTAAGCATGGTGTCCGTACCGTTGCCTCAGATAGAATGCAGGTTCAGGGAATGGAAGGCTTTAGGCAGATTATCGAGTCTCCCAAACAATTCCAAAATAAAGCCACCTTGGCCTCAGAGGATGGCAAGATAAGCAGAGTAGAGAAGGCTCCTCAGGGAGGACATTTTGTGAATGTCGGTACAACCCAGCACTACATAAGCCCCAATCTTGGTGTCAAAGTGAAGGCCGGGGACACGGTGACCCGAGGAGATGCGTTGGGTGAAGGTATCCCTAAACCTGATGAGGTAGTGAAGTACAAAGGGTTGGGTGCTGGTCGGCGCTACATGGTAGATACGCTGAAAGACCTGTACAAAAATCAGGGACGTAACCTAGACCAACGCCACTTTGAACTCTTGGCCAAAGGGGAACTTAACCACGTAAAGATCCTGGAAGACCCCAGTAAAAACTTTATTCCGGGGGATGTCGTAAACTACAACCACTTCAGGACGATCCTGCGCAACAACACCAAGACACTTTCTCTCAATGATGCCAAGGGAGAAACCTTAGGGAAAGAATATCTCCAACACACTGCAGGCACACGAGTAACTTCCAACGTAGTGAAGGACTTACGTAAGGAAGGGGTGAAGAATGTTCTTATAGCTCCGAGGGCCCCTTCTGTAGAGTTTATAATGAAACCTGCAACTCGGGCGCCCCTTCTTAATCCCGATTGGATGGCAAGATTAGCACACAGAAATTTGAAAGCTACGATTCAGCAGGGCGCTCATTTCGGAGACATTTCTAACATCCACGGAACAAGCCCTGTTCCTGCGTACGCTTTTGGCCTAGAATTTGGCCAAGGTAAAAAGGGGCGCTATTGATGTTACCGTACGAACAAGGCTACATTCAGACAATGTACCGCTTAGGAATTACTAAAGAAGCCAGCGGCGCTGGTTTTCTTGCGACCAAAGTACTCCCAAAGCTTAAAGGTTTCGGTAAGACCGTAAAAGAGATGGCCGTAGGTAACCCTATCCAAGCATCCAAGCAGATTATGTCAGGTCAAGGCTTAGCTAAAGGCAGCTTAATTCGGCAAGGGTTCCACCCCGGTAAAGGCGTGATGGGTGCTGTAGGTGGCGGCCTTTTCTACGGGCTACCTGCGTATGAAGGCTACAAAATAATGAAGAGTGACGCTCCGAATAAAGGGGAGCAGATGGGCAAGCTTCTTGGCGGCGCAGCTCTGGGGCTAGGTACATG
>Ga0164311_10000125_pt1 | contig 28182 bp, 25 predicted proteins | sample GuaBasSedimGuay2_FD_121796 | JGI IMG/M metagenome (GOLD analysis project Ga0164311, IMG submission 121796) | Subseafloor sediment microbial communities from Guaymas Basin, Gulf of California, Mexico - Guay2, Core 4569-9, 9-12 cm | ecosystem: Environmental > Aquatic > Marine > Hydrothermal vents... | reverse complement strand
TGCTGATGAGAGGATATTAGACTTCGACGAATCAATTGATGATATGAAACGTATTCTGAAAGGCATCTCAAAATCAAAATGATATCATGAAAGAAAACAGCCTCAACTCATTTTGACAAAACTCTGCAAAATGAAAAGGGTGCTCAACAGCGTACGGTCAAGGCAAGCCGCCTGACATCGGGCAACCTGACGATTGCACCGCATTCCCGCCGTTAAGGCCCGTACCTCTTTCACGTTCCAGAAGGATCGTGAAACAAGCTGCTTCTAACGATAGTTGAGACGTCCTCTTTTTCAATCTCTATACTCTAGTGCTCCTTGGCAAGCTCTTTGTGTTGTATTGAGTCAGATCCTTGTTTCACTATCCCGGGTTGGTTTTTTCAGACCCTATCTTGTTTTCAACAGATTCACTATGTGCAACCAAATCATCTCTCCGTTCGACATGGTTGCGTCCTATGCATGCCAACCAACTTCTCTCAAGAAATCATCAATGCGTAGGTGTCTAACGTGATAAGTTTCGCAGACAAATGGGATTTTCGGCTTGGTGGGGCCACCGCCTCGCTCATTGCTAACGACAACAAGATTGTGTTGAACTGCAAGAGCGATCACGTATGGGTCAGCATTGTTTCTTGTAGAATCTGGATCTATCCATGTGGGAAATCGGTTTACGATTTCACTGACTATCTGTTGCTGCTTTTCATCCACTTCTATGAACATGCCCTTGCGGTCATTGACCCATTTGAGAAGCTCATCGTCCTTTTGACTAATCTCAACATGAACTTCCCGACTCGCAACAACAACCCCCTTCTGAATCAATGAGTTAAACAGATTCCATAGGGATGGCATCAAGTCAAATCCCGGCCAGTGTCTATAAGGTACAATTAGAGCTGAGGTGTCAAAACTATACTTCACTCAGCATTACTCCTGCCTTGAAACCAAGTCCTCAAGAGCTGATAGATGCTTGAGTTTCATTCCCAATAGCTCCGAGACATCGGCAGCTGTTATTGTACCCTCATGGACAGCATCAAGCACAATTGATGTATATGTGAGTCCATCAGTTCTGAGAACTCTCTCATGAATCGACTCTCTCGGGCCTGATGTGTCCACCTTCTTTGGCACTACTTGTCGAGACCATTGGTCATGCTTCAAACCGTAGAACTCGGTAGTTGTATATTCAAGAGTGAGTAGGCGTCTCAGAATCACATCTCTGCTAACCTTGAATCTCGACGCCAACTGTTGAAGCTCTCCATCACTCCAAACCTCCGAATCAGTATGTGATTTGACAACTCTTGTAGACAATAGAAGGTTAGCAGGTACCAAGGCTGCGCCAGCAACGTGATTACAGAACTTCTCATGACTCTTGTTCCCGGTTCCGTGAGCGGGACTGATTTCACATATACTTGAATCCCCGAGAAGGATATGACTGAACTCGTGAAGCAATGTGAAACATCTCGGACGAACTCCATCTCTACGGTTTGCCGCTATTACCGGGAATGGTTTCTCGGCAATTGAGAAACCACGCATCTCTTCAACATCGACACCAGAGATTAGGAAGACAAGAGTGCCAACTCTCTCTATTGCACCACGCCAAGTATTGAATGCGTGATAGTCTCGAACTCCTACATGAAACATGTCTGATATTCCAAACATTGCACGGACAGTTTGGCCCACTTTCTCGGGGTCATCATCAAGAGTTACAGATCCCACGTAATCCCAGTCATATTCGGAGCCAAGCTCTGAAAGACTGATTGCTGAATTTCGCTTTTGGTAGATTCTACGGATTTCCAGTCGTAATCTTGGGGACAATGAACGATTACTATGCCTTGCGATTCTTCTGAAAGAAGGAATTCTCAGACTTGCAGGAGTTTCTTTCAAGTAGAATACCGCTGTTGGTCGTCGATACGTCCATGCCGCTCTCCTGAACTTGGCGAATGATAGGTGTGCTGTTCCTGACTCGACCTCTTCAAGCTTATCTACATCTATTCCAATCTTTCTTGCGGCCTGCTCCAGAGTTAGTCCTCTTTGATCTCTTGCCCATTTCAGCATTAGCGGATTTACTAATGCGGGGGGAGTTCTACCCAAGACAAACCACCTCTACTCTGGAATTCCAAGTAGTCGATTCTCAAACACACAGAAAACTCTTTTCTATGTGCACGTTCTCTCATCTCAAGAGATTTCGAGGGTATAGGAAACGATTGATGATATGCTTTGGATTGGTGCGTCTTCATTTCACTCATTGGTTCGTTGTGACGACAAACAAGGTCCGACCTGTCAACATTCAGCCTGGACGGGAAATCCCTAGTCCGACCTGCTGCGAAGAAGAGTCCCCGCTTGTGCAAGAAGCAGGGACGTCCGACTCGATGAGTGATGTGAGTGAAACTCTCACAACCATCAACTTCCATGTTCAGCCCTCCTCATGACTGCCGTCGCCAGCGACCGGCAGGACCTCTCCTGCTGGGTGTGCACGAGTTTTGCCGTGGCTCACCGGAGCATGACTCCTCCCCACAGACGTAGCTTCTGTCCGCTGCACTGTACTATCGTGGTCACCAGACCCCACGATGGCAGACGGTTTCTCCATGGTCTTTGGCATGGCTCGGTCGGTACTGCTCGCAGGCCCCTCGAGAGAAGTCTGGTCAGTGCAGTCAGCCACGCTGCTCCCTGCAGTCGAAGCTGGTGGCTTCTCGGGAGCTGAGGACACCCCTTTAGAACGAGTCCTCCGGGTCTTCGGGGAGGCCCTCCGTACAGGCGGAAGCCAAGTCCCTAGTCCGTTCTCACCCTTCAGGGAAGGAATGAGCCTGATTAGACGCAGAGCAATGTTGATCGCGGCATTCTTGTCTGCGTTGTCCTGATAGCCACAGGTGTGACAGAGGAAATAGCTCTGTTTGGGTCGATAGCCCTTTGACCCACACTTGTGACACTTGATGCTGGTCCATGCCTCGGAGACGGCACGGACTCTCTTTGGATCAAATCCGTTGGCACTGAGCTTGTGTTGAAGGGAATTGGTGATCCGAGCAAAGGACCATCGGGATATCATTCCTCGAAAACGACGACCCTTCCCATCTCCCTTCCTTGCACGATTGCGTATTCCCTTCAACCTGCCGATTGCGACATAGAGGTCATACTCCTGTGACAGTTCAAGGATATGCTCAGCGAGCCGTTTCACGAGGACACGGTCATGGTCGAAACTGATGTTTGCACGTCTCGAGCGGATTGTTCGAAGACGCCGGGTGACATCATCGGAGGGAGAAGTGTCCCTCTTCTGTTGAAGACTGGCCACCATCTTGTCGTACCGTTCGATGTGTCGTGCCTTCTCTCGGTCTGTCCAGTATCTGATGTGTCGAAGTCCCTTCTGAGTCAACACTGCTGAACAGACTGCCTTCTTTATCCCGAGGTCTATCCCGATCACTGCGGGAGGTCTGTCCCTCCCATCCACTGCTTCCAACCGCACCTTCACCTTGAAGAGGACCCACCACTTGCGATTCCGGTCTTTGACTATCTGTATGGACTTCACCTCACCAGACCTCAGATGGTTGAGATGATAGGATGAGGGACTCAGAGGGACCGCCAACCGGTCATGGGTCTTTCTTCCCTCTCTCACAGAGTCGAGTGAGTCACGGAGGATCAGCCAGTGTTTGATCGTGCTCTCAGGGGTATAGGTGAACTTGAACATCCGGGTGAACATGTGCCGAGGGAGTTTCTTGGAGCTGTATCCCCTGGCCTGCAATGGTCTCTTCCGACCCAGTGCGAGGTACACCTTCCACATCGCTATCGCAGTCTCTCGGCACTCCTGAAGTTCGTTCGTCGAGATGTTCGGGAATCTGTCCTTGAAGTCATGGGGGACTGCCCTCGTATCAGTGCGCAGTGTCAGCTCGTCCAGCTTTCCGGCATCAAGTCGTCTCTTGCTCTTTCTAAAGAGGAGGTCTCTCTCGTGTCTCTCTATCACTCCAAGGTAGGCCTTGATGACTCTGGTGTCCCTGGACGTGATTCTTGACAGACGTGTCTTCTGTCTGTCTGTCATCGCATCCCATCTCACCGGGACTTTGACCGTTGTCATCACACCATTGGATCGACCCACGAGCTTCAACCTCAGATATTTAAATTCCCGACCCGTTTCCGGTCGAGGGAGTTTCACTCAACCTCATTCTCCGGAGGTCGATTGATATTCTCCACACTTTTTGGCGGATGATTGTTTGAGAATGAAGGAGAGGGATGAACTGATTCACCGTGCGACGACCTATGAACACGGCAAATCCACTCGCTCGTGGTCGACTACTGCAAAATGAAAAGGGTGCTCAACAGCGTACGGTCAAGGCAAGCCGCCTGACATCGGGCAACCTGACGATTGCACCGCATTCCCGTCGAAGGCCCGTACTTCTCTCCCAGCCCCGAAGGACTGCGAGCAAGCTGCTTCTACCTCTATGAGATAGAAAACATAGGAGGTGATTGATGGAAGACGAGATGACTCTCATCCTCTTCCATCCGCAGCTTCCGCTACGGATACCTTGTCTGCCGTCGATCACGATGTGTGAGTCGATTACGACTTCTCCCTACTTGCGACCCCAAGATTCGTCATCGCCCATTGGACGACACCTCACCCCAGAGCCGCTCGCATGGAGCGACGGGCGGTGTGTGCAAGAATTCCCCGGGTACGTGGGATTCACGTCCCCTGCAGGGACGTATTCTCCGCGCGATAGTGACACGCGGATACCTTCCCCGGAGTCAGAACGAATCTGACCCCGATAGGGATTCCAGGTTCACGCGGGTGAGTTCCAACCCGCGATCCCGACTACGACTGGGTTTCGCGATTGACTTCACCTCTCGGTGTCGTGACGCATTGTCCCAGCCATTGTAGCACGCGTGTGGCCCCGCCCATATCGCGGCATACTGACCTACCGTGGCCCCCACCTTCCTCCGTCTTTGTCGACGGCGGTCCCCCTAGTGTGCCCCGACAGGGCCGAAGCCCCCGGCTGGCAACTAGGGGCGGGGATCTCATTCGTTGCAGCACTTAAGCCGATACCTCACGGCACGAATTTACGATGGCCATGCACCAGCTCTCAGCTCGTCGGGCAAGATCATCAGTCTGGCCCTCATTCGGCTGTCTGGGCGGGTAAGATTTCCGGCGTTGAGTCCAATTAAACCGCAAGCTCCACCCCTTGTGGTGCTCCCCCGCCAATTCCTTTAAGTCTGCTGTCCCCTCAGGCACTGTTCTATTAGGCTGAGGGGAATTCAGCCTTGCGGCCGTACTTCCCAAGCGGCCCGTTTATCGCTTTCGCTACAGCACTGCAGCGGCTCGTAGCCGTGCAACACTTAACGGGCATCGTTTACGCCCAGGACTACTCGGGTATCTAATCCGATTCGCTACCCTGGGTTTCGTCCCTCACCGTCGGGCACGTTCTCGGCGACCGCCTTCGCCACTGGTGGTCCTCCACGGATCATAGGATTTCACCCCTACCCGTGGAATACCGTCGCCGTCTCCCGTCCCCAAGCGAGGCGGTATCCCTACCAGGCCGACCGTTGAGCGGCCGGATTTGAGCAGGGACCTACCAAGCCGGCTACGGACGCTTTAAGCTCAATAATCGTGGACACCACTCGAAGAGCTGGTTTTACCGCGGCGGCTGGCACCAGCCTTGCCCTCTCCTTTCTAGCGGTCCACCTTACGGAACCGCCACAGATGGAGTTATCCCCCATCACTCGGCTTGGCCCACTCACGCTTTCGCGCATTGGTGAGGTTTCGTAACTGCTGCACCCCGTGGGGCTAGGGACCTTGTCTCAGTTCCCTTCTCCGGGCCACGACTTACATCGCCCGTTCGGGTCATAACCTAAGTGGGCAATTACCCCACTTACAAGTATGATCCGGTGCCGCCCCGTCCTGTGGCGGAGAGTCCCACATACCTGGAACACCCATTTCGATGCAACATCATTTCCAGAACGATGCATCTATGCCGGATTACCGCCAGTTTCCCGGCGTTGTCCGACTCCACAGGGTAGGTTAGCGACACTACTGAGCCGTTCGCGACGGGCTCGGATGCGAACCCGTTCCACTTGCATGTCTTAACCCCAAGCCGATAGCAGTGCCCTCTAGCAGGATCAACTAGAGTTGATCGTATTGTACATGTTAGCAAGGATTGACTGGAGTAGTAGTCAGTCACCATGCACAATCTAAGCACACGTTGAACTTTAGCTTGATGAAGTACAGGTCTAACGGGGTTAGTCCAGGGATGGCTTACCCATTAACACCTGCACACTGTTGAGCGTATCTTAGACCTGAGGGCATTCTGACACTCGTGTGCCAGTCTATCTCACGTCCGCATCTTGTTGTCGCGTCTGGAAATCGCGGGCTATCATCGCTTGGCACTCGCCGACAGCATCCAGCCTGACACCGTATGACGCGAAAGCAAACTTTCCCTGAAGAGTTCGAATAAAAAGCTTTCCAAGGAACCACGTTTCCATGCCTCCGAGAAGGCGTTCCGAGAATCCTGCAGAGGACCTTTGAGAGAGAAGACGACTGACAACGGTCCAATGGCCTCTAACAAATCGCTTTATACAAGGAGTGCGCACATCGTAAGCGACGTTCCGAGCAACACTCGTGTTCGGAACCATTGGAGTGTATCGTATTGACGGACTTCCAGGAGTATCTTCATTCATTGATGCGAGGCGATCTACATGAGGCAGAGCACTATCTCATGGACAGGGAGGCCTTCACCTTCCCGACTGCAAAGCCACAGTGGGCACCTCCAAGACATTACAACATCGAGCACCTCCGTGTCGAGTGGAAGGTCGACATGGAGAACGAGCACATTGATGCGGTTTCGTATCTGACATTGAGGTCGATAGTGTCTGATCTGAGGAACATATTTCTCCATGCGGCTGAACTCTCCATTGAGAGTGTCACCGACCCGAGTGGAAAACGCCTCGAGTTCACCATGCATCCAGACAACCAGTCGATGTCTGTCGCTCTCTCAGAGGGTCTGAAGGAGGGGGATAGTGTGACCTTGAGGTTCACCTACTCCATTGACCATCCACGAGCAGGAGTCTGGTTCACAAGAGATTGCCCCGAGTTCCCAGACATGGAGACTAGCTTCTGGACGCAGATGCAGGATGACTACGCTCGCTATTGCGTACCAATATACGACAATCCAAGTCACAAGTTTCCCACTGAGACCCTCCTGACCGTGCCCAAGGGATTCTATGCAATGAGCAATGGTCGACTGGAAGAGAGGAGGGAGAACGGAAACGGGACAGAGACCTTTCACTGGATACAGAGCCTGCCCATCCCGGCATATCTCATGACCATGGCGGCCTCAGAATATGTCGAGTACAAAGAGGACCTGGATGGGCTTGAAGTCTCATACTATGCACACAAGAGATGGGACAGGGACACAGTGTATCGGTCCTTTGGGAAGACACCCCAGATGATCAGGTTCTTCGAGACCAAACTTGGTGTGAAGTTTTCTTGGGACAAGTACGCACAGATCACAGCGGCGAACTTTGTCATTGGTGGAATGGAGAACGTCAGTGCAACCACGCAGACCGATGCCACTCTGCACGATGAGAAGGCCCACCTCGACTATGAGTCAGACGGTCTCGTGGCTCATGAACTCTCGCACATGTGGGGCGGAGACCTCGTCACATGTCGCACATGGTCTCATGGTTGGCTCAACGAGGGATGGGCCACCCAGATGCAGAATGAGTGGAAGCGTCATGATAAGGGCGACGAAGAGTATCTGTATGAACAGTACGGGAAACAGATTGCGTATTTCAACGAGGACAAGAAAAAGTACCGTAGGCCCATTGTGCAGAATGAGTGGGAGCGCGGCTCCGATGTCTTCGACCGTCACCTCTATCCAGGAGCTGCTTGGAGATACTATATGTTGAAGCATCTGGTGGGAGAGGAGAAGTGGTGGGCCATTCTCGGAGAGTGGATGAAGAGGTACGCCTACAAGTCTGTCTACACTCACGATCTCGAGGCACTGTTCACAGAGATGACAGGGGAGGACTACGGATGGTTCTTCGAGCAGTGGTTGTACAAGGCCGGTTATCCCGAATGCAAGATCGAGTGTTCATATGATGATAAACTCGGGCATGTTCTCGTGAAGGTTGAACAGACTCAGAAGCATGATGATGGAATGACGCCGGAGGTATTCAGGTTCCCACTTGTCATTGAGATAGTGGACGGGCAGGGCGAGAGATCTAGATACAAGATGGAGGTTAGTGAGAGAGTACACAACTTCTACTTGCCGATTGAAGAGAAACCCCTGCAGATTCTAGTGGACCCTGACTACTCGGTCTTGATGGACTGGACCATTGAGAAACCCGAGGATATGTGGATTGAGCAACTGCGCAACGGGGTTCACACGGTGCAGAAGATCAAGGCAGCACAGGCACTGGCAAAGAAAGCAACACCCAAGACCGTGGAGGCGCTAGGCCGAGTCTTGAAGGAGGAGACATTCTGGGGAACCCAGTTTGAGATTGCCAAGGTACTGGGATCAATCAAGACGGAATCGGCTCTGGACCAATTGCTCACAGCCGTCGATGTGAAGAACACAAAGGCACGGACTGCGGTCGCGAATGCACTTGGCGAGTTCTATCAGAACGACAGGGCCTTCGATGCCCTAGAGAAACTCACAAGAGATGAGGAGAGCTACTTTGTGGCTGCAGCAGCCGCGCACTCCTTGGGAAAGACAAAGCATGAGAGGGCCTTCGAGGTTCTATCAAGTCTACTGAAGAGCGCGCCACCTAGCTGGCATGACATCGTTCAGGTAGGATGTCTTCAGGGACTTGCAGCCACAGAGAGAGAAGATGTTATTCCAATCGCAATCCAGTACTCCAGAGTTGGAGTCAGTGATTGGATTCGTAGGAACACGGCTGGAATCTTGGCGAAGCTTGGTAAGAGATTCAAGAAGGAGCACCCCGAGATCAAGTCGATACTGGAGAAGATGTTTGTTGATGGCTCTTATCGTGTTCAGATGTCCGCCCTGTACGCAGCTCCAGACTATGAGGATGCATCTCTAATACCATCCCTATCCATTCTTGCGGAGCGTGCCGCAGAGAGCGGTGTTGTGAGAGCGTGTCGGTTGGCCATCAGAAAACTGAGTAAGAAGAAGGAACCTTCAGAGATCGAATCACTCAGAAAGAGTATTGAAGAGTTGCAGAGAGAGAACCTCGATCTCAAGGATAGACTGAGTAAGATTGAGAGCCGTCTTGACGAGAAGTAACAAGGTGATGGAAGGGCGGGGTATGACCCCGCCATTCAACGTGAAGCAGGAGTTCCGTGCTCCACATCCAGCAGTCTTCGGTCACTTCCATCATGGTTGAATACGATGAATCCTGCCGAGCTGTCTGAACACGTACGCTGAGGAACCCACAGTCACAAGTCCTCTCATGATGAGGAGTGGGGCACGCCCGGGCACTCTCTTTACACCGCCAAGGAGGACTAGCTGAGCTTCGACCCCGTCAGGACCTGTCATATTGATCTTGAACCTGAAGACAACAGTCACGTTCAGGTCGCTGCGCTCTGGCCTTGCAGCGAAACCTATTCCCTCGTCAAAGAGAAAGACTGTTGAATTCAGTGAGAAACGTCCTCCGAGGACGTCCAGTAACACAGCGCGTTCCCCTCTCGCCACGATTGTGAACCGCAGTGTCATATTGGTGAAGTAGATTGCCTTGAATTCACTTCGCTCAGCAGGGAGATCTCCGGCTCTTCCGCGGGCCAAGATTTCAAAGGACTGTCCAAGGTTAGCGGTCGCCGCGACTGGCGATTCAAGCACAGCCGCAGCGTCCGCTGTTGTGGCGAAAATTGGAGAAATCACCAACATCATGAGGACTAATGATGAAACGAATGTGACAAACTTCTTCTTGTGATTCATCGTGTCCATCAGATTCCACGATTCTTGAATATAAAGGCAGAATGAAGGATTGGTATGTATGATTCATCTAGTAGGTCTGTTCGCGTCACTATATCACCGAATCAGCCAAAAGAAGATAGACGATTCATCCATTCATAATAAGACCTGAAATGAGAAGCAGAGGATGGGCGTCACCGAATGCAACTAGGAATCTCCATAATCAGGTTGGATCTGCTCTTTGAAACAATCAGTGGTATTATCGCGCTGATTGTGACCATCTATGCCAGCAATGCATACAAGATTACCGGTCAGAAGAAACTGTCCGACCTGTCCACTGGATTCATGGTCCTCTCAGTGGGTATGTTTGGCCGAGTCATAGGTACTTGGTACTTCTTTGTGCGCCTCGGTGCCTCAGAGGACATGACTCCGGAACTACGTACGCTGATTGCCATTGTAACCATCGCATACGGTGCGTCTCGTATCATGGCGTATGTCGTCTTTGCTGTGGCCATCCGACCATTGAAGAGAGTCGAGGTGCAAGACGCAGGAGCACTCATGGCACTGGCCGTCCTTGTCGATCCGACTCTTGAGATGATTGCCATCTTTGTGTTAGTCATAGTCGTGATTCAAGCACTGATTAACTACACAACGAACCGAAACCGGTTTGCGCTTTACGTGCTTGTTGGATTTATCCTGCTGCTTCTGAGCCATCTCTTCCTGGCACAGTCTGTAATCAACCTAGGCATGTACCTCATGAGTCAGGTAGCTCAGCTCCTCGGCTTCCTCTCATTTCTCGTCTTGTTGTATAAGACAGGTTGAGCCGCATGAGCCGAAAGAAGGTGTACCGCTCCAAGATGCGTATCCTAGCTGACATGATGCGCGCCGTTCAGGAAGCGGGGGTGGAAGGTGCGGGACCCACCAAGATTCTGTACGCGGCCAACCTCTCACATGACAGATTGACACAATACCTTGAGGAACTCTTGGAGAAAGAGCTCATCACAATCCTTGACTCCAACTGTTCCAATAAGACCTATCTTCTCACAGACAAGGGAAGGGAGTTCTTGAGAGAGTTTGTCAAAGTGGAACGGTTCTCGGAGGCATTTGGGATTGAGATTTGAGAGACGTGCGTCCGTAGACAAAGTTTTAAGATGACCACCTGAGGAGTGAAACCACGCAACAGGTATGAGGCGCAGAAATGGCCTCCGTATGCGAATGAATGGGCCGGTAGATCAGCCCGGTAGATCGTCTGATTCGCATTCAGAAGGGCGGGGGTTCGAATCCCCCCCGGTCCACCATAGTTTGTTTCTAGTGACCTACAACAATCCTCATGCACACCTAGCAAGAGGGGTTCTGTTGGTTGGTTCTGGTGACAGCAGTCATGAGGAGGGCAGAACGTGGAAGTTGAAGGTGTAGGGATTTTCCTCACACACCTAGAACGGTCGGTCAGAAGGGCGCGAGTTCGAGTCTCGCCCGGTCCACCATCACTTCTCTTGAGTCAACTATGTGTCACTCTGTTTCTCCTGGAGTCCTGATGAGGAGAAGAAGAATCAGACCAATGAATGCAAGGACCATAGAGTATTGGAAGGCCACAACTGGTGCGAAGTTGTCCCAGAGGTATCCTATGACAATCCCAGCAGGGAATGCGCTGATTCCAACTGACATCTGGAATGCACCAATGATGCTCGCCCGGCGCTCAGGTTCCACAAGATCCGACACGAAGCTCGTCTGCACAGGATCCAGAGCACCACTCATGAGCCCATAGAATATGAACATAGGAATGAGAAACAATCTGTCGGCGACAAGATAGATCCATCCCGCCGTCACTATGAGAAAGAGGAATGAGAGTGCGAGAACTGGCTTTCTTCCGACGCGATCAGATAGGATTCCGAAGGGATATGCACTCACTGCATAGACTATCGTGAACAGTAGGTAGAGGAGAGTCTGCTCCGGCACAGAGAAACCAAGATCGTTCGCCAGTAGGATTAGTAGTGAATAGCTGAAGGTGGCAAGAGCAATGACTATTGAAGCAGCCAGGAAGATCTTGAGATTCCTGTTCAACCCTCGAAAACTGACTCCTTTGAACACATCCTTTCCACGCTTCTCCTTCACCAAGACAGTGACCACAATTACTGCTCCGATTGACGGAAGACAGGCGAGAAGGATGATTCCAGCATAGCCCAGATAACCAAAGAGTAGGAACGTGATGAACGTCCCGAGTACAGCACCAGCAGTGTCCAGAGACCTGAGAATGCCAAAAGACTTGCCACGGCTCTTCTCTGCAGCATGACCTGCAACGATGGCATCCCTTGGAGGGCCGCGCATCTTCCCAAGGCGGTCCATGGACTTCCAGAATACGAGGTGCTGGAACTTGTAGGCAAAGAATGTCACGATAAGAAATCCCAGTCTTGAGAGTGATGAGAGTGTATAGCCCAGTGTGATGAAGGTCTTGCGTCTACCTGTTCGATCAGATGCATAGCCAGCTCCGAGTTTTGACAGAGAAGTGATAGTAAGAGCCAGCCCATCTACAATCTGTACCTGTCCAGTAGAGAATCCCAAGACCTGGGTCAAGAACGTTGGCCAGATTGGTGCAATCATGTCCGAGCCGGTGTCATTGAGGAAAGATGCCGCGCCGAAGACCTTGGCCGGATCGTGTTCCGAGACTCGTTCGACTTCAGTCGATTCCTCAGGTTCCGTATCAGGTCACCGCTTGTAGTCAGAGCATAACCTGCTCTTATCGTTTCCTACCTCGTTGAAAGTGTCTATGCAAATCCATTCTACGTGTCGGGGAGAGAGAATCTCATGGTCGAAGTGCTCAGAAAAGAGGCCAAGGTCGGTTTCGACGAGGCCGTTAAGAGAGTGGAGGACGCCTGTGTGAGAGAGGGATTCGGTGTTCTGCTCACAAAGGCGGTGGATGAGATTCTCAGGCAGAAACTTGGAGTGGAGTATCCTCGATACACCTTTGTCCTTGCATGCGCTCCTGAACTCGCGAAGATGGGGTTGGACGTTTCGAAGGATGTTGAGACCGTATTCCCCTGTTCCTTCGTCGTCTACGAAGACGGGGAGAAGACCATGGTACACACACATCAATCATGAGGATTGCCTCAGAGACAGGTCTGGCTTCCAAGGAGGCAATGGCACCTGTCATTGAAGAAACAGGAAGACGCGTCCGCAGAGTCTGGGACCAGATTTGATTGTCATATCGAAAGCGAAATCTTCAGATGAGACGTTGTTTCTCCATGGGTATGGAAGGCAGATTCTTGGCTCAATGGGAGGAGAACGCAGAGTCTTTTGCCAGACTCATTGCAGGAGAGGGAACACCTCACCACAGGTCCATCCTCAATCCTTGTGTGGAAGATCTGATTGGTGACGTTGACGGCAAATGGTTGCTTGATGCTGGTTGTGGCGAGGGATACCTGTCTAGGTTCTACGCGTCGAAAGGAGCTCGAGTCACAGGAATCGATATCTCGCAGAGGCTTGTAACAACGGCCCAAGAGACCACATCAGAGTTGGACCTTGATGTTGAGTTCCGTGTAGGTGATATCTGTGATCTGAGTGAGTCTGTGAATGAAACCTATGACATAGTCCTGTCGAATCTGGTACTACTCAACATCCCCTGTTGGAAGGACGCACTCCGCGAGTTCCATCGCGTACTGAAATCAGGAGGAATCCTTGTATTCTCGATTGTCCATCCAGCGTTCAACTTCTACGGACCCGGGGCATGGGAGATGGGCGAGAAGGACACCGAGACCGGGAGAAGGAGAGGTCTCTTCTTCAAGGTGGACGATTACTTCGACGAGAGAGAGTACAATAGGTACTGGAGGACAAGAACGGGTGAACAATTCCCACTTCCATTCAGTTTCTTTCACAGGACCATCTCATCCTACGTGAATGCGCTCACCGAGGTAGGATTCCGTTTGATTAGAATAGAGGAACCGCTACCTGTGTCAGACAATGCATTCTTTGACAGGGAGAAACGCATTCCATTCTTCATGGTACTCAAGGCCCTCAGACCATGATGACCACGCCAAAACGTCTTTTGTGATTCGGTTCGCTCAGGCGTACGTTGTGCAACAGATGAGCGATGATGATAGATACTTCCCAATCAGCCTTCAATGGACCGGAAGAAAGACTGGCCTCCTCTCTGTAGAGGGAAAGGATGTCATTAGGACCGGTGTGCCTTTAGATGATCAAGACGAAGCGTCCGGATACACACCTGAGGACCTCTTTGTGGCATCAGCCGCAATCTGCTACATGAATGGCTTTATCGAGTTCACACGGAAAATGCATATCGAGTTCAAGAGTTTTGACTGTGACGCAGTGGGGAATCTGGAGAGAGTGGGAAGGAGTTTTGAGATTACGCAGATAGAGATGACCGCCCGAGTGACTATCGAGTCGGACGAAGTGAGAGGGAAGATTGAGCGAGCACTTGAGCTCGCAGCAAAGTACTGCTTTGTCGGAAACAGCATGAAGTGTCCCATCACACATCGAGTGGAGATATCGGTCACGTGATGGAGATTCCAATCAGAAAGCTTTTTCCTAGGACCCAGAACGGATTCGTGGGTGTTGCCTTGAGCGAAGATACACAAACGTACAATGTCCGTGTTGATTGGACTCGTGACCGAGTTGGAAAGCTGCTGATTGATGGTAAGCCAACAGTTGAGGTGGCCACACCGCCTGAGTTCTCCGGCCCGGAAGGGATAATCTCCCCAGAGGACCTGTTTGTGGCGTCTGCAGCGGTCTGCCTTATGACTACCTTTGTGACGTTCACTAAGAAAATGCGGTTTGAATACAAAGGATTCACGGTCAATGGAACAGGTACACTGCAGAAACTAGAGAAGGGATACCAGTTCACAAAGATAGTGTTGAATGCCACTGTGACAGTTGAGTCAGAAGAACTCAGACCAAAGGCACAGCGGGCCCTTGAACTGGCCGGCAAGTACTGTCTTGTCACTAATAGTATGAAGTGCGAAACCGAGCACATCAACAATGTAGTTGTTGAGTGAATGAAGAAGGGACCAACCTCTCTTTATTCATCAGTTGGTGGGAGCACATGGATTGAGTCGTCATGTTCAGGAATAGATACCTCCACATAGTCCCCGGCGGAAGGCACTCCGAATCCTATCTTCTCTACACCGTGCATCGCCTGTAGGTCGCGGCCCCAAGGCTTCAGGGCCTCAGGTACAAAGGCCTCTGGCAGTCCTTGCCTGAGAGAGATTCCGGTCTCACGCTTGTACTTCCAGAAGGCAGAGTTAGTCTGTAACACCAGATCAGTATGTTCTGTTAGTTCAGAGGTCCATTCCTTTTGGATGGAGGGATACGGCTGATGGTGAATTCCATTGGGGTCATAGAGGTCTCGGTATATTCGGTCGGTGATGAATGGCGTCAGGGGGGCCAGAGCACGGGTTATCACCTTGAGGACTTCATGGAGTGTGAACCAGGCAGACTTCTGCTCCTTCTTTGTGAACTTGCCATCTGTATTGAATGACCGTCCCTTGAGCATCTCAAGTGCATGGTCCGCAAAGAAACTCCAAGTGAATCCACGAATCTCGATGGCAGGTTTGTGAAAGTCCAACTGATTGCATTCGGGGAGGATACGTTCCACCATCTTGTTTGCTTCTGCAAGAATCCACTGATCGACCTCTGTCAGCTTCTCAAAGGCGATGGGTCTTGGCACCGGGAACATTGAGATGAACCTAGCAACATTATAGAGTTTGGTCATGAACTTGGAAACCCCAGCAAGACGGTCTTCAGAGAAGCGCACGTCGCTCCCGAGTCCTGCTTCAAGTGCGCCGAACATCCGCATCGCATCTGCGCCATACTTCTCCACAAAGGGCATTGGCGGAGGAGAGTTTCCCTTAGACTTGCTCATGGCCTCACCGTTCTCATCTACCACATGTCCGGAGATCCATACTTCTTTGAAGGCCGGTTTGCTGGTGAGTTGGAACGTTCGCAGGAGAGAGTAGTACAACCACGTCCTCACAATGTCCTTTCCTTGAGGGCGAAGAATGTTGCCAAAGGCCTTCTTGAAGAGCTTCTCATTGCGCATGAAACCGACTGCTTGGAGGGCGCTGATTGAAGAGTCCATCCATGTGTCGAATGTGCGCTCCTCACCTGTAAATCCTTCATCTGCGCCACACTTCGGGCACTTGGAGAAAGGCGGGTCATCTTTCCATGGTTGATAGTACTGCGGCTCCCCCTCAAGTTTCGGTACGACTGGTTCACCACAGGCGTTACAGTACCAGATTGGAATCTCAGTACCGTAATACCGCCGTCGACTCACGGGCCAGTCAACTGACACACGGTTCAACCAGTCTATGAGAATCTGTTTGTGATGTGCAGGAAAGAACGTGATCTCATCAGACACCTTGCGTAGCTCATCAATGAAGTCCACCTGTTTCACGTAGAACTCGTCCATTGCGATGAACTCGATGGGGGTCCCACTCCGCCAGCACAGGGGAACTCTCTGCACTGATTGCTCCTGTTTGAACAGGAGTTTCTTCTCCTTCAATGCCTCAATGATCCTCTTCCGCGCCTCTGACACTTTCAGTCCGGCAAATTCGCCCGCAGCCTCTGTCATCGTTCCATCAGGAGACACAGCTGCAATGGGTTTCAGAGCGTAGTCACGAAAGGCCATCACATCAGCCTGGTCGCCGTAACTGCAGACCATGAGAGCCCCAGTGCCGAACTCCATCTGTGCGGTCGGGCTTGCGATGATCGGCACTTCAAGACCAAAGAGGGGTACCTTCGCAGTCTTGCCATGATATGCGGCATAGCGCTCATCATCAGGGTGAACAAAGACCGCACCACAAGCACACAAGAGCTCAGGTCTGGTCGTTGCAATCTCGATTGGATCCAACCCCTCCACTTCAAAGTACAGATAGTTCAGAGTTGTGGGACGCTCAGAGTACTCCACCTCCGCATCTGCGATGGTGGTTCCACAGTCGAAACACCAGTTGTTTGGGCGCGCATCGCTGTAGACAAGCCCCTTGTTCCAGAGATCGATAAAGGTGGCCTGTGTGACAGCTCGATACCGGGGGCTATCGGTCCGATAGCTACCCTCGTCCTCGTATGTGTTGAACGCGATTCCAAGGCGTTTGAAACTCTCAATAGCAGTCTTCTCGTCCTTGTCCAGACGTTCTCTGCAGAGTCGGAGAAACTCCTCACGCGGGGTCTTGTGCATGCTGATACCAAGGTCCTTCTCCACTCGAACCTCAACTGGTAGCCCGTTTCTGTCAATGCCCAGAGGAAAGTTGACTTCGAATCCTTGCATGCGCCTATAGCGGGCAATGGTGTCAATCTGTGTGTAGTGTGTCACCTGACCCACATGCATTGGACCCGAGAGGTATGGAGGGGGGGTGTCGACAGTGTATATCTCCCGTCCAGAGTCCATGTCGAACTCATAGGTGTCTTCGTGTGCCCACGTTTCGAGGAGCTCTGCCTCTGCCTTGGGCTTCCAGCGTTTGGACTTTATTTTTGGTTCTAGTTTCGACAAAAGGATCATTCTCCTTGATGTCAGCAAGGCGCCACAATGGCCGCTGACGCAACCTGAGTCGTGATACCTAAAAAGATTCTGGCCAAGCAAAGCTGACCGTCCGAGGAACGAGAATCACAACACCGTGCCTGCTGTTTGGCGCCATTACGCCCACTCGTTCTCAGAGAAGAGGTTCGAAAATTCGGCGAACTGGTCTATTCAAGAAAGCTTCTTTAGTGGCGCTCAGTAAGACTACCTGTTTGTCCGCTTGCCAGAGGAGTCAAGATGAGAGTTGTGCTCAAACTTGGTGGTTCGCTAATACATGGTGACGACGGTCACGTGCTCCTTGAGAGGATCAGGGAGTATGCGAAGGCCATCAAGACTCTGACAGAGAACGGTCACACACTCGTTGTTGTAGTCGGTGGTGGAAGGCCGGCAAGGACTTTCATCGCAGCCGCACGAGAACTCGGAGCCAGTGAGGCACAGTGTGACTGGTTGGGTATCAAGCTGGCACGAAACAATGCAGAGCTTCTCTGCGCTGCTCTCGGAGACCTCGCATACCCAAGAATCGTAGAAACACTTGATGAGCTCGAAGTGGCGGCGAAACAGGGATTGGTCGTTCTGATGGGTGGTCTGGTCCCGGGTCAGTCCACAAATGCCGTTGCCGCAGTGGCAGCTGAGACCGTCGGGGCGGACATCCTGTGCAACGCAACGAACATAGATGGTGTTTATGACAGGGACCCATCTCTGAAAGGGGCGAAAAAACTTGACTCTGTGACGATTGAGGAGCTTGACAGGATACTGTCCGCAGGGGGAACCAGGGCGGGGGAATACAAGCTCTTCGACCCGGTTGCCATCAGAGTGGTCGGCAGATCAAAGATCCCCACAGTGATCTTTGATGGACAAGAGCCCGAGAACTTGATTCTAGTGACAGGTGGACAGAAGATAGGAACACGGATTGTCCATGACGGAGGTAGATGAGTTGAGGCCTTTGCTTGAGAGGATCTTTGCATCACGAGCCCAGACCCGCGTGATTCAGCACTTCCTTGACAGACCCAAGGAGTTCTTCAATCTGAGCAGGGTGGCAAAGGAAACAGGTCTCGCCCACTCGACCATCCATCGCGTGATGCAACCACTCGTCGATATGGGAATCGTGAAGGAGATCAAGGTCGGTCAGCAGATTCGGCTCTTCATCCTCGAAACAGAGGACCCCAAGTCAAAGATCATCTCCAAGTTCTATGATGACATCAAGGAACACCTCTGAAGCAGACTCCCTTCTTCTCAGATACAGAAATTGATATATGCTCAGCAAAGTCTTGAAACAGTCAAGCCGAGGTAGCCAAGCTGGCCAACGGCGATGGACTCAAGATTTAGGCCATGCTATTGGAGAAATCCATTCTCGCAGGAGTTCATGGGTTCAAGGACTTCCACACTCCGTGGAGTTGGAACAAATCCCATCCTCGGCACCACCTACTTCTTGATGAGTCGTAGCAGTTTCTTGAGTGTGTGGGTGTTGATGATGTCGTCCTTGGTGAGCCAACCCCGGCGGGCCTGGTAGATCCCGAAAGTCATGTTGTCCAGTTCTGCAACGCTGTGAGCGTCTGTGTTCACAGCAATCCTCAGACCGGCTCTCACAGCGGACCTCAGATTCCCGGCATTCAAGTCCAAGCGTTGCGGATGTGCGTTCAACTCCATGATGACGTTGTTTTTTCGTGCAACTTCAAACACTGCGCTCAGGTCTATCTCGAATGGTGGACGTTTCAGGAGAAGCCTGCCGGTAGGATGACCGAGAATGTGGACGAACTTGTTCTCCAGGGCGTGACATACACGCTCTGTCATGACTCTCTTGCTGTCATTCATCCGAGAATGTATCGAAGCTGTGACTATGTCGAGTCTTGAGAGAAGGTCATCGGAGATGTCCAGTTCTCCATCTTGCAGAATGTCCACCTCGGCGCCCTTCAGGATTCGCATCTTCCACCGACCCGACTCGTTCAGGCGGTCAATCTCGTTGATTCTCGCCTCGAGACGCTCCTCATCCATCCCGTTTGCTATGGTCAGGCTCTTTGTGTGATCTGATATACAGAAGTACTCATACTCTCTCTCTTGAGCAGCATCAATCATCTCTTCGATGGTGTTTCTCCCATCAGACTGGTCAGTGTGAGTATGAAGGTCACCTCTGACTGCGTCAGGTGTGATTAGGTCGGGAAGTGTTCCATCCTGCGCGGCCTCAATCTCGCCCCTGTCTTCCCGCAGTTCAGGTGGGACCCACGTCATCCCGAGACTCTCGTATATCGCCCTCTCCTCTCGCCCCTCTACCTTCTCTTCTCCTCTGAAGAGGCCATACTCATTCAGCTTGAGGCCCATCTTCTGTGCAATAGACCGCAGCTTCACATTGTGGTCAACACTGCCAGTGAAATACTGGAGTCCTGCACCGAAGCTCTCGGCAGGAATGACCCTGAGATCGATTTGGAGATTGCTGGTGAGCCGCACAGAGGACTTGGTTGTTCCGCGCGCCAGAACTTCAGCGACAGACTCGAGACCCACAAAGGTGCCCATGATTGTTTCTGTGTCTGAGGCATTCACAAGAATATCGAGGTCGCCGACGGTCTCTCGTCTCCGGCGGGCAGATCCTGCCACCTCGATCTGTCTCACTGATGGCAGCGCTCTGAGAGCTGACACTATCTTCTCAGCCTCGATGAGAGCATCAGCAAGAAGCGTACGTTCCAGTCCCTGGCGGACGAGCTCAATCCCCTGCAGAATCTGTTTAACTGACCTATCCCCCAAGCCCGGGAGTTGTGAGAGAGAGCCATCACTCGCAGCGCGCTCAAGAGACTCTAGGTCTGTGATGCCCAGCTTGTCATACATCAACTTGACTGTGCGTGGGCCAACTCCACGGATAGCCATTAGTTCCATGACCTTTATTGGAACACGTGTTCTAAGTTCATCAAGTTTTGGAACCTGGCCGGTCTCAATGTAGTTCGTGATAATCTTGGCGAGTCCCTTGCCAATGCCGGGAATCTTGGTGAGCTCGTTGCGTCGGGCGACTTCAACCACATCTTCACCGAGGGACTTGATCGCTCGTGCGCCCCGATGATATGCAAGAGGTCTGAACCTGTCCTTACCTTCAATGTCCAGCAGAAGCCCTATCTCCTCAAGGACCTGTGCCACCTCTGCATTCTTGGACAGCAAGACTCCCCCCTATCTGCCCTTGAAAGGATTGATTGAACGCACATATTCCACCACTGCACGCATGTTCTCGACCGGAGTGTCCATGGTGACCACACAACCGGGTGCCACGATCAACCGTTCAAGTCCGGCCTCTTCTATGGCAGAGGCGACCTGTGCCTTGGCCTCGTCAGGGGTTCCAAGCCTGAATACACCATTGTGGTCGATCCCGCCCAAAACAGTCTTTCCGGATGCACGCTTCCCATCCCTCAACGATAGTGACGAGGTCTGGTCTTCCCAGTTGATTGCGTCAAGGCCAGGAGCGCGAGCAATCTTGTCAAAGCGAATGACCTCATCCTCCTCTCTGGCATGCAGATGCATAACCATGAACTTGGCCCTGCTACGCATTCGTGATATGATCTTCATATCGCAGGGATAGATGAACTCGTCATACTGTGTATCGGTCACAGATGAGAGCGAGGAGTGCTGGGATGCTAGGAAGAGACCGTCTGCACCTGCTTCCAGAGTGGCCTTTGAGAATTCGATCATCACGTCAGTTATCATATCCAATGCGTCATGTATGATTGCGGGGTGCGAGTCCATGTAGTCGGTCAACTGTTTCCCACAGATCTTGTCGGCAACCATGGCGGGGTCAAAGATTGTGGCAAGAGTGGGCACTCGTCCGTGCGCATACTTCTGAATCAGTTCCACTGCCCTCACCTGGTTCCCAAACTCCCCGGCATTGACATCTGGAGGCTCCAATACTTCCCAATCGTTGGCCTTGGATATCGATGCCTCGGTCAGCGTTGTGGACCCTGAGTTCGCACCGTCGTAGACGACTTTGCACCCGAAGTCGACACACGGATAGTGCCCGAAGAAAGATATCTTCAAGATATCTGAATCAAAGGCCCTGTGAAACTCTATCTCTGATTTGGCCAGTCCCTCCGGCGTCCTATCTGCTTCAGGATGATGCTTCCAGAGAGCAATCGGCAGTGTTTCTCCGAGGTCTCCTGCAAGAGTGTTCTTCAACAATTCGTATTTTGACATAACAGTTTCACAGTCACTCTCTGAGATAATGAGGCTTTCGAAGAGTGTGAGGCCGCATACGTCATCCTCAAGTACTCTCCAGTCACAGGAGAATGTAATCAAGTCTGGAGATTAGTACTTGACCGGGAAGACTGCGCTCTACAACCTTGATGAGCTCCTGGCAATGGATGGCATAGATGAACTCAGCAGACTGCGAGCAGAACCAAATCCATTCTGGAACAGAGCAAGACTTGACCTGATATGGAGCCTTCCCAAGATGGCGGGGATGTTGGAGAGTGACAGTATCTCACTGGAACCAATGCGTGAGGCCACCCGTGACGAGCTCCTCTTGTTCCATGATCCATCGTATGTGGAGACCCTTGAACTGTTCAGCAACATGGGCTCTGCCTTTGCGTCGCGTTTTGGGTTGGACACAGAGGAGTGCCCGATCTTCAGTGGTGTGGAGAGGTATGCGAGCCTTCCCGTGGGAGCAACCATCGATGCAGTGATGGGTGTGGCTTCTGGGAAGTTCAAGAACGCAATGTCATTCGTAGGAGGATTCCATCATGCCATGGAGAGTAAGGCGTCGGGATTCTGCTACTACAATGATGCGGTGATTGCCATCAAGAAGTACAAGCAACGATATCCAAAGAAACGTGTCCTGTATCTCGACACTGACGTCCACCACGGTGACGGGACTCAGGCGGCCTTCTACTCGGATCCGGATGTCCTCACAATATCCATGCATGAACTGAGCATGGGATTCTATCCGGAAACTGGAATTCCCGAGGAGATCGGGATTGGTGAGGGTAAGGGGTACTCTGTGAATATCCCATTCCCACCCCTGACAGACGACTTTCTATTCTGGAATACCTTTGAAGACGTAGTTGTTCCCATCTGGCTTGCATACAAGCCCGACCTTGTCATTTGGGAGGTGGGAGCCGATGCTCACCAGAGCGACCCATTGGCTGACCTTATGCTGACATATGATACGTACCGCAGGATGTCCCTTACTGTGCGTCAGCTAGTACACCTGGGTTGTAGGAAACTGGTGACCTTGGGAGGTGGTGGATACAATCCGATTGCAGCCGCAAGGATATGGACCATGGTGCTTGCAGACATGGCCGAGATTCTCCTCCCTCCAACTCTCCCTCCAGAGTGGATTGAATTGGCACAGCGTTACGGGAAACCTGTGACAAGAGGGGGATGGACTGACCGACCGACAAGAATGGACAGTGGATACTACAGTAAGGCCCAGAGGGCAGTAAGTGAGGCCGTCGCCAAGTTGAAGATGTCGGTGTTCCCAATTCTGGGAATCGAGTGATGCACTTTCACTCTCTCTTCATACCAATCAAACATCTGTGACCTGTATCGTCAATGAAGACATCCAGAATGTCAAAGGCCAGAAATGCGCTCCTGAGACTCTGCTCAGTGAAGTAGTGATGCGGAATGCCGCTCTCGGGGCCCCTCTGAGGGACATAGGTCCTATCTTCAACCTCTTCTAGATGCCAATCAATCTCCCTTGGTATAGGTCCGGTCTGGAGGACTGGCACAGACACGAAGACAAGACCACCAACACGGAGAACCCGATGAATCTCTCGAATCGTGTGTCTGATCTCCCGCATCAGATTATGGTGAATGACTTGAATCGATATGACAGCATCGAAGAAGCCGTTGTCAAAGGGAAAATCGTGTTCCATCCTGTGTTCAGAAACATTGGCACTCAGGCCTTCCTCATCAATCCACTCCTTGGCAAGCGCCAAAGCACTAAGCGACGAGTCAGTCCCGTACATCTCAATGCCTTGCCCTGCAAAATAGACGAGATGACGGCCAGTACCACATCCCAAGTCTAGCACTCGTCTGACGTTGTTCTTCTTAAAGAGAGAGAGGAGTCTTGGCATCTCTGAGTGCGGCTCTCTGAAGAGATGTCCCTGTGTACGAAAGATCTCATCCCAGTCTGGCATCGATCATAAGGCTGACTCTTTTCAGATATTAATTACGGATACTCACACGATTCTGCCATTTCTGTCCGTTGCAGTTTGCGCAATTTGGCTCCTGCTCCTTCTTGTGGTCCTTTTATTGTTCAACAATGCAATGAGAGTGGTCAAGAACTACAGGCGGTATCAATACAATGCAAATCGTACTCGAAGTGGCGGCCTTCTCGAACATTGCCACGGCAGTCCTATCAGCCATAATATCTGTATACTTGTTCCACTTGTGGCGTAGTCAGGAGAACAGGTTGCTCACAGACCTCCCTCTCATGTTCGGTATCACATTCCTTACACAAGCAATCAACAACATCATCCTTGTACTTCCAATCATAGGTCTGATAGAAAACAGCATGACACTGTTTCGTTTCCGATCGATAGTGATTATCGGCACTGCGTTTCCGATGCTTGTAGTCTTGGTGACAATATGGCTCCCCAGAATCAGAAGACATCACGCCAAGATCATTGGACTTCTTGCCACGTACTGGATAGTGGTGGCTCTGACAGCGCCAACAGATCAGATGATAATGATGATGCACCTGCCCATCATCTTCGCTTTGACAATCGGCATGATTGTGACCTTCTCCATCACGTGGAAGACTGGTCGACTGAAGGAAGTGAGGAGCGAACTCATCGTGGTTTCCTTTCTCATCGGTTTGCTGGGTCAGCTCTTCAAAGTGCCGCTCATGAACATGGGACTTGACTTTGTTGGGCACTTCATCACTGCATTTGCCACGATTCTAGCCACTCTTGGTCTTGCCAATCCATGGTATAAGCAAGAGAGAGCAGATGAGCGTCACCCGGAACCAGTCCCCGTTGTGACCGGCTAGGAGATGATTGACATGACAGTTCTTGAAACAGAAGAGGGGAGAGCAGCAGAAGAGTCCAGTGAGGCGACACCGTTCTTATCCCGGATTGGTCTCTTGCCACTTGCAGTTCTCCTCATCACAATAGCGGTGATCTGGCGACAGGTGGACATCTTCATCCTAGGTCTGGGTGACACATGGATGAATATCCTCCCAAACAAGCTGTTCACCCTGCTCATCATTGCTGGCATCTTCTGGCGCTTTCGAAGGAATGAGATTGGTTCGGTATTGGGATTCACTCGAGACAATATCAGGGCGCAGGTGACTGTTGGAATCATTATGGGCCTAAGCATGTACCTTCTCATGGACACACTACCAGTGATTCTCTATGCCACCTTCGTGGACCCGTCGTATCCATTGAACCTTCATGTCATCGGAGTGAACCTTCTCTGGTACGAGTTCCTCTTCTTCCTCTGCAATGGTTTTGTGGAGGAGGGGCTGTTTCGTGGGATGTTACAGAATGGGCTTCGTACATATGTCACTCCGAATAGAGCGATCCTTATCTCAGCGATGGTGTTCGGCGTCTATCATGTGTGCTGGCCAATCCTGAAGCTGCTCACGGGAGGCTTCAGCATGGGTGAAACAGCTGGTATGCTGATATTCTCAGGCATTGCGGGCGGCATCTTTGGCGTATACTATGAGAAGTTCAGTTCCAGAAGAAGTCTCATGGGACCAGTTGTCGCACATACTCTCATCAATTTCTTCAATGAGAACTTCAAGATTGGACCGGAAGCGGTCACACAGGGCCCTGATTTCACCTTCGGAACACCCGGACTCCTTGGTGTGATGGCCATCGTCTTCTTCATCGTTTCTGCAGTCTTCATCTTCATTCTCTGGAAGACAAGAATAGAACAGGTTCAAGTCTGGTGGAAACGAGTGGTGGCACGAATACTCAAGGCGGAGTCGGTAATCTAGGACTGGGTGCAGCTCTAGCCAGACGTACCAGATTCTGACGCCATGAAGAAGTGAATAACACGAGCAGGATTGTGGTTTCACTTCGGTTATGCTTCTCACTCTCAATGTCCACGGATGTTGTGGCAAGAACAGATGAGCCGTGGTCAAGTAATACTACATATCAAGAACGCTTTTCAAACACGATGCATACAGCCAGAAGAATCTCTGGAGAACTCAGGCAATGATTAAGCTGATAGGCGTCCTCACTGAAGGAGGAGTTCCAATCAAGGTCAGGAGCTCTGTCGACTCAGAGGGGGAACTCATTGTAGGGCCGCTGATTGAAGCCACAAAAGCACTCAGTGTAGTGATTGGCAGTGGTGAGGTCAGACAACTAGGATTCAGAGAGGACACATTGATAGTCACAGAGTCGAAGAAGGGCTACACAGTCGTTGCACTTGTATCAAAGGCAGAGGGCTACATGAATAGCCTGTTGAAAGTGATAGCCGATGCAATCGATAGTTCTGAGCTCCCGCCAGCCGATGGCTCAGTGCAGGATCTCCACAAGGCGACGATAGCAGAGATCATTGAACCGTACGTCAGGAGCCACATATCAATCTCTTTTCCCGAGGCATTCTCCTCGGTGTGGGAACCTATCTACGAGAAGATGAGAAGCACTGCACCATTCTCGAGCATAGTCGCGGAGGTCGATGAACTTCTGGAAACAACTCTTCAGGTGGCAAAGTGGAGTGACTTCAGGACCTGCTTCAAGTGTAATCTGGAGGACGCATTGTCTTTTGCAATGAAGGGTGAATTTGACCGTGCATGTGCTCTTGCGATGGACTCTGATAGTCCTGCAGCAAAGGCCTTTGCTGTGAAGATGGGAGCTCTCGCTCATACAATGACAAGAATAGTACCCCCTCCACTTTCAGACCTCAAACGTCTTGCTGAGGAGATTCCGGATCAGTTTCCTCTTGCTGACTTTGTGAGAACACTCGCCGGCTTCATCAGCGGTGAAGTGATTCCAGCCGACTATTCGCGGGCATTCAGAGAGGCAACGAACAGGTTCGAGTTTGTTGATAACCAGGAGCACGCATTGATGGGGTTCCTCTTCCTTGATCCCAGAGTGGTCAGCTATCCAGAGTTCGCCAAGAAGATGCGGGCATTCTATGATGGGAAGTCCGAGATAGTCTGTTCCTTCATCGATTCTATAGAAGAGCGGGGAAGAATCTTCGATAAACTGTACTCTATAACCAGCTATGATGCCTTCAGGGATGACCTGGGCATCTACAAGGCCCGGATCACAGGCATTCTCAGCAGTATCAATTGGGTGGTCGACCCAGAACTTGTCGAAGAGCTTCGAAGAGAAGGAAAGGCCATTGAGATTGCCGTGACAGCCTCATTGAAACTTCAGAACTATATCGCTCTGCTGACAGCTCTTGCAGAGTCACCGGTTCTCACCATCAGTGAGAGGAAGGGCGTTCTTGAAGAAGTGCTTATGTTCTACAGGGACTACTTCCGTAGCCTGATGGTCACAGACATGCCACTCTTCTCTTACACATTGGACAGTGTCTTTCAGAGCCTGAGTGTGGCCCATGCCGAGTACTACTTCTTGTCTACCGGAGATGATAGAGCCAGACATCTTGATGAAATAACTGCGTTTCTGAACGACATATTCACAACGATTAGGAGTGAATGGGCAAAGGCGCGGGTGCGGTTTTCGCTCTTCGTTGTGACCAATGCCATATGCCCTGTCATTGTTCGCTCGGGAGTGACATGTGACAATGGTGTACGGCTGGCGTATCTTGCAGTAAGACTCCAAGACCTAGACACTATTGATGCCAAACAGATTACGAAACCGCTCGAATATGCAACAAATCTGGGCAATGCGATGACCACGCTAACGGCCCTTGCGGCCCTCACACTCGATGGAGAAACAAGGTCGCAGGTCCTCAAGACTGCCGTTGATGTCTCTCTTGAGGTCTATGAGTGGTTCATATCCCGCGGTGTCATCTGTCGTGATGACATTGTATCGACAAGTTATCACACCGTGTTGGTTGCCGCAGACTTGGATGACACGGCTCTGGAACGGACAGTCAAGAGAATCATTGCTCTCAACAAGATTGTTGTGCAAGACCCTGAGAAACATGACTATGAACTCGCCATGATGGCCAGTCCCTTGATCGACTGTCTGCTCATTGCCCACAACAGACTTCGGGACACGAGCTACAATGAGATGGCGAAGGCCATATACCTACTGGCTCATGATGCTTGGGTGAAGTACGGATTCCAAGAGAAGGCGGACAACTTCAGAAAGAAGTACAAGGACCTGCAATGATGGCGGCATAGTTCCTTGCTCAAAAGAGTAAAAGGGGACGTGGCCATTGAGCCCATTGGTTCACTTCAATGGAGATTCTCTATCTTATCCCGGGTGCAGGAATGCCCAGAGATGAACTCAATCGCAGGGCCGAGATTGCGAACATGGTGTCTGGACCAAACGTAAAGATAACAGTGGAAGAGGTTGGAGAGGGGCCGCTCTCCATCGAGTCCTCGATTGAGGAGTACATGTCAGTGGGTCCAATGCTGGAACGAATGCTGGATATTCGGGAACGAGGGAACTTTGATGCCGTCATCATTGGATGCGCAGGAGACCCTGGGCTCAGACCTGCAAGAGAGTTGCTGGACATTCCGGTCATAGGGCCAGCCGAGTCCTCCTATCTATTCGCCAGCATGGTGGCAGACAGATTCAGCATTGTGTCTACACTGCAAGCAGGCGAAGAGTCGGAAGATGGCGTGCGACTACGGGTCAGTGGCTGCTGCCAAAAACCATGACAAAGCTAGACCTTGATTATCTAGTTCTTTGAAGGAATGTTATGTTCTCAGTATCACAGGCTGCGCTCAGGTTGGGGGTGTGCGTCCGGACCATCCAACGG
>Ga0164311_10000123_pt1 | contig 28549 bp, 41 predicted proteins | sample GuaBasSedimGuay2_FD_121796 | JGI IMG/M metagenome (GOLD analysis project Ga0164311, IMG submission 121796) | Subseafloor sediment microbial communities from Guaymas Basin, Gulf of California, Mexico - Guay2, Core 4569-9, 9-12 cm | ecosystem: Environmental > Aquatic > Marine > Hydrothermal vents... | reverse complement strand
AGGATTTTGTGGTTGTATGTCGAGGATATTGAATTTTTAATTACGGAAAGCTTGAAATTACAAAAGCTTTAGGCATGAGAATAAGGAGTGGTCAAGTCTATAGCAGTAGCAGAGGAGAGAAGGGTTTGGTTGTGGACTAGACCACAATGCTTATATACACCTAATGCACTTAAGTATATTACGGTGATTAAGGTGATAAATTGGGGAGAAGTACTAGAACATGTGGATGAAGCTTTAAGGTACTTCAGTAGTCAAGGAGTCAAGCCTACACTTAGAACATTGTTCTACTACTTGGTCAGCAAGAACATAATTCCAAACACAAGGAGTAGCTACAAGCAACTGTCAAGGAAGCTAGTTAATGCTAGGAAGCAAGGGAGATATGAGTGGGATTTCCTTGAGGACAAAACCAGACTTGTCTATGGAAATATTGATGATGGAAGATTCAGAGATGATGAGGTTGAAAGGTTTGAGGAGACCCTAAAGCAGAGACTTGAAGAGCTTGACATTGACAAAATGCTAGCAGAAACCTTTGACTACCTACAGCCTTTCATAACTGTCGGTAGATGGGCAGAACAGCCTTATGCAGTTGAGATTTGGATAGAGAAGGAAGCTTTAAGCTCTACAATTCAAAACTGGACAGAAGGACTAGGAGTTTTGATAAGGGTTAACAGAGGATATTCAAGCTGGACATTTATCTACAACAATGTTCAAGCATTGAGGTATGAGCTTGAGAAACATGATAAAGTCATTATATTGTACTTGGGAGACTTAGACCCTTCTGGAGTTGACATTGAGAGGTTTCTCAAGGAAGCCTTAGACTATTTTGGTCTTCCAGAGGATAAGGTGCAACTGATAAGGCTTGCTGTTACTCCAGAGCAAGTTAGGAAGTACAACCTTCCACCTAGACCAGAAGACGCAGAAACCTTAGCCAAATTGCAGAGAGACCCAAGGTACAAGAATTATGAGCATGAGTATATTGTAGAGCTTGATTCACTAGTTGCTTACGTACCAGAAGAGTTTAGGAGAATACTCATAGAAGCCATTTATAGCTACTGGGATAGGGAGATTTACGAAAAGCTCAGAGCTAAGGCTGAAGCACTCAGAAGTCAAGTAAAACAGCTATTGGAAGACTACAAGGCTAAGGCTAAACAGAAAATCCTTGACATGCTGAGCTAAGCTCCCAAAATTTCCCAATTTTTTATCTTTTTCGATTTTGTGTAATTGCAAAAGGTTTATATACCCTTAAGGGTATTATGGTTATTAGGGGGGTTAAGTAGAGATGGGGCAGTACTTCCTACTTGTAAATAAGACCAAAAAGGAGTACGTTAAAGGTGGCTCTAAGCTCTGGGAATGGCTTGCTAATAACGAGGCTAGACTTCTGTGCTGGCTAGTAGCTAAAGCTCCAATGGATGGTACTGGCATGTGCAACTTTGAGCCAGAGTTTAAAGAGGCTGAGAGGCTCTACTGGGATGCAAAAGACAAGAAGACTAAGGAAAAGGCTTTAGAGACTATAAGCAGAATTTCTAGGACTCCTCTAGGGAAAGGAAGGTTTAAGACTTGTGGAAGATGGGCTGGAGATGAGATTTACCTTGTAGGAGACTATGATGATAGTGGATTATACCATGAAGCTAAAGCCTTCTACAAGGACATAACTAGAGAGGTTGTTGAGGAGTTCAATGAGTTCATTGAGCTTGAGGAGTGCAAGGTAGGGAAAAGATTAGCTATTCGACCAGACTTGATTATAACAGCTAAGCCTTAACTTTCCCTTTTTTTATCTTGCTCTGATTTGGCTTAGTGGAATTGGTACTGGTTTAGGCGTTACTGGTTTATGCTCATCTAGTGTTCTTAGAGCTTCCTCACATGCAGTAGGGTTGACTTTTTGGGATTCCCATGCATTTTTGACTTTTTCTAGCCATTTGTTTTGGTCTATGTAGGTGTTTACAATTTCATCCACATCATGCTTGTATGCTTCTAGAGTGTTTTGTACGCTAGTTACTCCTTCCGAAAGCTTCTGAGTGTAGTTTCTGAGTCTTTCCCATTCTTTCAATGGTATGGGATTCATTTTCTTCTTTCACCTATGCTATGTTGTTAGACTAGTCCTCATTATAAGGGTTGCGAGTATGGTCTAAAAAAATGGGGATTTAAGAAGTAGTTTTCGAGATTGTCGAGTCTATTTCTCCTTTCCGTGTATCACTTTCCATCCGATTGCGAAGCCTAGACCGACAATTAGCCCAGATACGAATAGCCCTATTACTGGCTGTACCCAACTCCAGTCCATATTTTCACCACTTAGAAGTCGAGAAATAAGCCTAATTTAAGGTTTTCTAATTTTGTGTAGATTGAGGGTCTTATCTCTGTTGTCTTCTTAGCTCTTTTAGGGGGATGGGTCTAGTACTTGTGCTGGTCTGTTTCCATGTTTTGAGTCCAGTTCCTCTTGGGGGTAGCTGGTCTATTGGGAGCAATTCTCCAGTTCTCTGGAAGTGTCTAAGTTGCCTTTCTTGGTCTGTCCTTGGTCTTCCGTATCTCCTTTCTTCGGACATTTTTGTTTTCACCAACTAATGTTGGACTAGCTGAGTATTTAAGTATTGTATAGCTTCCTTTTTTGTGTTTGTATAATTTATGCAAATAGAAAGGTTTTTATAGGACTTAGGTGCATATTAACATGTAGTTAACATGAAAAGGGGGGATGTAGCCGTGTCCGAGATGAAGATTGTATTTGATGTAGGTAAAATAGATGAGACTTGGAAAGAATACAACATTACAGAGGCATACCTAAAATACAATGACAAGCAGACACCTTACAAGGCTATTCTCAAGAACGGAAGGCTTGTAGCAATTGTCGGTAGGGGCTATCAAGTTCTTCCTAATGAGGTTGTCAAGCAAGTAGCTGATGAAATAGCTAGTAGGCTGAATGCAGAGCCTCTGCTTGAGAAGACTAGGCTACCTACTGAGTGGGGTAACGCCTATTTCAGCAAGGATTCTTGGAAGGTCTATTTGGTCTATACTCTCCCAGAATGGCATGAGATAGACGGAAGGGATAGGTGCAAGATTGGATTTGCCTTCAGAAACAGCATTGATGGAACACTAGCGTTTAGCGTTACTGGATTCACATATAGAGAAATGTGCTCTAATGGTGTTTTCATGGGCTACAGAGAGCTTGCGAGGTTTTACCACAAGCACACTAAGGGCTTGAAGGTTGACATGGATAATATTCTGAAACGTACAATGGATGTAATCAATGCTATGGAGAAGGTGTTAGAGGCTTATCGTAAGATGGTTGAGCTTCAGCTTAATGAGGAAATTGCTGAGAGCATAGCTAAAAGCAGACTTCCAAGAAAGCTGTTACCACCTTACATTAAGACGGAAGGAACTGAGCTTGTGTGGTTCGATGAGTCCAAGACCGTCTGGGATACCTACAATGATGTTACCGAGAGGATTTGGCATAATGTCCGTCAAGACATTGTAACCAAGAACAGAATGTTTGATGAGCTACACAAGATTTTAAGCCCAGTAGTTGCGGTGGTCTAGTCTATGAAGGATGAAGAGATTAGAAAACATGCAAGGGCTTTAGCGAAATTCCACTACCAGAAAATATTGGATGATACTAGTCTGCTAGTGCAACTATGTGTCGGATGGGAACATCCAAACCTTGAGGAGACCGTTAGAACTGTCTTAAAGGAAATACAGAGGTTGAAAGAATGAAGGTCGAAAGAGAAGGAAAGGACATTTCTGTAACCGTACAAGGCATTCGCTTTACTATCAAGGGACACTACCATCCACCTTATCTATGGATTGAGAAGTACAGACCGAGAAAGGGAGACTACAGCATTGTAATCCAGCTAGACGCTACCCACATACTTGCTAAGGCTCTTGAGACGGTAGCCTCTGAGATTAGGAAGGTCTTAGAGGAACAATATGAGCAAGAGCATGAACTCTGTCCCTCTTTCTCTTGTACGTAAGGGAGAGTGGTCTAGTATGACCTTAACTGTTAGAATGCCTAAAGTGGAGATTGAAGACGCTAGGAGTTGCAAGTACTGTAAGCATGTCAATGTCTGTGCATTGTATAGGGCTATTGCACCTTTGCTCAACCAATGGGAAGGAAGGAAGCCTTTTGAGGTCTGGAATTTGGCTAAAATCTGTAAGGAGTACATGCCTAACTATACGGAATTAGCCAAATTGGAGAGTGAGAAATGATGGAAGAGCTTGATTATGAGGTAATGGTGAAAGACTCTAAGCAAGTGCGTATTCAGAATGGAGAAGCCCTTAATGGGTTCTGGGGTTGGGCTAAAATCTACAAAATCCAGAAGTTGAACATGCATGTGGTAGCTATCTTCATTCCGCTACCGTTCAAGGAAGCTTGCGAAGAGCTAATAGAAGAGCTAAAAGTTGAGTAGTTAACCTACGTTAAGTACCCTTATTTTTTTCAGCTTTTTTATTACTTTTTTGTGGAAGTCTTTCGGAATTTGTGATAAGTCTTTTTGCGGACATAAGATTTTTATACATTCTGCATGTATAAATTTGGCTTGGTGAGGTTATGTCTGAAGAAAGGGTACTTACGCCTTTAGAGGAAAGGTTGATTGAAGCTATGAGAGAGCATTTGACCATCAAGGATTCTGCACATGCTATTGGTATTAAGGAACGTACAGCCTATACCATTTTGTATAGGTTACGCCGAAAGTACTGGAGAGCTAGGAAGCTTGTTAATACATTGACCAGCAAAATGAGGGGGAATGAGCTTTTGCGTAAGGCTTTAGCTAAGAGATACTACCCTAAAGAGAGTGAGGTCTGGCTTGGTGATGTAGATTGGTAAAGAAGTTTCCTTGTTTTATTTGTGGAGAGCCTACAGATACGTATGTTAGGGATGCTGTGAACAAAACTAAAGTTCCTATGTGTGAAAGGTGTTTTTTGCAGTATTATCCCTCTAAAAAGAACGTGCAGAGGCTTGATTTTTGGATGTTAATCTTTCCGATTATTGAGAGAGCTTGAGGGCTTCAAGGAAGGCTGACTTTAAGCCTATCTTCCATGAGCCAAGTTGTCTGTCTCTGAACACGTAAATGATTCCGTCTTGCTTTAGGCGTTTTAGTACTTCAGTAGCCATTTGTGGACTAATCTTGAATCTTTCTGCAAAGTCGAATGGAGTGTCAAAATACAGATATTTAGAGCCAGTTTTGTTGTAATGGTCTATCAGTACCTCTACTACTTCCTTCTCTTTCTCACTCAAATCGCAACTCTGAAGCCAAAGCTCCAAGCCAGTTTGCCTCAAAGAAGCTTGCTTTGAAGCTCTTTTTTCTGTTATATTTCTGTTATATTTCTGTTTAATAACTGTTATATAACTGTTATATTTTGTGTACTTAAGTGTATTAAGTGTATTAAGTATATTAAGCAAAGCAACTCCAATTTCAGTTATTCTATAGTAATAACGGTCTTTCTGAACGAATCCGTACCGTCTAAGGCGATTCAGATAGACATTTACGTAAATGGGGTCTTTTCCAGTCAGTTCGCAGAGTTCACATAGGAGTAGTTGCTTGTCTCTGAGATGGTGCAGAAGCTCAATTGAGAAGCCTCTGACCTTAACCCAGTCAGTAGTAGTAGTAGATAATAATGCTAGACATTCTTCACGGCTCATTTCAGTTCGTAACATTTTTATGCTACAACTCCTATATTTTCTGCTTGCAGACCGCAATTTCACTATTTTTTATTTTTTGAATATAAACCTTAACCACAAAAAATTCAAGTCTCTGTCTAAAATTTTAGAGTATGGGATGATGAAGTTAGCCCAACCCCCAAATTACACCTACAGTTACGCCCCAAATCTCCCCGATGTTCGGAAATGGGCTAACTGACCCTCATTCCGATAAGGCTTAAAATAGTTTTTCACGATAATATTTTGAAAAGGAGTGAGTAGGAGCATGGGTGATGTACTAGCTACCTTGATTGACGTGTTTGCTCCTACGATAGCTCAAAAGTTCAAGGAAATTGTAGGAAATAGGCGTTTGAAAGGGAATGAGCTAAATACTTTGCTTGTTGCTCTTGTGCTGGAACAGAATAGTCAAATTACAAAGGCTCTCAATGAGATGAACCATAACATGATTAAGCTGGGAAACAACATAGGGAAGGTCTTACGTGAGCTAAAGACGGTCAATGAGGGAATTGCTGTTTTACTTAAAAGAACTGAGAGTTGATTGTCCTATTTCTTGTGGTGGGGTATCTGAAAGCATAAAGTACCCTTTTTTGGGAGAGAATAGGTAGCCTTCCTCTTTTAGTTTCCGTACTGTCCGTGTTATGGTCTCTGCTTTAATTTTGAAGGGATACCTTACTTGCACAGCCTTTATGATTTCCTCATAGTTTACTGGTCTTTTTCGACTTCTAATTAGAAATCTTATGGCTTTTAGAACGTGTGTTTTTAAACGGTCTAGTCTATCTTCGATTTCCCTATAGGTTGGTTCTAGGTCATCCACTTTCTGGGCTAGAGCATTTCTGAGTAAGGCGTTTTCCTCTTCTAGTTTAGCTACTCTCTTACGTAGGAAATTGATTTCTTCCCTTAAATGCTTGATAAATTCATCATGCTCTCTTAAGCTCAATTTTTCCGCACCTTTCACACTCTAAAACTAGTACATAACCAAAAAGAATGGCTATTCGTTTAAACTTGTGTCCTTTTACTAGGCATATCAAGTTCATTGTTATGCTCACTCCTTACGTTTTCGTATTTTCTTTAACCTTTTGATTTCCATGCATTCAGCCTTGAAGAAACAGTTTTGGCATTCTAGGTCATTTTCGTTATATTTGCCTATGCACTTGACTAGACTTTCGGTTGTTCTAGGCATTTACTCCAGCCCCAGCCTCTTTTTCTCCTCTGGAATAACCTTTCTGAGCAATTCATTTACAGTTAAAGAAAACTTCCTAGTAGGATTCGTATGTATAGCCTTCACTATTTTCCAAACATCTTCCCAAACCTCATCATCAAACCACACCTTAACTACCTTGACCATTTTTCCATCCCCCTAATTAACTTAATACACCTACGGTATATAAGCGTTTTGATACCCTTTAGAACCGTAAGGTATATAAGGGACTTAAGCACCATATACTACATGGTGAACACAATGATATGTGAGATATGTGGAAGGTCAGACGTACCATTAGAATATCACATTATAAGGTATGCTCCACTTCAATACAGACGCTTATGTAAAACATGCCATAAAATCGTACACGGAAGATTCCCAATTATCCTTGAAATCTTCAGAGACTACTACCCAATCGTGAACGGAAAAGGACAATTCGGAAGATACAACCAGAAATTCATAATAGTACCAAAATCAAGACCAGCAAAAATAACTCTAGAAAAGCTCAAAACATACGTAGCAACCCTACAAAAGAGATTTCCAGACAAAAACTTCATTCTAAAGAAGAAACAAGTAGGAAAAATAACCTACTACATTCTCACCAAGAAACGCTACGACAAACACGGAAACCTACAGAGAGACATTGTACCACTCTGGTTCGACATAGAAAACCAGAAAGTGTGGATTGAGGAAAGAGTAGTTAAGAAAATGCCTAAACTAGCAAACTACATAATCATGGTAACCCTAGGAGCATTAGGAATATCCCAATCCAAATATTACGGAATGGAGAGGTAGGAAGTGTCGGCGTACAGATATGGATACCTAGTAGAGCATAGGTGCAGAGAACTCCTAAAGCAGAAAGGAGCATACGTAATACGCAGTAGCAGAAGCTTAGGCGTAGCAGACCTAATAGCCTTCTTCCCAGACCAAAACGAAATCTGGCTGGTTCAATGCAAAAAAGCAGAAGCACCTAAAGACTTGTCCAAGCTCCACAAGAAATTCCAAGACCTATACAGCCTAGCTGGAACATATAGGGTAAGACCCTTCGTGTTCATTAAAAAAGAAGGAAGATACACATTTATAGAGGTGAAAAAGGTTGAAGAAACTAAAAGCCCTACTAGACCTAGCGAAAAACATACTTAACCTACTTTTAGGCGTAATCCTATTTCTATTCGACATCCTAGTATCCTTCATAGTTGTGTGTATTTTTGGAGCTTTGCTTGGAGCTATAGGAATCGGAATAGGCATACCCCTAGGATTCCTTGTAATGGCAATTCTCATAGGAATACAAGTTAAAATACTCAAAAAGCTAGGAATAATCAAAGAAAAAACTAAAAAGAAAACTCAGTAAGGAAGCCTAGTTGCAGACCCAAACCTACTGACCATACGCCTATGCACATTCTCAATTCTAAAGACTCTCATAAACTCATCCGAAAGCTGATTAGCCTTCTTGCGTACTTCATCCTCTGTTAAGTCTGGATACGTAGCACCAATCACACTATAACACACATTATAAAGCTCAGTTCTAACTTGGTCTTCATTGATATGTCCACCAACATACAACTGGAAAAGATAATTAATCGTAGTAGCGATGTCAACCCTTGTAGCTGGGTCTGGAATGCCAGAAATCAAAGTCAAAATCTTTTGCTGAAGACTCATAACTTCATCCCTCAAACTCCTCAATAACCTTGATTAAAGCCCTCATAATTAAGTCTTCCTTGCTAATCCCACTCTTCTTACTGCATTGAACAAGCCTATCATAAAGCCTAGCTGGAACAACAATCTGCAACACCTTAGTAGCCAAATTAACCACCCTTTACCGTACTCAATAATTCTGTACTCCCAGCCTTGTATTTTTTACGCCTATTAGTCCTACGTGATAGAATACTCCTCTTTGCTCTCAAAATCACATCAGTAGCTTCTTTAATTGTATCCTCAGTAATCTCACCCTCAATAGTCATAATAATCTTGTTTCCCTCAATCCTAATCTCACTCTTTTCATTAATTCTAATCCCATCACGAACCAAAAGCTCATTCATCCTAGCTTGGTAGTACCTCAAAACCCAATGAAATTCCTTCTTAACCAAATAAAGAGCACTATCAATAGCTCTCTTCCTAGCGTCTCTGTACTCCAGATTTAAAGCTTCGTCAAACTCTTCCTCTTTTACTTCAAGCTTCTGCATGGCTAATAAAGTACCCCACACTAGTTCAATCTTTGCAATTACCTTTAATGTAATCCACCCTTTTAATGCTTTCGTAAGAAAAAAGAAAAGGTGAAGGAAAATGCCCCTCTATAGAGACGGTCTTGACATGTACAAGAAATACCAAGCGAAGTTCAACCCCACAGTAATTAGCACAAGGTTCACAGATGTTCAGAGTGTAGCCCTTGACAGAGCACAAGCTGGACTCAACGCAATCGGAACGGTAAGGGACATGGTTCGACCAATCCTTGACAACTATGGTGTAACGGGTGGCTTAAGAGCCACCTATTTGGCATTTGCCACCAAGCTCTATAGACATGTCCTACACCAGTCTGGAGACTCAGCAAAGACAATCGCTACGGCTCTGAAGACTTACTTCGTGAACGCCTATGGACTTAACTCAGACATCTGTGATGAAATCATTAACGTAGTCTGTGGATGGGCTATAGCCTACTAGACTAGCCTAAACCCTTAATACCCTCAAGTTCCCCATTTTTTTGATATGACAACATACGGTATCATTAGCCCACATAAGACAAGTCTAGTTGTGGTTGCAGAAGACATAACAAAAGCACTCAACAAGCTGGGAGTACCAGCCAAACACTTCAAACAGCAAATTTTCTGGTTCAATGCAGTTAAAGAGTTCGACAAGGCAATAATGGTTATGACATTTGACCCTCTCTATGTGGGAAACTGGCTTCTCCAACTAAGAGACTATCAAAAACACGGAATATCTGGTGTATGCTATGCAACCGTCGAAGGAATGCCAAAACAACACCTTGTAAAAGACTGGCATAGAGAAGACATCCTATACATAGCAAACAGCAAATTCACACAAAAAATGCTAACAGCCATAGGACTCCAAGTTATTAAGACCATTCCTCACGGAATCAACCTAGAAGACGTGGAAGAGGCTGAAAAGCTCAAAAAAGACCTACACAAAAGACTAGGAGCAAGGTTTGTAGTGGGTACTGTACAGAGTGGACATCCAAGAAAAGGCTTAGAATACCTAGCAAGAGTGGTGCAACAAACACTAGAAAAAGATTCTAGTATAAAGTTCTATGTGCTAACAGAGGAAAGAGGAGCAAAGTGGTTTGATGACTTACCCAATGTCTATGTGGATACAAGATTTATGAAACTTCCAAGATGGGAAGTGCTCAGCCTAATAGGAAGCTTTGATGTGTACTTGCAGACTAGTCTATGTGAAGGGTTTGGTCTCCCACTTCTAGAAGCTCAAGCCTTGGGAGTACCATGTATATATCCAGAATACGAACCCCTAACCCAAGTAGCACCTACAAACATCAACTTCCCAGTTCCAATAGTTGAAACTGAAATGAAAGACTTTGGAGACGGAATATGGTATCTATGCCATTATTTTGATACAGAAGAAATGTCTAGAACAGTTCTCTATGTTTTTGACCTATACAAAAAATCTAGAGGAAACTTCGATGGATTAAAGGAGAAACTAAAAGAATACGCAAAGCAAATGGACATAACAAACACATATAAGGCATTCGTACAATAGCAAACATGAACAAGCCTTGATAATCCCAAAGGAAAGACCATACGAACAATGGAAAAAGAAATACTGGACAAAAACAGCCTCTGACTCAGCCATAAATCTAACTTTCACCAGAAGCCTAGACTTATCCCCTCTATTTGCGGAAATTGTATGGCTACAAATCTCCGCATTCGACCTAACAGAGCTAGGAATAGGACTACTAAACGCAATAACCCCAATAGACCTAGAACCCTACTCAATAGACTTCACCTATGAACTTCCAAGTGTAGAGGAAACCCTACAAGGAATATGGGCTAACTTCGAGCCAGTACCCTACGAAAAACTATACTCATGGATGACAGACTACAGAGAGTACATCCTAGAAAATTTTGAGGAAGAATATCAAGCAGACCTACTGGTTGGAAAAGGAGAAAAGGCAATTTATGGCGTAACTCCATACGGAAGAGGCTTATACGACCCAGTAGTAGCGAGAGAATTTCTCAGAGCAACCTTCTACAAGCTGAGACAGATAAGAACCCCAGACATATCATGGAAGACCAACCTACAGCAAATACAAGAACTACTGGAAATGATAGAAATTACAGATGACATGGTTTGGAATAGGCTATTCATGATAATGAGTGCACAGACAAACGCATTTGTGCTTGGATTATCCGTACTTGGTAGAAGCTTCCTAACAGAAACAGAGAACGGAATGGGAAAAGTACCAATAATAGACGCACAAGGCAACCTAGCAGAGATAAAATTCAAAACGTTAGACCATCTGCAAATAGGCTTCGTACTAGGAGTTACTCCTCTAGGCTACGGAATACTCCTACCCAAGAAGAGCATATACAAACTTCCCAATGGAAAGGAAAACCCAGCAATAATCAAGGTACTATGCGAAAAAATCTATGGAATGATAAACAGAGCACCAGCAATAGCATGGGCTTACAGCAACTATAACAGACCAGAAGAAATGACAAACTTCCATAAATCCGAAAAAGCAGACCAATATGACAACCTGATGAGGATAAGAGGAGAAATAGAAAGGTGGACAATCCCAAGAATCCCCAAATCAGAACAAAACCCCCTAAGAATCAGACAATACCAAAATGCAGTACTTCAAGCAATATGCTGGAGAGCTAAAAGACATGCATGGGGTTTCAAAGCTTGGGAATCAATGACCGAAGAGGAGTTCAAGGATTGGTGGTTGAAAAACTGGGAGTCTCAAGGTTTAAATCCAGACGTATTAAAAACACTATATGAGGAGATGAGTATATGGGTACAACACGTAAGAGACGTAAAAACACGGATAGGACAACGCCTCAAGCAAGTCCGCAAACGCCTAGCTCTGTCGGTATGATTCAACCACCAGTTCCAGCACCACCTATATCTCAAGAAGTCAGAGATGAACTAACAGCAACAATGCAAGAACTACTTTTAAAAACGCATGAATTATCATTTGAATACTCAACCCTAGATTGCAAAGACATACATAAATGTCCCTTAGCTAACAAATGCAGAGAACTCTTCAAAACAGTAAAGAAAATGCACAACCTATTAAAGCAAATACAACCCCCATCTAATAAGGGGTACATAAGCTAAAATGGAAAGAATGGAAATACGTCTCCCCCCTTTTTCCATAGAGGTAGATGACGCAATAGTTACAGTATGGGAAGTAATCAAAACACAGCCAGTAGGTGGAAGACCAAGATACCATGTTGTAGTTTCCTTCCGATATAGAGGAATAGAGTCCAAAAGATACGGCATAGACGCAAAGGATACCAAAGACCTAATAAACAAACTTAAGATAGAACTTACAAAGCTAAAAATGATAGAGTACACTTATGATAAGGAGACTCTAAGGAAAGTGATGACCCAATGAGCAATATTGAAGAGGAAGAATCAATACTTGACATTTCACTAAAAGACATCAAAAAACTAGGGGAAATACTAGCCCAAGCATACATTGAACAATGCCAAAACGCAGACTTCTACAAGGTATATGTTGTCTCTGGAATGGAAGTCATTACAGAGCAAGAAGCCATAGAAGTCATTAACCTAGACATCATATCTAGCAGTACTGCTGGAATCTTAGACCCTCTAGGTCAGCTAAAAGACTGGCTAACTGGAATGTTCAATTCAGTTGCTTCATGGATTACTTCGGGAATTGAAAGCTTCATAAATAGTGTAATAAAACCAATTTTAGACACAATTTCTAGTGGAGTAAACACGATTTGGAGCACAATTTCAGAAACAGCCGTAACCATAGCTGGAACGGTCTATACTGGACTAACGAGCATTCTAGAGGGAGTAGGAAACGTAGTAAGTCAAGTAGGTTCAGCCCTAACTGGATTCATAAACGCAATACTGAAGTTCCCAGAATGGTTTCCCAAATGGTTCTGGGATAATATAGCAAAACCAATCTCAGACGCACTAGGTGGACTAGCCTCAGCAATATGGAACATGCTTCCAGACTGGCTCAAAGACATCTTTACTGGGATAGGAAACTTCTTCTCTGGAATAGCTGAAGGATTCATAGCACTAATTCAAGACCCAATAGGATGGGCTAACACATACATAGTTTCCCCACTAGTTCAAGGATTAACATGGCTTGGAGAAACAATATGGAACGGTCTCCAAACACTAGGTGAATGGATTGTCTCAGCAATACAAGGAGCATGGGATTTCATATCAAACGTATTTACACAATTCTTTAACTTCATGGGAGACGCATTATTCAGATTCTTCTCTGGAATATGGAATGCCTTTACGCTAATCACCACTCCAATAAAGGAATTTTTTGAATGGATACTTGGTGGAGTAGGAGACCTAACCAGAACAGTAGCACAAGATGTGCTAGGGAGTCTTATAGGATGGGTAATGTCTTCTCTGGGAATAGCACCAAAAGAAGAGGAAATATCTGAGCAAGTAGGAACGACAATTGTCTATGCTCTGGGTCTGATGACCTTTCCATTATACGGACAGTTACCAACAAGACTTGTTAGCTGGATTATGACCGCAATTGGAAAAGCACTAGGCGACCTAGAATGGAATCTAAGGATAAACCTCAGACCACTAGGACTAGGAGTAGATACCACATTCAACTTTGCAAAAGCTCTAGGCTCAACACTAACAACATTCAGCAAAGAAATGATGGAATACATAAAGGAATTTGGCAGAGGACTAGTCTATGGATATGCAATATGGTTCACTAGACCAGTAAGCAGACTAGTCAACTACATGATAAGAAACCTAGTACCAGTTGAAATCCCCAGAGAAGACGTAATTCTAGAATATGCAAGAAGACACATAGACTACCTATTTGAATACGATGCGGAAGGAAACCTAGTCAATATAGCTCCCAGAGAGTCTTATGCTGAAGTACTCAAATGGGCTAACTATTTCTATGGTCTCTACGGCTACTCCGACCAAGCATTAAGGTGGATGTTCAGCTACAGCTTAGATGATTGGATTTCTATCTATGATAGATTCGGAAGGAAGAGGAACATTCCATTAAGCCTAGTACACTCCCTACCCTCAGCCTCTGACCTATGTCGAATGATGGTCAGAGACATAATCCTACAGCTAGATGAGTTCAAAAGAGCCATGAGAACAAGAGGAATGACAGATGACATAGCATACCTATACTACCTACTGCACTTCAGATACCCACCACCAGAAAGACTATGGGACTTCACAACAAGAGGAATTGCTGGTCTGCTATGGGTAACCCTAACAGATGAGGAGAAAAAGGAACTTGAAGCCAGAGCCAAAGAGCTAGGAGCATTCACACCAATAAGCCCAACTGAACTTAACTTCCAAGCTGGAATGTTGCTTTCAGCACTAAAGACCTACATGAAATGGCATGACTACGCAAGATTTAGCTGGTTACCAAACTTCACATCAGACAACCTCATATACATAGACACAATAGCAGACATACCAACAAAAATAGACCAGAGATGGATGGTCAAATGGGGAATCTACGAATACCTAGCAAGCAAAGACGTAGCCTTATCAGACCCAATCAAAAAGTTCACTACAGCAATTATTGAAGGAAGACCGACAAGCAAAGTAATGATGAACCTAGCACAGTTCTGTAGAACCCTACAAGCAACTGGACTACACCCATACTGGGTTGTCCCTACAGCCATAGCAGAATCAATGAACGCCCTAGCAGATGAAAGAACAATACTCAGAACTGGATTCATAAACCTATTCAAGGAAGGATTCTGGAACACAAAAGCACTAGAAACGCTACTAGCTGGAATAATCAAAGCAAGCTTCCTAGTAGCCTATTTCGATACAGAAGCTATGGAATGGAAGGCTGGATGGGTAAACCTTCCAGTAATGTTCCTACCAGCAGAACGAAAACTCCTAGAGCTTAGAGCCTTAATGGACAGAAGCCTAGACATACTCAGAGACACAAGCAGAGAAGTAAGCAGAGCATACTCAGAATGGATAATAGATAGCTATGATGAATACAAGAACATTCTAAGCAAGGTGATAGAGGCTGTAAACAAGATATTCGCCTATGACTATGCATTGATAACTGGGACAGAGCTTCCAAATGAAATGAAGCTACAATTTACAGAGGAATACTTCAGACCCTACGTCTATAGCCTAGAAATCTGGAGAACGGTATTCACCATCAGAAGGGTACGCTACTGGACACAGAGATTTCTAGGCTACGTAATGTATAGGCTAGCCTATGGAGTGGTCTCAAAAGAAGACGCAGACAAAATCATAGAGTACGTAAAACAAGGAGCAAAGCTCACAGACTACGAATACCAATACCTAAAGGGAATTGCAGAAGCCCTAGTTGGAATAGCTCAAAGAGAATACGCACCTACACCTTCCCAGCTAGCAACAATATGCGAAATCGTACCAGAAGCCAGAGAATTTTTCGATGAAGTAATGACCGCAAGAAAAATACCAGAAGAATGGCAAGTAATCTGGGCTAAATACATAGACCTCAAACCAGTAATTGATGACATCAAGAAAATGTACAGTAGAATCGAAGACCTATTTGTCTATTTCATGCTAAAAGAGGAAGACTACAAAGAAGTCTTATCAAAACTCAAGGATGTAGGCTACACAGACAAGGAAATAGAGCTTCTATTCCAGACAAGCAACTATGAAAGAATAAAGGTTGCATGGAGAGAACTCATAGGCGATGTTGACAGAATGACCATGCTAGCAGAGTACTCACCAAAAGCAAGAGACTATGCTATGGGTCAACTTGAAAAGATGATAGACGCACTACCCATAGAAGATGAACAGAAACAAGTCATCAAAGCTATGTGGGAACAATTCATTAGGCTAAAACCCATCATGGATGAAGTACGCAAATACATAACTGAACTAATCAATGACTTCGTAGAAGACGTGATAACAGAAGAGGAGTTCCTAGCAGAGCTAGAAGCCCTAAGAGAATACGGACTAGATGACTATGAGATTATGTTCTACAAGTCTATTGCTGGAATGAAAAAAGCTAGATACTTGAAACGCAGAGCTATGTATGGTGGTTAAAATGGCTGAAAGAAGGACTAGACCGAAAGAATTAGCCAAATCATTCACGGAACTCTACAAGCAGATAGAACCCAAAATAGCAGAGGCAATCAAAGTAGATATGAGAAGAGCAAGACAAACAGCCCCAAGACCAAGAACAAGCCCAACTCCTAGACCACTAAGAGAGCAAAGGAGAGGCTAAACTTGTCAAAATGGGGCTTAACCTACAAGGGTACAGAAATACTCACACCAGAAGAATGGAACAAGGTAGTTGACGCACTAGAGGAGCTAGACGGAAGAACCCTAGCAGAGAGAAATGGTGGAACATATACATTCTCTGGAGACGGAGTAACCACAAGCTTCCAAATACCTCACGGACTATCACAAGCACCTACAGTAGCCCTTGTAGGGAAAGCCATAGCAGACCTACCAGACATAGACTACTGGGAAGTTGATGACACCTACATAACCGTACACTTCAAATCTGCACCAGCAAGTGGGTCAGATAACGTTAAGCTCTGGTGGTTAGCAATAAGATTCTAGGAATGCTGAAATGCTATCAAGAAAGTCAATCTGGTACGTCTATCCCTTCTTTAAGCATGTTTCATGGAACAGCATAGGCGTACATCATGTAGCCCAGCTAAGACAATGGTTTAGGGTTGAAGAAATAGATGAGCTAGCCTTCCCCTTCATACACATAGTCGGAAACCCAGTAGTTTTCTTACATCCTTACTTTTACCCATTCCAAAAGCTTGAAAGAAACCTATCCCTAAAAGTACCCAAATTCTCAGCCCTAATAGGAATAGACGTTGCAGACTCAAACCAAATCAGCAAATATGCAGTAAAGCTAACCCAATACGCTACAGCCCTAATAGTCCCCTCAAACTGGGCTAGGCAATCATACATAAAATCTGGGGTCAAAAAACCAGTTTACGTACTTCCGCATGGAGTAACCCCAGAATGGATAGATACACCACCACAACCACCAAGTACATTCCAACATCTAGCAAAACTCAAGAAAGAAGAAAACAGAATACTCTTACTCAGCTACATAGTGCACTCACCATACAGAAAAGGCTTCGACCTACTAGTTGAAATCTACAGAAGAACCCTAGCGGAAAGAAACAATGTTCTCCTAGTTCTTAAAACTGGTGCTGGCGTAGGCTACTTCCCAGAATACGTAAAAGATGGAAAATACGAAATGAAAGGACAAGTCTATAGTGGATGGTTAACAGACCAGCAAAAAATGGAGCTTTTCGACCTATGTGATGTCTTTCTGCTAACCTCACGTGGTGGTGGTTTTGAACATCCAGCATTAGAAGGACTAGCAAGAGGAATACCAGTAATAGGAGCTAAAGGTGGAGCATGGGAAGACTTCCTTCCAAAATGGAGCTTAGTTGACTCCCAACCATCAAAACAAGTGCTAGAAGGAAACCCAATACACGTAGGCATAGGAGTAGAAATGAAAATAGAGAAAGCAGTAGATAGACTAATCCACATCATAGACAACCTAGATGACTACAAAGCAAGAGCAAAAGAATACGCCGAAACTACCATTAAGGAAAAATTCACATGGAATAAAATAGGAGAACAGCTAAGAGATATTCTTCTACAATATCTTTGAGTACAAATGAAAGCACCAACTCAGTATATTCACAAGTGGTCTTGGGACATCTTAATAGTTCTGGATGCTTGCAGATATGATTATTATGAGAAGTTTACTCCTTTCAAGGGAGAGCTTTTAAAGTTAGAAGTTGAATCAAGTGATACTCAAACATGGCTGACCATGAATTTCCCTTCAAGGTATCCATACGTATATGTCTCAGCAAACCCCTTTTGTAACAGCAAAATAAAGGTTGGAGATTTCTTAGGGTTAGAGCACTTTAAGAAGGTTATAGACGTATGGGAGTTTGGTTGGGATGATGAGCTTAAAACAGTTCCCCCCAGAGAAGTTACCAAAGCTTCCCTTCCTTACCTTAAAAATGAAAGAGTCATAATTCACTATATGCAACCACACTTCCCAAGCATAGGGAAAATCAGAGTAACATTTGAAGCATGGAAACCCGACCCATTAAATACAATCATTGATGGAGTAACTTATCCCAAACATCTACCCCCACTAGACATCATAAAAGAAGCTTACAAAGAAAACCTACAAATAGTCCTAAAAGAGATAAAAGCAAATCTTCTGCCAAAAATACCTAAAAATAGAAAAGTTGTGATAACATCTGACCATGGAGAATTTTTGGGAGAAAACGGTAGGTTATTCCACCCTTGCGTAAAACATCCAGTTCTAAATACAGTTTTTTGGCATGAAATAAGAAATCTCTAGGGCTTCCTAGCCCAGCAAACAATATTCGTACCACTATCATTTTTCAACTCCAAAACCTCAAAACCAATGTCTTCAAGCAACCGTTTTAAACTACTCATTGTAAAACCAGACTTGTGAGTATTCTCTGGGTACTCTTGACCACCATAAACCCAATAGCTAATAGCCTTAAAGCCATAGAGACTTCCGAACTTGAAATTGGGATTAAGAATAACCTTTTTGGCAATAGCTTCCAAATCTGGAGTCTGAATATAGATTCTACCGTTAGGCTTCAAGACCCTATGACAATCCCTAAGAAAGGTCTCAACAACTCTCCAGCTTAAATGCTCCAAGAAATCCTTAGCCAAAATCTCATCCACACTTTCATCCTCAAACCTTTGCAGAAGCTCCTTTTCTAAATCAATAACCATGTCTGGCTCAACATCTTCCCTAACATCAATATTCACATAACCTTCCCTCTTATCCAATCCACAACCCAAATTGAGCTTTAGCCCCAAGCCCTACCACTCCCTATCCATAACTCTGATACTGCACTCTAAGGGCTTCAAAGTATCTATAATCAAGTTGTGGTCTCTAGTCAGAACAATATCACCAAACTTGACAGTACGCATTAAATCCTTTCTTCCCTTAGCCATTTCAAGCCAGTACTCAACCTCTGGAAGACTAGTCCCCTTAGCAGACTTCCACTTATCATAAAGCAACTGCACAACATCAATGGCATAGGTCATGTAATCCACAAACACATTAACATGCCTAGCATAAACGTACTCTCCATCCTTAACGTACTCCATTGTCCCTACGATTTCCTCAAGCTTAGAAATATCTGCACTAATGTATGGGTCATCTGCAACCCCCATTTTACTAGCCAAATTCTTAATCATGTTCAGCAAGTTCTTAGAAGAGTCAACCCTATTGATTTCATCCGTATCCTCAATAATATCGCCTAGATACTTGTGGAAATAGACACGTCTAACATCAATTCCAGTAAGTGTATATCTAAGCTTAGTAATGACATCAACCGACTTAACCAAATCCCTAATAGCTGGACTTAAGCCCTTGACAACCTCAAAGTCAGCAATAACACGGTCAAAGACCTCAATAATCCTAGTTCTAATTGCTTGGTCTCTAACTATAACATAATCAACAAATCTCTTAGCAATATCCTTAACAGCCTTCAAGTCAATGACGGAGATAACCTCTCTAAATGGCTTTTCAACTCCTTTAGCTGTAGAGAAGTCTGGAAACACAACATCCTTGACAACAATCAACTTAACCGTAGGAACAACAATCCAATCAATAGCCTTAGCCAAATCAGAAATGTTTACTGCAAGGCTCTTACTGACATAATCTAGACCTTTAACTAAGTCTGAAACAGTAACTGCAACCCTTCTACCTATCCAATCGAGGACTCTTGCGACATCAGAAACAACTCTTGATATTTCTTTCACAAGGTAATCTGAGCTTATTACTGTATCCTTCAGAGGGATGAAAAGACCCTTAGAAACAAAGTCAACCGATTTGACAACATCAGCATAGCTTCTGTGCAGAGTAGCAGTTTTTGTAATTACGTATTCGCCTACCACATAATCTCTGAAACTCTTACTGAACTCCCTTCTAATATAGTCAGCTACAGAAATTGAATCCATAAGCGAATAGACCATATCTCTTGAAACCCAATCAGAAACCCTTGCACTTTCAACTATAGAAGCCAAAATGTCCTTAGAAATCCAATCCACTCCCTTTCCTATGTCTCTTGCTACTTTGGAAATAGCTTTACTGAAGTAATCGCTTACAACACCAGAATCAACCAGAACTTTAGAAAACGCAAGAGACACTCTATCACTTATAACCCCAGAGTCAGTAGCAACCTTTTCAACACTCTTACTGTAGAAATCACTAATTAAGCTTGAATCTCTCTTAACCAGTACAGAATCTTTAGCTATGGAGTAGTCTGGAAACACAACATCCTTTACCTCAATAATTTTAGCCTTTAAAGTGCTGACCCAATCAGCAACCTTACCTAAATCCAAAACAGCCTTAAGCAACTCTTTTGAAATCCAATCAGAGACAAGAACCGTATCTAGCCTTGATACGCCGACACTTTTTGAAATTCTATCAATTCCCTTTCCTACATCCTTAAAACTCTTAATTGAAGCCTTACTGACATAATCATAGGATTTGCTGGAGTCTATGAAGCTCCTAGAAATAGCCTTAGAAATCCAATCAACCGTAACCTCAGAATCAACAAGCACTTTAGCTAAAGTCTTCCCTATCCAATCGCTAACTCTGGACAAGTCCAAAATACTTTTACTGACCTCTCTCCGTACATAATCACTTGAAACCACAGAGTCAACAAAACATCTAATAGCCTCTTTTATAATCCTATCAGAAACAATGCTACTGTCAGTAAAGACCTTAAGAGTAGCCTTTCTCAGATAATCTGACCCTATGCTTACATCAACCATCACCTTTTCAGACCTTTTTCTCAGATACTCAGCTACAATGACCGTCTCAACAACTTCCACAAACATTCCGTGAATAGTCTGGATAATGTATTCTCCTACAGCATAATCCGTAAAAACAGCCTCAATTTGCTGAACAATTACACGGCTACCAAACTCAACAAGAAACCCAACCCTCTGAAGACCAAACTCATTAATACCGTTAAACGAAAACTCTCCATACTCATCTAATGCTCTTATAGTAATGCTCAAGAGACGCTACACCTAGAATCTTCTAGGCTGAATCCATATTTTCTAGTTTACGGTAAAATGCATTACGTTCCTCAGCTACACTTCCACCTTCTTTAATCCATCTCTGAATGTGAAAAATCTTAAAGTCTGTCTCACAAATCCTCTTTGAATCAATACCAGAAACAGATTCATGAACTCTCCCTTCCCACTTCCCCTTAGACCTTCTAAAAAGCCTAACAACCCTCTCTTCAGTTTTTGTTTCCAGATTAACTCTAATGAAAGAATACGCATCATAAATTTTCGTTTGAACTAAACCTTTCAAATTCTCAAGAAGCCTATCTTCTGGGTACTCATCAACATCCAACCAGAAAACCCAATCTATCTCTGGAGCAACAAATTTCATAGTCCTATTCCTAAATTCACCAAAATGGTCTTCCCAATCAATATAGAAGCACCTAGCCCCTCTTTCTGCAAACCTATCCCAAGTACTATCCACAGTTCTGGTATCTACCCCAACAACAATATCATCAAACCATCCCTCAACACATTTCATGAAGTCTGCTACATGGGGTTCTTCATCCTTTGCGATAACACATAAAGCAACCTTCTCCTTTCTCCAATCCTTATGATAAACTAGAGAACTAGTCAACCCATGCACTTCATAAGTTAAAAATCTAACACCATAATCTAGAAGAGAATCCATAACAAAACCACCAAGGCTGATTGCTAAGAATTTTAAGTTCAATACATAAGGCTTTACTTCCAAAATCCTAGGTACTTCGACAATAACGCTTAACCACTTAGACATAACCGTAATGGAATGAATAGCAAAAACAAACGGTATTTTCTCAAGTTCTAACCTCTTATTTAAAATATCTCTAACTTTGTCAGCTTTGAGTCGAAATTTTGGGTTTACCCTAAACAATAGCTCAACATAAGTCATGAACCCATCTCCCATATTTCTGTTAACTCTTTAAATCTTACTACCATCTTCCTCAAAGGAAGCTTACTATTAAGTTCATGACCAAAAGGAAGCTCAATAAAAACTCTATCAAAACCAAATCTTCTTAACATATTAAAAATGCAGACCCTTATATCGTTAGTTATCTCACTCCAAGGATACTCAAGCTCATTAGCATAAATCGTTGGATAAAAGACCTTATTTCCCAGTATTTTTTGTTCTTTAACACGGGCAAACCCAACCGTTCTCATGTCTTTAAGCACAATGAAAAATTTAGTTTTTGTAGGGTTATGATGATAACAGAACATATCCCAGCCTAGCTCTAGATAATAGCTCCAGAACTTGCTGTAGAAAGGGTCATTTACCGCAGTTGGAGTCTCTCTACCAGCTAAAAAATCGCTTTTGATTGCTCTAGCTAAAATCTTCAAATCTTCGACCTTACTTAAATCAGCCTCTCTAACTCTGAGACCTCTTTCCCTATCTACGTAAATTATATCGTTCCTCATGTTTCCTCACAGCAAGTTTAAGTAACTTATTGAATCTTTTTCTAAATTCCGTAAACCCATACTTTTTAGCTTCTTCCCTCAATATCTTAGGGTCATATCTGCTAATATCAAACTCCAAAACAGCTTTTCTTAAGTTTTCCAGATAAGGCTTTTTTATTCTGACACCAAGCTTTGGGGAATGAATGGTCTCTCTAAATCCCCCTTCATCAACCACTATAGCTGGAGTACCACAAGCCAAAGCTTGAACTGGGACTAATCCAAAATCCTCATAGTAACCAGTTTGAATAACAGCCTTAGCATTTGCCATTAAATTAACAAGCTCCTTTAACTTCACACCACCTAAAATCTCAATATTGGGACAATCCTTAGCTAATTCTACCAATGTAGGATTAGGCTCTGGCTCATTAGGGCTACCGACAATAATCAGCCTCTCTTTCAGACCACGAAAAGCGTCAATCTGAAGGTCAATTCTTTTCTGCCAGTTAACCCTCTGTGCGGAAAGAAAGAAATCTCTGCTTGGATTCTTAACTGGTCGAAAAACCCTCAAATCAATAGGTGGATAACAAACATAGGTCTCAATTCCGAACCACTTCAGCATTTGCTCTTGAATAAACTTACTATTAACAATAATCAAATCAGCCTTCTTGAACAACTCTTTATGCTTCTGCAAAACCCACCCTCTATCACGAATAACTAATCTTGCACGTAGAGGCTCAACATACTTGATTATCTCATCAAACATGAAAGTTGCAAATCTACAAGCTCTATGTTCATACAAAACAACAGCCTTATCATTGACTCCATCAAAAACCTCTAAATCCCAAGGACAATGCAAAACAACAACATCAACCCCATCAAATTCCTTTAGAATCTCATCTCTGAAGAGCCTTCTTAATTTCAAAATTGATTCAATCTCATTCTTTGTGTACGTTTCCATAAGACCACTTTTACACCTTTACCAAACGATTATGTGTCAGAATCAACTTGTCAACATCAGAGGCTATCTCCTTGATATATCCTTTCTTTTTTAGTTTTCCTGATGTTACAGCAAAAGCTAAAACGCTTGCCTTCAGAACTCTAGCCATGTTGTACATAACGTGTTCTCCACCACCCTCTTGACTAATAGCAAATCGGAACTGTGCTACCTTCATAAAGACTCCCTATTGAAGAGAAGCTCCATAAAAATTAATAAGAATTTCTGCTTTCTTCTTTCCCACTCACTTTTTAATTGAAAAGCTCTTGAAAAAATACTGTTTTCACATTTAGAAAGCAATTTTACTCCGTATTTATCTGGATTATTGTAAATTTTTGATTTTTGAGGTACTACAAACTCAGAAAAAAGAAACCTCTTAACTTTATTTTCCACCCTAAACAACCTTACAACCGTCTGCAAGAAATCAAGCAGACTCTCTCTAGGGTAACCAATAATTAGATTTACTTGAATGTCTATTCCAAACATGCTTAGGGCTTCAATGGAATTTAAAATATCCCTAACTGTGATAGGCTTCTCCATTTTCCTCAAGGTTCTATCGCATAGGCTTTCAACTCCTAAAGTAACGGAAAAACAACCACTTTTCCATAACCAATATGCCTCTTGAAAACTAATTCTAGGCAAAAACTCCCCCATCCATTTTATGCCTAATGGAGCTATAGCCTTACATAACGAAATAAGCCTCTTCCTATTAGGATTTGTGATGTTATCGCAAAAATAGAAAGGCTTGTTATATTCCTTCAAGATTTCAAGTTCTCTTTTAACTCTCTCAACTTTTTTCTCTCTATAAACTTCGTACAACTGTGAAAATCTATTATTGCAAAAAGAACACCTATTGACACAACCTCTCTGAGTCTCAATGCCTATAAGTTGGTAATTATCTAAGTTTAGGTCTCCGTAATCTGGAATAGGCGACTCATTTAAGTCAAGAAGCATAGGACTAATGATGAACCTCTGAACTTTGTATCCCTTTATAACCTTATGGATTAAACTCCTAAAAACTGGCTCAGCCTCTCCCTCTACAACACAATCAATCCAAGGAAACATTCTTGCATAAATCTTGGATTTCCACAGAAAAGCACTCCCACCAAAAATAACTTTTATTCCTTCATCTTTGAGGATTTTGCCGACAGTTAGACTAGTCCCAATATTGCCTAGCTGAACAGAAAAGCACACCACTTTAGGGTCATACGAAAGAATCCTATCAGCCATGCTATGACAAATGCTGTATAACTCGGAATCTCCCTCTCCCTTTAACAATAACTCAACTGGATAAAAATCCCTACGATAGGTCTCTTCATGGAGTTCCTCAATCTTGTCTTTTAAAACCCATCTCATGAAACATTGATTAAACTCTGGGGATAAATCTACACAAACAGAATCATATTCTGGAATTAAAGCCTTCAAAATTGCTAAACTCAAAGGAGAAACAAGATTCACCTTAAACGGTAAACTAACCAAGCATATCATAGCTAGAACTTAATATTAGTCAGCAACATAATAATGCTATTGTATTCTCCAACACCACCAGTAACATACATCTGAACTTGATAGCTTTCCTCACTTTCATCCGAAAAATCTATCCAATCAGTTTCCACTATCCCCCATCCAGCACCAGTAACAGAAACCTCACTCCCATCAACTGGAGTCCCAGCATTTTGCCTATAAATCCTAGCGTAAGTTTTCTCACCATCCGTATCGTTCTTTAAATGATAAATGAATTTGGCATAGAGCTTACGATTAGGCATAGCTTTCTTAATTTTCTGAGGGTCAAATGCAATATCACTATCAGCAATCGTAACATAGCTTGTGCTTGTAGTTGTAGCCCCTTCAGAGCCAAACTTCAAGGCTATAACGATTCTCTGCAAAAGGGTCTCTGGAGTAATTATGTCATTCATGCCTTGGTTACCACTCCATCATACCCAATAAGCCTAGAATTTGCAGAATCCAAATTCTTAACCCTAATCCACAAACCATTCCTAACATGGAAAGCAAATTTTGAAAGAACACCTTTCCCCTCATGCGTTAAGAAAGACAACTCATTAGTACCATCAGTAAAGACTACTTCTATGTCATACTCATGGTAGATGTTGTGGATAACCCACTCTTCTCCAGATGGTGGCTGAATGTCTAAAGTTCCATTAGCTGATACTGAAACAAGGTCAGAAACTACGTCTCCTACAGCCAAAGTGCTTTACCCCTAACCTTGAATCTAACTCCGAAAGAATTTAAATATTCTTTCTTAATAATTGCTTTATTGGTCGTGAATCATGACTGAAAAGAAGATTCCCAAAGATGTTGACACAACAAAAGTACAAGGATGGATAGAAATTATAGTCAGAGACAAAAACGGAAACATCAAATACAAGGCTGGAGCACCACCAAAAGCAATAATGAAAGGAAATCCAGTACCAATTTTGACAAGCTTTCCAGCAAAAGAAGGAGACTTCTACTTTAGAAAGAACATCATAACTAACGTAGGTCTAGCTTGCATGGTCAGACTAATCTTTGCTGGTCTAACAGAAGACAAATTCGGCTACCTAGCCATAGGCTCTGGAACAACCTCAGAATCAGCTACAGACACAGCCCTAGAATACGAAGTAGCCAGAAAATCAGCCTCAGTATCCCAAACAACCACAACAATCACGGATGATACAGCCCTTCTAGAAGCTACATTCTCAAAAGATGACGGTCTGTCTGGCTCAATGAACATATCAGAAACTGGAATCTTCAATGCAAGCTCTGGTGGAGACATGCTAGCAAGAAAGGTATTCTCAGCCGTACCAGTAGATTGGGATGCTGGAGACACACTCACAATAAGATACTACGTACAAATGTCAAGGTGATAACCCAAAAATGGTAGTTAGATTTAAAGACAAAGTACGTAGTCAAGGCTCAGTTACACCAGAAAGCCTAAACACGGAAACAGACCTCATCAACCTACCAGACCAAGATGATGACTACATCATCGAAGGAACAATAGACCTAGCAAACATGCAATCTGGAGATGAAGTTGTCATCAAAGTCTATGTTGCAGTAGATGGAACAAACCAGAGACTACAAGACAAACTAACCTTCAAAGACGCACAAGAAGTCCCAGTAGTCAGAATCACAAGCCAAACAGTACCCTACAACGGAAAATTCAGAGTAACAATAACCCAAACGGCTGGAGACCTAAGAACATTCCCATACACATTCATATACCAAATAATGGAAGAAATCTAATAGGAGAGATGAGAAATGAGCCTTTGGCATGGACTACCCCCACCACCAAAATTCCCATTCTGGAGTGCAATAATCAAACAGACTCAAGGGAGCATTAGCGTTCCTAGTGGTAGTACAACTTATGTAGATATACAACCACCACCAAACGAAACATGGCTGGTATGGATTGACTGGTCTCTCTACAATATAGGAGTAGGCTACCAGCTTACGATAATGTATTTTGATTATGATGGAACAACACGTAGATGTCATAAAGATAGATTTAGAGAAGGAACAGACAACCCTAATTATGGACATCTAGTTAGATATGAGACATTAGGAACTATGAAAGTGCTAACAAACTCCCTTTACGGTTCAGTAGCTTTCTATCAAAATACTGGCGATGCTCATACTGGGGTTTATGGTTATAGTGGATTTAAGCTAAGTGAACCCTTATGGACACCTAAACGATTCAATAATCCTAGTATCCCAGCATGGAAACGTGAACTGCAAACTTCACTTCCTTCAAGAATCAAATCCTTAAGCTCCTATGCTTGTGAAGTTTTTGACCATAGGCTAAACGATTACATTCCAGCCATAATGCTTGAGGAAAACACACCACTAGCAGTTGACCCAAGAACAAACTTCCCAATAGAAAGGCTAACAGTAATAACTCCAGTTGAAAATCTGCTTAATATATTGGAAGCAAGAGACAACCCAGACAAAAGACCAAGTAGAATCATACAAACTGGCAAGTATAAAGGGGCAAATCTAAGAGATTTGAGTGCAGAGGAATACGAAGAGGCAACTGGCTACAAGAAATACTTTGATAAATGGCGTTCTGAAGGTATAAGTATCTGAACTAAATCTAAGAACTAAAGGGGAGACAAGCATGGAGCAAATAATACTGCAAATCATCACCTTAATACTCCTAGTAGCCTCAATCTATCTAGGAGCAAAATACAAGAAAGCAAGAAGGAAATTCAAGGAGTTCAGAGAACTCATAGACGCAATAGATGAGTTATGGGAGACTTATGAGACTAATCCAGAAAAAATAGAAAAACAATGGGAAAAGGTAATCAAGGAAGCCAAAGACCTACTTGAAGACCCTTAGACCTCAATGTAGCTAACGTACTTCTCCTTGAAGGGGTTGTGCTTAGGCTTAAATCTCAGAAACCTATTTCCGCATACTGGACATCTAGGATTAGACATGTCTAGCTGACTTTTCGGAATCCAGTTACCGCACCTTCTACAGTAGGCATGGGTCTGGTAGCAACGCCTAGACGGTCTCTTGAGCTTAGGATACTTCATTTCTCCCTCTCCTTCCACTCAACCTCATAATCATATCCTAGACCATCACAGCAAGGACATCTGACTTTGACTTCCTCACCAGTAAGGTGTTTTCGGCGTACAATGAAACCATCTCCATTACAGCAATCACAGACCACCTTGACAAGATTCTCCTCACCATGAATCCTTAGAAGTCTTCTAATGGCTTCTCTGATAGCCTCAGACCTACTTGGATAAACTCCCTTCCTAACAAGCTTATCCAATTCCTCGATGTGTTTCCTCGGAATGTAGCAAGAAAGATGTTCCATCCTATCCTTGTTTAACAATGTCCTCGATACCCCCCTTCTACCTTAGACTATTAACACGTACATGTTACATTTATCTCTTTCCTTCTCTCCTCTGCTACTGCTATAGACTTGACCACTCCTTATTCTCATGCCTAAAGCTTTTGTAATTTCAAGCTTTCCGTAATTAAAAATTCAATATCCTCGACATACAACCACAAAATCCT